>Ga0302271_10003748_pt1 | contig 12592 bp, 7 predicted proteins | sample III_Bog_N1_1_FD_198767 | JGI IMG/M metagenome (GOLD analysis project Ga0302271, IMG submission 198767) | Peat permafrost microbial communities from Stordalen Mire near Abisko, Sweden - III_Bog_N1_1 | ecosystem: Environmental > Terrestrial > Soil > Wetlands > Peat | place: Sweden: Abisko... | reverse complement strand
AACACATGGAATTGACCCTGCTACCGGAAATCCATTCTTCGTTAACGCAGCCGGAAAAGATGTATCAGCAGCAGTAATAACTGAAGCAGACAAACAGGATTTAGGCAGTGCTATTCCAAAATTTACGTATGGTGGAAGTATTCAGCTTGATTATATGAATTTTGATTTTGGTTTAACACTTAACGGATCTTCCGGTAATAAAGTGGCGTTAGGATGGATTCGTACGGATAAATTAGCTTCTAACAGACCTACCTACTTCTATGATGGTCGTTGGACGAAACCCGGAGACATTGCTACCAAACCGGCAGCAAATGCTGATCCTAAAACGTATCAGAGTGATCAATATATTTTTGACGCTTCATACCTGAGAATTCAAACCATTCAATTGGGGTACTCAATTCCGCAAAATATCTTAAAAGCAGCATTCATCAAATCACTTAGACTTTATGTGTCGATGGACAACTTCTTTACCTTTACGTCTTACCCTGGAATGGATCCTCAACCAACTATCGCAAACAATACAGCAAACAATTCAGGTGTTGACCGCGGTACTTATCCGAAAGCTAAAGACATCATGCTTGGAGCCTCAATCAATTTTTAATAAAACTAATATTAATAATTATGAAGACAAAATATTATAAACAAATTGCAATTGCTTTGGTATCGTTGTTATTCCTTGCCGGATGTGCATCGGATTTTCTCGATATACAGCAACAGGGTGTGACGAAAGTTACAGACTTTTACAAAACTGATGCTGATGCTACAGGTGCCATCATGGGGTGTTACAACATGATGAGAGGCCTGCAGGCAAGTAGCTGGACAAGTGCCTGGATGACTAAAGAATCATTATCTGACGATATCTATACCGGTGGTGAAAACGCTGGCGACAGACCGGAATATCAGGAACTCAATACATTCACTTTTGGTACTACCAATAGCCCTATTACCAATATTTACAAATATCAATATATGGTTATTTATCGGGCGAATATGATTATTGATAATTTCAAGACTCCGACAGCTTATCAAAAATTAGTGATCGCCGAAGCTAAAGCGATACGGGCATATATGTATTTTGACCTTGCTACACTTTATGGCAATGTTCCCCTGGTATTGCATGAGTTGTTGCCTACAGAGTATGCTCAGCCAAATTCTGCTTCTGTAACAAATACTGACGGTACTATTACGCCAACAGGGCTTTATGCACAAATCGAAAAAGATCTCACTGAAGCTATTGTTGACCTGCCAAGGAAAAGTGATTTAAAGGCTGCCGGATCAGACATATCAAGGTTCAGCAAAGGTACGGCTCAGGCATTTTTAGGAAAGACGCAGCTTTTTGAAAAGAAATATGCTGCTGCTGCAACAACCCTGAATGCACTTATTGCAACCGGCGATTATGGTCTTTACCAACTTTCAGAACTTAAAAATAATGACTATACTCAATTGTTCCGTACAAGCACAGAATTTGGGAAAGAATCACTCTTCGAAATCAGTTATTCAAGCGCACGAAGTAATGACTGGAGTTTTTCCGACCTTTTCAATGATCCATCAAGAACCAATCCATCGAATATTGTATGGCAACTTTGCGGGCCTCGTGGTGACCAGGGATTTAATGCGGGCACTTTAGGAATTAATGCTGGTTGGGGATTTGGTTTGCCAACCCTTGATCTCTGGAAAGCTTATAAAGATGCAGGTGACTCCATACGAGTTCATGCAACCATTTTAACCGAGTCACAAGCAAAAGCAGCAGGCGGCACCATGCTACGTACAGGCCAGCCAGCTGGCGGTAATATGATATGGGGATGCGCCGGCTTGATTCGCTTAAAATACACGACCTGGGCCGATGAAACTGCCACACCCGATCAAGTGTCAAAGGGAGCTGTGCCTGATTTAAATTACGGAACCAATCTGAGAATCATGCGATATGCTGATGTACTGTTAATGGCAGCTGAAGCAAATTTACAAGCTGGTGCAAATGGAGTAGCATTAGGCCAGATCAATCAGGTTAGAACCAGGGTAAATTTACCAGCTCTTACCTCGTTGACACTTGCAAATATCAAACTGGAGAGAAGGCTTGAACTCTCTTTCGAAGGAAGCCGTTATCAGGACTTAGTTCGTTGGGGTGATGCTGCAACGGTTCTGAAAGATCAGGGAAAAGCTGTACCGACAGGTGCACGAATTGGTGGTGTTTTACAATACAACAACAATCCTGCTGCAGGATTTAAAGCACCAAAAAACAATATGTTCCCAATCCCATTCAATGAAATATCATCGAATCCGAATGTAGTACAGAATCCTGGTTATAATTAATCTTTTTGTATTAAAATAAAAATGGTTTTAATTGGTTGAAACCCTGAATAGCCTGGAACCAGAATTAGTTGGTTCGGGCTATTCTTTTTATCTTTTATACATTAGTTGATGAGAGAACTTGTTTTAATTTTAGTCCGGCATTATTTGCCCATCCATGTAATGTTTCAGGCAATACTCCTGAAGATTCAGTTAAATCAAATAAAACCTGTTTTAAATGCGATACATATACGAATTAATCAGGCTACTAATATTAAATTTAAAATAAACATATCACCAATCCTAAACAAAAAACATTGCTTTCAATTATAAAACGGTTGACTCAACTGCCATCGGGCTAAGATTAAAGTGCCATTTCAGGGATCTTAATCATCCCTTCTAATCAAAAGACAGCTTTTGTAGATATCAGCATATCACCCAACAGCCTAACACAGCCCGAACAGATAGTCTTTTTTGAACTAAGTTCTCCGGTTAACGTATCTGTATCAGGCATCTGCAAAGCTATGGGAATATGATACTACAATTATTTCCCCTCAGCGTATGATAGTTGATTATGTTCAGGTATTTCAATAATTATCAGTTTAAATAATAGAGTCTATGATTCGCATAAAAATATTAAATAGTAGCATTATTCCAAAAATAGCATTAGTTTCAATACTGACTATATTTTCAGCATATTCCTCCGGGAAAGGAGTAGATCAGCAAAAGCCTGAGACCCCAAAAACAGGACATTCTGATGTATCGTGTTGGTTGACAGATCCGGTATCGTCCATCTATCTGCAAAAACAAAATACGTCGTTGCATTTTACATCAAATCTAAATTCAAATCCAACTATTCTGGTTGATTCAGTGACGAAATACCAGACAATGGATGGCTTTGGATTTTCAATGACTGGTGGAAGTGCTTATTTAATCAACAAATTAGAGGTGTCTGTAAAAAACAGACTAATGAATGAGCTTTTCTCGAACGACAGTTCATCAATCGGAATCAGTTATCTGCGTATCAGCATTGGGGCATCCGATCTTAATTCTTCGGTATTTTCATATAATGATATTGATCCATCAAAAACAGATACCGCTTTGCTAAGTTTCAGCATAAAACCAGACTCATTCGATTTAATTCCTGTCTTGAAATCGACAATTGCAATCAACCCCGGAATAAAAATACTTGGTTCTCCCTGGTCGGCACCTGCCTGGATGAAAACAAATAAAAGTACCAAAGGTGGCAGTTTAAAACCTGAGTATTTCGGAGTCTATGCTCGATATTTCGTTAAGTACATCCTGGCAATGAAAGATCAGGGTATTGTTATTGACGCTGTAACTATTCAAAACGAGCCACTGAATCCAGACAACAATCCTAGCATGTATATGTCGGCCGGAGACCAGGCCAGGTTTGTAAAAGACTTTTTGGGTCCGGAGTTTGCAAAAGCAAAAATAACCACCAAGATCATCCTGTACGATCATAATTGCGATGTGCCTGATTATCCGTTGACTATATTAAATGATCCTGAAGCCAGAAAGTATAGTGATGGGTCGGCTTTTCATTTGTACGGAGGGAGTATAAATGCACTTAGTACTGTTCACAATGCCTATCCCGATAAGAATGTATATTTCACGGAGCAATGGGTTGGCGCACCGGGTAAGTTTGCTGAAAATTTGAAATGGCATGTAAAAAACCTGATAATAGGAGCTCCACGTAACTGGAGTAAAAATGTAATTGAATGGAACCTTGCTTCCGATCCTAATTATGATCCGCATACTCCCGGAGGCTGCACTACCTGCCTGGGCGGATTAACTTTAAGTAATGACGTAAAAAGGAATGTATCGTATTACATCATTGCACATGCTTCAAAGTTTGTTCCAATGGGGTCAATACGAATCGACTCAAATGTACCGGACAATCTGCCGAATGTTGCTTACCTCACTCCTACCGGTAGAAAAGTGCTGATTGTCTTGAATGATAGTAATTCACAAATAACATTCAACATTCAGTTCTCAACTAAAAAAATAACTCCCGTTTTAGCAGCAGGTTCAGTAGCAACATATACATGGTAACCGGATTAAAATGAATTAAAAAATAAAAAAATAAAGCATATAACAAAATGAAAAGACACACTATTTTATTAATTATTTCATTGATATACAGCAGCTGTTTTATCAATGCATACGAAATAGCCGGTTCAAAATCAATTAAATCTGCAAAGCAATACACTACATCCCAAACTGGAAATTTACGACTATCTTATGTCGGCGAACTTCAATTTAAAAGCGATTCTCAACCGGAGGTTGATGCAAGTATTTCAATTAATCAAAATAAGAAATTCCAGACGATATTAGGAATTGGTGGTGCATTAACAGATGCATCGGCTGAAACGTTTTTCAAAATGCCTGTATCTAAACAGAATGAATTCATCAAGGCGTATTATAGCCCGATCGATGGAATTGGTTATACCCTGGCAAGAACATCAATTAACAGCTGTGATTTCTCAAGTGACAGTTATACCTATGTTTCAGATAAAGATATTACACTGAAAACATTTAATATCAGCCATGATTTAAAATACCGGATTCCGTTTATCAAAAAGGCTATTGATGGAGCTGGCGGCAAGTTGGTTTTATATGCAAGCCCCTGGAGTCCACCGGCATGGATGAAAGACAATAACAACATGTTGCAGGGAGGGAAATTATTACCTCAGTATAATCAGGCCTGGGCCAATTATTACGTCCGGTTTATACAGGAATATGAAAAAATCGGTATTCCAGTCTGGGGACTTACAGTACAAAATGAACCTATGGCAAAACAAACCTGGGAATCGTGTATTTTTACTGCCAGTGAAGAAAAAGACTTTGTGAAGAATTTCCTGGGGCCAACGCTTCATAAATCCGGAATGGAAAATAAGAAAGTGATTGTTTGGGATCATAACCGCGATTTGATGTTTCAACGTGCCAGCGATACCTATGATGATAAAGAAGCTGCCAGATACATTTGGGGAACTGGCTTCCATTGGTACGAGAACTGGGCTGGAGGCACACAGCAATTTGGGAATGTTCAACGGGTAAATGAAGCTTATCCTGATAAAAATCTCATCTTTACAGAAGGATGTATTGGTAATTTTGATTTAGCGAAAGTCAACGATTGGAGTCATGGAGAGCAGTACGGTGAATCGATGATCAATGACTTTAACAATGGAACAGTCGGTTGGACCGATTGGAATGTGTTGTTGGATGAGCAAGGTGGTCCAAATCATGTACAAAATTTCTGTTTTGCACCGGTTCACTACAACACTAAAACAGACGAATTGATTTATAACAATGAATTCTATTATATCGGCCATTTCTCGAAATTTGTAAAACCCGGAGCAAGAAGAATTTCTGTTGCGTCAACTAAAAGCTTCCTATTGACAACAGCTTTTCAGAATACAGACGGAAAGATTGCAGTTATTGTTATGAATCAGGGAGATAAGGAACAATCTTACTTAATTTGCATAAACGGAAAATCAGCCAAATCAACGATACCTGAGCGGTCCATTTCTACGATTGTGATTGAGTAAATAATTTATTTTAGAAGGATCCTATACAGAATCAGGGAGGTGTTTTTTACACCTCCCTTTCCATAATTTCCGCAGCCATTCACCTGATTTACTTTCATCCGTACTGTCCTGAACTTTATATGAAATATTGTTCAACGAAATGATTCTAAAAGTCGTGGTAGTATTTGTAATCCTTACCGTAGTTCATTTCCCTAATAAGTTTGGTGTGGTGTACGACCCGTTTAAAATAATGTGAACAATTAAATACCGCATTGCTGCTTTTAACGTTTTAGCTTTGTTTAACTTGTCTGAAATGGCATTGTTTTTAGTAGATGGTAACTGGTAAATGAGTAAAAAGTAAATCATTTAAATCTGATTATCATATGACTTTGATCTCTTTTTCTATAAAACAAGGCAAATTGAACTTCAATGGAAAGATTTACTATTTAAAAATTCCACAAGTAATGGTCAACATACAAAAAATCTAATTTGATCATTAATCATCATCTCTTATTGTAGATATTTTTAAGAATAACTAATATTAATTCGAAATATGTTGAGTGTATTTTGGAAATTAAGTAAATGAACCTTATATTTGCACACACATAGATATTGTAATATTGACACTTTGCTAATAATTTCTAAAACATTTATTTAATGAGAAAAATTTTCTATTATAAAGTATTTACTTTATGTCTGTTAGGTCTCGTTACTGTTAATTCAGGTTTTGCTGAGAACAAAACCAATGGTAAAAAGATTTTTTTTGAAATAGACGGTCAAAACATTATTGATCCAACCGGAAATCAATTTCACATAAAAGGAACAAATTTAGGAAACTGGATAAATCCTGAAGGATACATGTTTCTATTTGACGGCGCCAGTTCATTCAGACTAATTGACCAGGCTTTAAAAGAGTTGGTTGGTGCTGACAACACAAACAATTTTTGGCATCAATTCCAAGATCAATACATTACTCAAAGTGATATCCATTACATTCGAAAAACAGGTATGAATTCTATTCGCATACCATTCCACTATAAGCTTTTTACAAATGAAGACTATATGGGTTACAATAACTTAAATAGAGGATTTGAGTTATTGGATAAGGTTATTAAATGGTGTAAATCGGAAGGATTATATGTAATTCTGGATATGCATGATGCACCAGGCGGACAAACAGGAGATAATATTGATGATAGTTATGGTTATCCATGGTTATTTGAAAATAAAAATGATCAAGCATTATATTGCTCTATTTGGGGACGAATTGCAAAACATTATGCGAATGAAACCATCATAATTGGATACGATTTATTGAATGAGCCTATCGCCCATTATTTTGACAACAAAGATGAAATTAACAAGCAACTTGAACCGGTTTATAAAATGGCTGTGGCTTCGATCAGGCGTTATGATAAGAATCACATTGTTATGCTGGGAGGAGCACAATGGGATGGCAACTTTTCCGTATTTACTGACTCTCACTTTGACAAAAAAATGATGTACACCTGCCATCGGTATTGGTGTGATACGGTACAAACAAGCATTCAGGACTTTTTGGATTTCCGCAACAAAGTAAATCTTCCAATCTATATGGGTGAAACAGGTGAGAACAAAGATGAGTGGGTAAGTGCTTTTCGCAAATTATTGGAAAAGAATAATATCGGTTGGCATTTTTGGCCTTATAAAAAACTCGAAAATAAAAGTGGAATGTTAAGAATAAAAGTTCCTGAAAAATGGAAATTACTGGTTGAATTTATTAAAAAAGATAGAAATGGATTTGACAAAATCAGGTCAGCCCGTCCTTCTCAACAAGAAGTTTTGGATGCATTAAATGAGTTTATTGCAAATATGAAATTTGAGAATTGTATTATCAATGAAAATTACATAAAAGCATTAGGAATGAATCCTTAGTTTTGGCTGGAAATTAATACAATTTAAAACTCTATCAACTGTCTGGTTGATAGAGTTTTTTTATTTCACAGAGTTAAATCTAATGCTTAGTGTAAAATAAACACTCTTTTTATTAGGATATATAAATAATCTGGTTTATATTTGCAGAATCAAACTTATTGTATTTTTGACACTATAATTGAGAATAAACCTTAAATTACATTTTATAATTTTAATCATTTATCTGTTTTACAGTGATATAAAGCATCACAAACATCAATAAAAATTCGTAAAACGATAAATCTTGCTGATCTTATAACGATATAATTACTTAATTAATACTTTCTTGAAAAAAATTCTACCTCTATTTAGTATGTCCATTTTTGGTTTAAATTCTTTTGGACAGTACAATTCAACTCCAGAACTACAATCCGATTCACTTATCAGGAATTTGACTCTGAACGAAAAGTTCGGACAACTTAATCCACATACTAGTGACCGTAAAGCTACTGACAAAATAACCGCAGAAGGAGTTAAAGCAACTCAAATGTGCCAAGGCAAGGCATGTTCAATACTAAATGTAGTCAGTGCTGAAGAAACGAAGAAACTAAGAGAGCTTGTCCTTCAATCTCACCTACATATTCCAATGATATTTGGAATTGATGTTATTAAGGTTTTCGCATCACCTTCCCTATCCCATTATGTAAAATTACGACATGGGACCTAACTCTTATTAAAAAGTCGGCACATATAGCGGCTACTGAAATAGCTGCTTATGGTTATTCACTCGACCCATGCACCAATGGTTGATATTGCTCGTGATCCTTGTTGGGACGTGTAATGGAAGGAACTGGTGAAGACACTCAATTTGTTTTTTTGTAGCAAAAGCTAGAGTAAAGGTTTTCAGGAAAAATGGTCTGGGTAATGTGGATACAATTCAACAGATTAATGAAGATGGGGACTACTATATATTTATTGGAAATTCTTCCGATACAATCTTAAAAGACAACTTTAAATTAACTTTATAAATTAAATCCTTAAAATCAATTATGAATAATTCCACATGAAATTACAGTTGAATGCTAAGCAATGCTTATTAATTTATTTAAAATTATTATCTCATTATTAAATTAAATCAATGAACAAAAAATCACATCAAAGATGTAAAACCAATGGCTTACATCTAAATAAACTATTTATTAGTTTGATTAGTACTGTTATTTTTTTAATAATCGGTACAGTAACGGTATCTGCAATAAATCCAGTAAAAGGAACAATTACAGATGAGAAAACAAACACAACATTAATTGGAGTAAGTGTCGTTGTTGAAGGAACAAAAGTAGGAACAGTTACCGATTTTAACGGTAAATTTTCAATCGAAGTACCTTCTTCAAATTCAACCCTTATATTCTCGTACATTGGGTATTCTTCCAAAAAAGTAAATGTAAATGGACAAACTAATTTGAACGTTATTTTGTCAGAAGACTCAAAAAACTTAGATGAAGTTATTGTAGTAGGTTATGGTACACAGAAAAAAAGTGTAGTAACAGCCTCTATTTCAAGGGTTACTTCTGCAGATATTGACAGAGTTGCCCCGGTACGCATCGAGGATGCCCTGAAAGGTACTACTTCTGGAGTTACGGTTATTGCATCTTCCGGACAACCCGGAGCAAGCTCACAGGTTCGTATTCGTGGTATTGGTACAATTACTAATTCTAATCCGCTATATATTGTAGATGGGATGCAAATTGGTGGTGGTATTGATTATATAAATCCAAGGGATATCCAGTCAGTTGAGGTATTGAAAGATGCAGCGTCAGCTGCCATTTATGGTACACGTGGAGCAAATGGTGTAATTTTAGTCACTACAAAAAGCGGTAAATCTCAAAAAATGTCTGTATCGTATGATTTCTCTTATGGAGTTCAGAATGCATGGAAACAACGTTCAGTATTGGATGCATCCCAATATGCTGTTATGATGAATGAAGCTTCAGTGAATGCAGGACAAGGACTTCTTTATGCGAATCCATATTCATTGGGCAAAGGCACAAACTGGCAAAATGAGGTGTTTAACAACAATGCACCTGAACAACAGCATCAAATAAGCATAAGCGGAAGTAATGACAAAATAAGTTATTATTTATCAGCCGGGTATTTTACTCAGGATGGTATCGTTGGCGGAAATTTTGACAGGTCGAATTATGAGCGTTACACAATAAGGTCAAATACAGAGTATAATTTGCTTGATACAAAGGAACGCAATTTCCTCAATCATTTCGTTTTGACTCAGAACCTTTCGTTTGCTTCAATTAAATCAAGAGGTATAAGCACCAACTCAGAATATGGTTCACCACTTGGAAGCGCTATGGTTTTTTCTCCTCTTTTAGATCCTTATGCCGATACACCAAGCGAAATAGCGGCTGTAAATGCTAAAACTGCAGTTCCTGTACGAGATAGCAGAACAGGTGCTTTACTTAATATTGCGGGTGATGATTATAATGAAATCACAAATCCGATTGGACAAATGTCTCTTCCCAATGATATTAACACATCGAATAAATTTGTGGCAAACTTTGCAGCCGAATTAACCTTATGGGATAACCTGAAGTTTAAAACATCGTTTGGCAACGACTTGTCTTTCTGGGGTGCAAACGGTTATAGTAAAGTTTATTATCTTGGTAAGTCAAACAACAATACCCGGAGTTCTGTTCATTCGAATATGAATCAACAGTGGACCTGGCAGCTTGAGAATACACTTTCGTATGATAAGAAAATAGACAAGCATAGCTTTAACATTGTTCTCGGCCAATCTGCCCAGGAAACTATCGGTCGATATTTATCGGGAACACGTTATTTGTTGACATCAGAAGATCCATCTAAAGCAAATATTGATTTTGCTACCGGTTTGGCTTCGGATGGAAACCAGTTAGTGAGTGGTAGCGCATATAGTCCAAACACGTTGGCTTCCTATTTTGGACGTATCAGTTACAATTTTGATGAACGCTATATGCTTCAGGCAACCGTTCGTCAGGATGGATCATCAAACTTCGGTTCGAACAATCATTGGGCTACATTCCCTGCAGTCTCCGCCGGATGGAATCTGACTAACGAGTCATTTATCCAGAACAGTAAACCCGAATGGTTGTCTAGCACTAAAATTCGTGCTTCATGGGGTAAAAACGGTAATTGTAGTATTGCACAGTTTGCTTATGTACCTTTAACTCAGGCAGGCAATAACTACGCTTTTGGCTCTGGAGAATCGGCTTTAATTGTGAATGGAGTTAAACCGAGTGGAACTCCGAATGCGGACTTGAAATGGGAACAATCTATACAATCTGACTTAGGAGTAGATTTAGGCCTTTTTAACAATGCATTAACTCTTACAGCAGATTATTACATAAAGAATACATCTGGAATGTTGATAGGTATGCCTGTCCCTTCTTATATTGGAGAATCAAAACCTCTTGGAAATGTTGGTACAATGCTTAACAAAGGACTTGAACTTGATGCCAGTTATCGGTTTAAAGTAGCGGGGATTGATTTCAAAATCGGAGCGAATGCTTCCTATCTGTACAATCGATTGACCGACCTTGGTAACGAAACCGGGTTTGGAAATCTTGATTCTTATGCTAACGTAGGAACTATAGCAAGAGAACAAAACGGTTATACTTATCCATATTTTTATGGAAAAAAGACAAACGGTATTTTCCAGAACTGGGATGAGGTAAATGCGTATAAAAACGCACAAGGAGGTTTGATACAACCTAAGGCACAACCAGGTGATGTTCGGTTCATTGACAATAATGGAGATGGAAAAATTGACGATAATGACCGTACAATGATTGGAAAAGGAATGCCAGACTGGACTTACGGGATCAATTTGAACGTAAATTATAAAAACTTTGACCTGAGTATGGTTCTTCAAGGAACTATTGGTAGCCAGATTTACGACGCCACCAGACGAACTGACCTGAAGTACATAAACTTGCCTTCGTATATGTGGGGCAGATGGACCGGTGAAGGAACTTCTAACAGCACTCCTCGTTTTTCGTGGGCCGACGATAATGGTAACTGGTTGTCATCTGATCTTTATGTAAAAAATGGTGATTACCTGCGTTTAAGAAACATACAGATAGGATATACATTGCCTCAGAAATTGACTAAGAAAGTATTGATCAGTAGTTTGCGATTGTACGCAGCTGCCGAAAACCTGCTGACTTTTACTAAATATGAAGGTTTTGATCCTGAAATCTCAAATGTAGGCACCTCAGTCGGTGATACAGGAACCTCAAGCGGTATCGACAGGGGCATTTACCCACAGGCAAGAACTTTTACCTTTGGACTGAATTTGAAGTTTTAATTTTAAATAATACAGAAAATGAAGAGATTAATAATTATAGGCAGTATAGTGATAACTTCTTTAAGTTTGAATTCCTGTACAGATAATTTTTTGACAGTTCAATCAGCGAGTCAATTATTAGCTGATGGAACTTATTACAATACGAAAGCACATTTGACTGAAGCGTTGGTTGCTGCTTACGATCCATTGAATTGGTTCGACTATTCTTTTGGTCAGTATGAAAATCTGCCTTTTGTGTCAGACGTAATGAGTGACGATGTGATGACAGGTGGTAGTGATGAAAATGACGCAATGTATTTGCATAAAATGGGTAATTTTAGTGCGCTTCCAACATCAGTTTGTAGTAATTCATGGACCATCTGTTACTCAGGAGTTAACCGTTCGAACATCGTATTACAATTTATTGACAATGCAGCCGATATGACAGATGCTGAAAAAGCAGAGTATAAAGCTGAAGCAACCGTTCTTCGTTCGTTCTTTTACAAGACTTTATGGAAATATT
>Ga0302271_10003747_pt1 | contig 12595 bp, 6 predicted proteins | sample III_Bog_N1_1_FD_198767 | JGI IMG/M metagenome (GOLD analysis project Ga0302271, IMG submission 198767) | Peat permafrost microbial communities from Stordalen Mire near Abisko, Sweden - III_Bog_N1_1 | ecosystem: Environmental > Terrestrial > Soil > Wetlands > Peat | place: Sweden: Abisko... | reverse complement strand
ACTAGAGCCAACAAGAAAGAGAGAATCAACGCATTCTGTGCAAGTGACACTAGTTCCAGAACATGTCTTGCAACTTGCATCACACTCACTGCATGTTGCACTACCTGTTGGCACAAAGTAATGAGGTTAACAAGGGTAACACTCTTAATTCGATTCATAGTAGCCATCTTAGCACGAGCAGCGAGGGGGATTATCAAATCCACTTGCACATGTAACACAATTTGCTGCAGTTAACAAGCATGTCTCACATTAGTAAGAGCAAGTTAGTGGTGTTCATATTTCAGTTGTTGAAAGAGTGAGATCATAATAATTCTAATCGCAGCCACACGTTGGTGGTGTAACTCTCCCTTCTGAGCAACTAATGCAGTTATCAGCATTATTAGAACAAGTTGTACACTAAGAAGAGCAGTCTACTCAAAAAGAAAAACATTTTATCTCAAACCAAATTCTGATTACAACTGAAAAAATGCATTGGTTACTTTAGCACTCAAAATTCAGGTCAAGGTACTAATTGGACTCTACACACTCGCAATCAGGAGCACTAGTTTGATCATACTTACAGGTTAAGCACTCATCAAATGCTTAATCGCATGTCGAACACTTTGGATGGCAAGCTGAAAAGCATAATTAATGATGATAAAATAGACTTCTCTTTATGAAATAATTGAAAGTTTACCTTGACATGTTCCAGTGATTGTATCTAAATAGTATCCATGTTTGCAGACAAGACAATTGTCTGGGCTTGCATTTGAATCGTTACAGACTGCACACCCAGAAAGATCATCTGAATAAATTTTACACTCAAGAATTGCCTCTGTGATTTCAAGGCACTCCTGTGTGTATGGGTTATAAATTACAGGAACTGCAATAGTGGAAAAGTTAGGGCAATCGTCTTCTTGCACAACTTGATCTTTGTAAAGAGCATGCCCTTACTTAGCTTTAACACATTTCATGTCTTCGATGTTGTAGTAAAGGAAACAAGGATCGGTTGGAGTGTAGTCGAAGTAGAAATCATTGTTCATGAAAAGCTGTAAATTATTGAAATAATAGACTGACGAAGTTGCCTGAGTAATGCTCATGCTTGTTATTGGATATGTATTGTCTGCTTGAAAATACTGAAATCTAATCTACTCTCTTTTGTAGTTGCAGACAACGTCAAATTCAATAAAAGTAACAATTTAGGAATCTTGGTCAATGTTTTGAAGTAATATCGCTACAAAAAAAAGAAAATAAGTTTGATTAATAGAGATAATTCCTAAAGTTAAAAATAATAAATATGTTTACCTAAAAAAGCATATGTATTCATTTTGAATTTGGAGTAAGATGTTGTCTTGCAAGAATCATTTATGCAGACTCTAATTGAGACATTTTCATCAAAGCTGCGTTGAACAAAGAAATATGATACCTTAATAAGGTTTATTGTGAACGAAAAGAAACAAATATCTTCAGAGAGACTTTCAACAAATATGCTCATAGAAATTGAGAGATTTCGCTCATAAGTGAACGACCCTATTGATAGAGACCCTCCTTACTGGATAGAGAATCCTTTCATTTCAAGTGATACACCGCTAGTAATTGACAAAGAAATGCTGGAAGTCGAAAGAAATAATTGAATTTAATTAGGAGCAGTTATAATGGAAGAAGATGTTGTAGAATAGATTGCTTCAAATCGAGCACACTTTATTGTATTTAGTCCATTGAGAAAGATGAAACTATTAGTCAGACCTGACAGATATGTGATATCTAAGGAATTTTGAAAATTAAACAAAGGAAAAAAATAATCTGCAAAATTAATTGATAAAATACCTTTAATCACTGTAATCCTCCTTGATTTCAATGTTCCTTAGTAAAAAGAAGCTCCTATGTTGTCTAAAGAAGTGCACTTTCCAATGCAAATAATAAGATTATTCAATTGAGGAATAGTATTTTACTGCTCTGCAACAATAGTCTAACCTTTATATCCAATAAACGTAGTGAAATTACTCTGGGTTATCCAGATTCCAATCCAAATATTCACTGAAGGAATATAATAACAGGTGAATGGAGTAGTAGATATGTAAAAGCAAAACCCGTAACAAGGATTTGTTTCAATATAATTCAAAGAAACAGTGCCCTTCAAAATATCGGTTGTTTGATTTTCTCTAATATAAAACACGAGTTGCTAATAATTTGTTGCGCTTAACATAAGATCTAAGAAAAAGCTAATGAATAAAGATTTGTTATTTAAACTCCAAGAGATGTCATTGCTGCTCAGCTGATATTAAGAATTTATTGATGATGAAGTAATAAATGGAAGTAACTTTAGGAAGTTCTAGCGATAGGGAATGCTAAAGGAATTTAGAATGCATGTAAAACCATCATCAAAATATCCGAATTTGCACACACCTTCAAAGAAAAGTGAAAATTTAAAAAGATTTAAAACTAACTCAAAACTCATTAGTTTAAACCTGATATGTCCCGGTTTGCATCTTATTCAGTGCAATGTAATGAATCTGTGCATTTTGTGCAATATTTCAAGCATGGTAAGCATGATGTTCCAGATTTATAGAACTTGTCTCTGCATAAACAGGTTCCAGATTATTCAGAGTAGAGCATTTCTGCAGGACAGTCTATTCTGTCCCAATCGAGGATAAGTATTTTATTTTGTCTAGCACTAAGATCAGCAGTTACGCACTACATGTTAGCTTGATAACTGAGATAATAACCTGGCTAGCAGATGAGACAATGCTTTTATTATCTTGCAGTCATTAGATAGCAAGTCGTTGAGTTACTCAAAAAAGCCCCAGAATAAATCCTAATATTACTAAATAATCACAAACAAAATATTAACTTAAAACAGATGCCTCTAAAAAGACAAAAAATTACTCAAGTGAAAATGCTATTTAGCTTGTTGAATCTCCAAATTCAATTTCTAAAGTAGACGAAAAATCAAAGCTAGACCCACTAAATTCAGTCAATTTATATCCCTGAATAAGAAAGGATATCTTTTCAATCATCATTAAATCGATGATGATGACAACTTGATACCACTTTCCAACAACAGGTGAGAACCCTGTGTTATAATAGCTGTTAAGCTTTTAGTTGAAATAATAAACATTTCCTCCTCCATCTATATATAAATTTAGCATTTATCCACTCTAGTTTAATACTTTGACGAACGAAAGGAAGTTTAAGCTCTCATCTATTCTAAATTCAAAATATATTACTAAGCTTGTGAATCTCAAGATATCGAGCTCATTTAAGGTGAAATATCCTCCTTTTTATATTGAATAAGGGCTTGTCTAGGATGGAATTGGCACGGATAATTCTATTTCCTCCTAGCCAGAAGACAACAGAATTTACTTATTAAACTTGCTGTAAAAGAAATCGAAATTCCACAGCATGAAAGTATCAATACTTTATTTTCTGTGATAAGAGCTGATATCTGAATCCAACCACGGCTAATCGTTCAAATAGACCACAAGCTAAATTTAAAAATAAAAATAAAAATAAAAATACTTTCCAGATAAAACATTGGTACATAGTGAATGATCGCACATGAGGTATTTGATGCGCTATCGAATTAAAGGCCATAGATAATTGTCATAGTGCTACGATTAAAAGCTGTTGGATATCCAGAAGGTGCAGATAGTATTTTAGTATACTCTAATGAACTCGATGGATAGTTAAAAATTAAAATCTGTATTGAATCAGAGGAAGAGCCAATAGTAGTGCCTAGTATTAGTTGAATTTTTATGTAATAATTTTTGTTTTGTACAAGAAAACTGCAATTGATAGTTTCTGTGTAGGACTTTAAGATTATTTAGAATTGCTTATTGATTATATCATATCTTAAGGAGAAAATGGGTGTAATGCTATCATAAATATTTAAAAGAGGTATCTGAAATGGCCACTCGCTTTTGGGCCAAAACCATCCAGTTATCATTATCTATTGTACAGATTAAATGGTGGAGGCAAATCCAGCTTGCGTGAAAATAACCTCACCTGTCTCCACTCCAAATGATGTCAAACCTCTGCTGCATTAAATGTAAGTATCCTTATTGATCATTACATATTGGTTTGTCAAATAATCCTGGGTTAAGTATGCACTCATGAAAGAGTAAAGCAGAAGAAGAAAGTATTTCGCAGAAACCATTTAATCCGATTGACCAAAAAAACAGCAGGCCTCTAGGAGATGTTAAGTTATTATCTGTTTTGAACAACTTTTTAGTAAATTGATTTCTTATTAATTGCATCTTTTAGAAAGAAAATGCTTAATGAAAGCTTCAGATAAAAAGCGATGCTAGAATCTTAATCAAAATAATACAAACTTTTTCTAATATTATTTCTCAATGAACTGAGATATTTTTAAGAATTAACCCAAAATCTAATAAGACAAAACTACTTTGTTTTCCTTCTTCTTTTATTACTATTTAATAAAATTAGTGTTTTATTTCTCAATCACTCCCCTTATTTTTCCTCCTCCTCACAATTTCAACTGATTCACTTTACTTCCTGTTCAAATATCATAAAGCACTTTAACATGTATAACTAAAGCCACGCATTTTGAGAATGTCATGATCCCTAAATAATTAAAAAGCTCTTACCCAACTGATTTTTATTTTTTTAGTCTATTCAACATTTCATGTTTATTTTCATGAGCTTGTATATTATTTGAGGTTGTATCATTCTCTCATTTACCTTATTTAATATGCTAAGAAAATCAATCTTTTTTTTTAATTCAAAAATTATTGTTTTAAATTCAGATACTTTACTATTCTCGTGTTTGTCTTTTTATTGATTCTCTGGATACTTTATTTTTTTCTTATTTTACTTGATCGAATTTATGGATTAGATAAACTATGCTTTGCATAAGGATTAATAGTTTCCATTTTCTATTGAGTACTTAGGCAGTCCTTATCCAGGGATTTTTAGGATATCTCTTACAAAGTGTAGGCGATCATTAAGTACTATTTTGATATGTATTGTCTTTGCATTAACAAAAAAAGATTTAAAGATACTTCACAATTATCATTAATTTTCTTTAAGCAAAAAATTACAACTTTAGAAGAATTAGCCAACATTTTAGTAGTAAGTGCTAGTGACATACAGATATGGCTTATGAGAAGCAGTAAGGGCCAAGCCAGAGCTGTCACAACAGTTATTAAATTATTTACAAGTAGTTCATTACAGAATGTGAATCTACCGAACACTTCACTACTATTTTCTGAGTAATCTTTGGTTGGTGTCAACTTAAAGCCAAGAAAATCATATTCCTCTTTTATTTCTGTGACTGAATAATCAGGCACTGTGGGAAAGATTAAAAGCCAAAGAACTGCAAAAACTAATAGAGATTTGGAGGAATCGTTATTTTGACCATTAAAAAAGCAATGCAAGGTTGCATAGTATTCAATACATAGAACACAATCTAAAATTACCTCAGGAATGTTAAAATAAAGGAGTTGGTATTTTTCAGGGCACTACTCATTGCTTCTAGAGATTGATTTTATTCATAAGCTGATAAGGCTATCAAAAGAGGTCCAATATCGAATGTAAGTGGAGTAATGAGGTATTTCTAATTGAGAACATAGACTCCATCAGCGCTCACGAAAGGTTAGTTCAATAAAAAGGAAGCATAGCCAGAGGTAGCTGAAAAACTAGATAATATTGTCAAAGATAGCTTCAGAGTTTGCCCATCTATTTCGGGGGATTTCACTGAGAAATTTGCAGAAGAAATCTATGAAATGTAGATGCTAATCAAGTTACTGACAGGTAAAGCTACAAAATCTATTTCTTGAAGAGCATAATCAAACGTAAAAACTAGATAGTAGACAGAGCTTGAGAGTTAAACTTATAAAGTCACATCCATGTAAGAACCACATACGATATTGTCAGCTAGTGAAATTGAAGGCAAAGATGAGTCAGAACATAGACAACTAGAGCCAACAAGAAAGAGAGAATCAACGCATTCTGTGCAAGTGACACTAGTTCCAGAACATGTCTTGCAACTTGCATCACACTCACTGCATGTTGCACTACCTGTTGGCACAAAGTAATGAGGCTAACAAAGGTAGCCATCTTAGTACGAGCAGCCAGGAGGATTATCAAATCCACTTGCACATGTAACACAATTTGCTGCAGTTAACAAGCATGTCTCACATTAGTAAGAGCAAGTTAGTGGTATGCATATTTCAGTTGTTGAAAGAGTGAGATCATAATAATTCTAATCGCAGCCACACGTTGGTGGTGTAACTCTCCCTTCTGAGCAACTAATGCAGTTGTCAGCATTATTAGAACAAGTTGTACACTAAGAAGAGCAGTCTACTCAAAAAGAAAAACATTTTATCTCAAACCAAATTCTGATTACAACTGAAAAAATGCATTGGTTACTTTAGCACTCAAAATTCAGGTCAAGGTACTAATTGGACTCTACACACTCGCAATCAGGAGCACTAGTTTGATCATACTTACAGGTTAAGCACTCATCAAATGCTTAATCGCATGTCGAACACTTTGGATGGCAAGCTGAAAAGCATAATTAATGATGATAAAATAGACTTCTCTTTATGAAATAATTGAAAGTTTACCTTGACATGTTCCAGTGATTGTATCTAAATAGTATCCATGTTTGCAGACAAGACAATTGTCTGGGCTTGCATTTGAATCGTTACAGACTGCACACCCAGAAAGATCATCTGAATAAATTTTACACTCAAGAATTGCCTCTGTGATTTCAAGGCACTCCTGTGTGTATGGGTTATAAATTACAGGAACTGCAATAGTGGAAAAGTTAGGGCAATCGTCTTCTTGCACAACTTGATCTTTGTAAAGAGCATGCCCTTACTTAGCTTTAACGCATTTCATGTCTTCGATGTTGTAGTAAAGGAAACAAGGATCGGTTGGAGTGTCGTCGAAGTAGAAATCATTGTTCATGAAAAGCTGTAAATTATTAAAGAAGATTGGAGATGCTAGAGTCATGCTCATATTAGTTATTGAAAATGCAACATCAGCAGTATTTGCTTAAAATCTGAATTACTCTCTTTTGTAGTTGCATACTATGTCAAATTCATAATAACTGACAAATTAGGATCCTTGGTCTACGTTTTGAAGCAATATCGCTGAAGTAGATAGACACAAAGAAATAAAGATATAAAGATATCTTTTTTTGTTAATAAATCTATTTATTGTTACCTACAAACGCATATGTATTCATTTTAAATTTGGAGTAAATTGTTGTTTTGCATTGACCATTAAAGCAGACTCTAATTGCAACATTTTCATCAAAGCTTCGTAGGATAAAAACATAAGAGATTATTAAACTTGAATTGATAAGAAATGAAAAGAAACCAGAATCTTCAGATAGGCTATCAATAAACAAGTTTGTAGAAACTGAAAGATATTGCTAGAAAGAGAAGGAACTTATCGATAGTGAGCCCGTTCCTTGAATAGAAAACCCTTTCATATATGAGGATACACCGTTAGTGATAGACAAAGTGATTCCAGCAGTTTCAGGAATAGATTGAATTTAATTTGAAGCTGAAATCGCAGAAGCAGATATTGTAGAGTCAATTGCTTCAAATCGAGCACACTTTATTGCAGCTAGTTCATTTAGAAAAATGAAACCATTTGTCTTATCTGGCAGATAGGTGATATCTAAAAGATTTTTAAATTAAACAAAGGGGGGGAGGGAAAAAACAATAAAATTAGTACCTTTAATCACAGTGATCTTTCTTGATTTCAATGTTCCCTAGTAAAAAGTAGCTCCAATGTTATCTAAAGAAGTGCACTTTCCAATGCAAATAATAAGATTATTCAATTGAGGAATAGTATTTTACTGCTCTGCAACAATAGTCTAACCTTTATATCCAATAAACGTGGTGAAATTACTCTGTGTTATCCAGATTCCAATCCAAATATTCACTGAAGGAATATAATAACAGGTGAATGGAGTAGTAGATATGTAAAAGCAAAACCTGTAACAAGGATTTGTTCCAACATAATTCAAAGAAACAGCACCCTTTAAAATATAGGTTGTTTGATTTTCTCTAATATAAAACACGAGTTGCTAATAATTTGTTGAGCTTAACATAAGATCTAAGAAAAAGCTAATGAATATAGATTTGTTATTTAGACTCCAAGAGATGTCGTCATTGTTCAGCTGATATTAGGCCTCTATTGATGATGAATTAATTGATGGAAGTGACTTTAGGAAGTTCTAGCGATAGGGAATGCTAAAGGGATTAAGAATGCATGTATATCCATCATCGAAGTATCTGGAATTGCACGTACCTAGCATGAAAAGGGGATCTGTGAAAAGATACAAATAATCTTAATTTTTTTGTTATTACCAAAGTTATTGCGGTTTTCATCAGACTTTGTGCAAGAAGAGGAATCGGTGCATTTCTTGCAATAATCTAAGCATGGTAAACATGATGTTCCAGATTAATAGTACTTGTCTCTGCAGAAGCAAGTTCCAGATTATTCAGAGTAAAGCATTTCTGGGGGACAGACAATTCTGTTTCAATCGAGGATGAGTATTTTATTTTATCTAGCACTAAGATCAGCAGTTACACATTGCATGTTATCTTAATAACTGAGGTAATAGCCTGTCTTGCAGATGAGACAGTGTTTTTCTTTCCTTGCTATCATTAGATAGCAAGTCTCAGACGTACCCACAAATGTACCTGAGTAAATCCTAATATTACTAACCATAAAAGAGATCAATTAAATTGAGAGAAAAGACAACTAAAAATGCAAAATTACTCGAGGGAAAATGCAGTTTAGCTGCTTTCACTTCCGAAAATAATTGATAAAAAGCCTGGATAATAAGTATTAGTATTGCTGAATTCAGTTAGGGTTTCTCCTTTAATCAGAAAAGAGATTTTTTGAGTTTAAAATAAATCGATTATGATTACGCCTAATACCACTTTTCCACAATGGGAGTGAGCCCAGAATTAAAAGAAAAGCTAAGTTTATTATTGAAATTAAATACTCTCCCTGAGCTATCTATGTATAAATTCAGCATAAATCCAGGATCTGCTAATAATCTGATTATTGATAATGCGCTCAAGCTCTCATCAATTCGAAACTCCAAATATATTATTAAACCAGATTACGCTATGTCATCTAACACATTTAAGCTAAAATATCTTCCTTTTTAAATTTAAAAAGGGTTAGTCTAGGTTAAAAATGGCCCTGCCAATTCTATTTCCTCCTAGCCTGAAGACAACAAAATTTACTGATTAAGCTTGCTGTAGAAGAAATCGAAATCCCATAACAAGAATGCATCCATGCTTTATTTTCTGTGATAAGAGCTGATGGCCGTATCTAGCCAAGGTAATTCGTTTAAGTAAATCACAAGCTACATTAATAAAAAAAATAAAGTAATTAAAAAATTTTTATATCAGATAAATCATCCATTTTAAATACATAGCGAATTATGGCGCATGAAGTATTTTAGTAGTTATTCATTGAAAGACCATAGACTAATTTCAGAACTGCGATTAAAACTTGTCATATATCCAGAAGATGCAGGAAGTGTTTTACTGTAATCTAATTCCCCAAGACTTGAGTTAAAAATTAAAACCCTCATGGAATCTGATGAGGAACCTACATTTAGACCTAAGAGTAATTGAATTTTTATGTAAAACCATGTGTTTTGAGTTAAAAAAATCCAATTAACAATTTCTGAGTATGACTTTAAGACCATTTCAAATTTCTAGTTGATAATATCATAACGTAGGAATGGTAGTGGTAGTATCAAAAACACTCAAAAGAGGAATTTGATAGGGCCATTCACTTTTGAGCATAAACCATCCTGTTACCATTAGCTATTGTACAGATAATGTAGTCACGTCAAAACCAGCTTGCTTGAATATATTTTCACCAGTTTCAACTCCAAATGATGTTAATGCTTTGCTACATTAAATGTAAGTATCCTTATTGATCATTACATATTGATTTGTCAAATAATCCTGAGTAAGCATATGCTCATGAAAGCACTAAGGAAGAGAAGAAGGCATTTAGCAGAAACCATTTTAGTTCAATTTGCTAAAAACTACCAGATTTCAAATAGATTTTGATTCGCAATATTTTATGAAAATTCTTTATTGATTAAAATAATTTCGAATAAATATTTATCCTGTAATTTTTTATAATAAAAGAATAATACCAATTCAAATTTATTTTCTCCTAGATGTTTTTATAAACCTCCCTCTCCTCATTTTTTCAATTAATTCCATTTCATCTTTTTTATATTAAGTTATGCATATCCTTAACCACCTATCACTGTCAAATGAATCTTCATTTGATTGTCAAAAGTGATGATCAATCATTACTATTTTCTTACCAAATCTTTTATTAATAATTGCATGATCATTTCTTTAATTTGGCTTAAAGAAATGATCATCTTCAAGTTTCTGTGTTTTTCAGTTTTGTTTAACATAAAAAGCAAAAAATTATTATTTTCACTGGATTTGTGGAAGACTTTTCAGTTTGCAAAAATATTCATTGAATTTTTATTTTATTAACACAATTACATTTTTTTGTGGTTTTTTTTCAAATCTAAAGTTAAACGCAGTCATGCAATCTCTCTTTTGTCTCAAGCTGAGATATTCTACGCCTAAATCCTTTGTTTTTGTAATTTAATTAATCTGATCTAAAAACTAGTTCTCTCTGCTGTGTGTTTTATTGATCTCTTTTTTACATTCGATAAATATCCTCTCGTTTAGAAGATTTTTTAAGACATAACTCTACTAATAATTGAATTCTCTTTGTTTGTTTAGTGAGTTTAAAATCAGAAACTATCTATAGCAACATAAAAAATGGCCAAATAATGAACTAAATATTCATCTCTTTGAATAAAAAAACAAACAAGCAATTGTTCCATTCTATTGACCATCATTTTTTTTTGATTTTCTTTCAGTAAGGAAGACAAGGCAATTTATTTTTGAATTTCACAGCTTGGTCTCTGATATACTAAAAGTATTTCTCCTTGTTTTCAAGATACAAGTTCTTGAGTTTTTCATTAGCAGGGGATGTGATATCTGGCGGTAGATTAAGCATCTTCTCTAGCTCTTGCGCGATATCAATGATTGTAATCGTCGGTTTCCACTTGAAATTATCCAGGAAAGGGAAGCACACTAAGCCATGTCCGAAAACATGCATATGCTCAAAACTGTCCATCATGTAGACTTTTGGAGCGGCTGTTGTGAGGTCCTATTAAATCTTTATCTAAGCATTGTAGATGCCTCCTTTCATATCACCTTCAATACCTTACCAGCTGAAAACAAAGATCTTATAGTTCGGGATTCCATCTCTCGTCTCTGGACCTAAGTATTTCCAATTCTCAGGGAGTTTGCCTTTTTTCTTGAAGATTTCAATCCTCGATATCTCATTTTGAATTCTTTTGTCAAGACCTTCCATATCTTCACACGGTTTTTTACTTCAAATATCTGGGAGGATTTTAGAGGAGGAGGAGTATTTTATTTCTTTTTTTGAGAAATTCTAAAATTTAATTATGAATGTGCGAAAGTAATATTTTCATTTTTTTCGCACAGTCTCTATCTCTCTAAATAAGGTAAATAACTATTGAGAGTTATAAATAAAGCTAGCCTTTGCTTCCAATGCCATTCTGAGCAAAGATTAAATGATAATTTGAAGAAAAAAAATATGTAAGTAAATTAATTATTATTATTTTTGAATGTGTGTTTGTGCTCTTATTTCTAAGCTTTTTGAAGATTGATTTTCTAGTTTTTGACGTGAAATTGTAATATTTTTAAATAATTTTAATTAAAATGCTTATAGATCTAAATATTTCTTTAATCTTTAATAATATTGGTTTCATCTTAATTCATATATTTTCTATTTTTTACTGAAATAGAAGCCCCCCAAAAATATGATATCTCAACATACGCGGTGTAGCTATTAGCCAAAGAGTGGCAGTAGTTATGGCAAAACCCTCTATTTAAAGTCATAAATATAAAGGATGGAATCAATGTATGTGTGTGTCTGTCTGATTTGACTCCTCCCTCTCCCCCCAAGATTAATTAATAAACCATAACAATAAAAATCAATAGTCAATCTAGCAGCGATTATATTAACTATTATTCCCCCCTCCCTGTATCCTTGTCGTGTCTCGGAGAAGAGAATGTAGAAGACTTCGCTATCAAGTAATCGGCCTGAGACAATCTGCCATAATTGCGGATATGTCCATGCTGGCATATGTGCTTCAAATACAACAGATTTCCTCTGGTAAGCTTTATTTCAGCAGAATTCTGTTTTTAATTTACCATACTTCAATGATTCCTATGCGAGTTGTTGTCTCTTACGTCTTTTACTTTGACAATATGAAACAATGCAACTAGGAAATATGGAGGGAGCGTTGTATTCTTGACAGGATCATGGAACCAGTGGCAGACATCAATCAAACTCAACTAATCCTCGGCAAATCCACAGTACAAAAAAAAAATAGATTAAGAAATAAATGTTATTTAACTAATAAATTTTGTAAATAGATTTTTTTCTTGCACGATGAATCTACAAGTTGGCACTTATCAATATAAATTTATAGTTGATGGAAAATGGACATATGATCATATGCAAAACAGCCTCTCAG
>Ga0302271_10003746_pt1 | contig 12597 bp, 8 predicted proteins | sample III_Bog_N1_1_FD_198767 | JGI IMG/M metagenome (GOLD analysis project Ga0302271, IMG submission 198767) | Peat permafrost microbial communities from Stordalen Mire near Abisko, Sweden - III_Bog_N1_1 | ecosystem: Environmental > Terrestrial > Soil > Wetlands > Peat | place: Sweden: Abisko... | reverse complement strand
ATATTGTCCTCCAACTCCCCCCCCCCCCCCCTTAACTCATCTTTTCCAATTGTTAAAACTATAAGTCCCTTAGTAGATATCTTACAAATTTCTTAAAATAAATTGCAACTTCTATTTATTTGAAAAGAATGATTAAAATAAGATAAGGTTACAATATATTATGTTCTCCTGATTTTCCTTAAAGGAAAAACAATTATTTAACAATCTCTTTTTCTCAAATCTATTGAAAAATCTCAAAACAAGCATCTAAACCGCTAATCCAGGTACTAGATTTTAATCACTCATTAACTTTAAGCCTTTTTTAATTTCCTCTAGATCTAATTAATTAGCACACAGTCACATATCTTTTAATTCTGTTACTGTTCCTCTTCTATTTTTTGTATAAAAATCACAAAATAATCATATCAAAAAAAAAATACACAATGGGTAACTGCGCAAGTTGTTTACTTTGTTGCTTTAAAATGTGTGTCTGCTGCGGCTGTAGAGATAAACTAGTCAGCCGATACGCATTCTACCCCCCAGAATGCAGCTATGAATTCTTATCTCTTGGAACAGGTGATACTGGATTCTAAGAATGCTAATTTCTCTATAAAACCATCGATCCACCATACAAAAAGTCCTTACCCCCTCTCAAAAGTCTCAGCGTCAAAGGATACCTGATTAACGCCAAAATCATCGAATAACCTGACAAATACCTGATTCCAATCGTTCATATTCAGTTTCTCGATGGATTTAGACACCGCAGGAAAGTGCTTATTCACTCCCATGCAAACTGTACAGACATTGGATTCATGATGGATACTTACTTAGATCTTGCGCATAATCTCTGCGTGGATGTTATCGCTTATGACTACTCAGGGTATGGTCTCTCAACTGGTCCTCGCGCTACTGATATTGATGTCATAGAGAATATGCTTAGCGTATATTAATTCACAATAGATCAACTTAAATACGCTTGGAATGAGATTATTCTCTATGGATAAAGTCTCGGTTCAGGGCCAAGCACACTGCTAGCTTCATTACGCGATAAACCCGTTGGTGGGTTGATCCTTCATTCAGGATTTAGCAGTGGAATCCGAACAATTCTAAGAAATCTCGAAGAAACACAAGAATCAGATTCCAATCAAAATGGCAGCAATACTCCTCATGAAGATCTCTCCACTGTTCCATCCAATCAGAAGATAAACTCTTAGCATTTTCTAACCAACACTGACTCTCCAACGATGGGGAATACCGGCAGAAGGGAATCAATGGCGTTAGATAAATCTGATTTTTTCCCTAATTATGTACTTATTAGATACGTGAACTGTCCCGTTTTGATAATCCATGGGGAAGCAGATAAAATAGTACCTCTGCGACATATGAAGCAGCTAGTCTCAAACGTGAAATCGTCTACTCCCCTCACGAAATGGGTAGCTGAAGGTGCAGGACACAACAACATAGAATCAGATTCCAAATTTCGTGGAGGGTTTTTCAGCACATTACGTTCGTTTATTGATAATTTAAATGTCACTGAGAGAGAGCTATCCAGAGCTGAACTGTTCATACTGTATAGAGCAAGTTTCTGGGAATAATTCTAGCATTTCTATTTCCAATCAGTGAACAATATGCTAGCTTAAGTGATACGGTAATCGTTAACTCCTTCTATAGAACGACCGATAACTATAGATCTAGTGAATACAAGCACACCGAATACACTCAGAGAATCCTCTAGATTTGCGACAGTTGCGTTGGTAGATAGCAGTAGCATGTTTGCTGCTACTCCAAATTATGCAGTTGTGCGAGCAAGTAATATTAGTAAAACAAATTTTAGTAATCTAACAAATCGAGACACGAATAGTGAATTCAGAAGCATTGGATTAAGTACAATATTAAACTCAGGTAATTACAATAATAACCACCCCAACAGTAATCGAGACACTTCTCAGACAAATAATTTGAATATTTAGCTTGTAAGTAGCAGCAGAGAAATATTAGAGTATCGAGAAAGTGAGAAATAACACTAACCTAACATTTACAAGGATAAATATGCTAGTAATAACTAATTAGCTTAGAATGAATATCCAGCAGACAACAATAACAACTAAAAAAACCTAGAAAACGATAATGAAGCCCAAAACAAGAATAAAGATGCAGTCACAGCAGGTGATGCCAATGAAATAAAAGATCTAGAACGATAATTAAGTCCAACAACTGCGACAACAACAGCTGCTGCAACTCAAAAAACTAACGATTAGTTTGCAGGTATGAATGGAGGAATGAATAATTCAGAGAAAAAATGGAATAATAAAGAATTTGAATCAAACACTAATGTTGGCTATTCTCCACCATTTACCGCTTCTGCTCCAGAACAGAACAACAAAAATGAATTTTCCTTACGACACTAACCAACTCCACCGAATGATTATTGTGATAGCCCTGAAGTCACACCGAGCAGTCACTTAAATTCGTTGCTACTTGATAATGGAATTGCAAGAACTTTCTCGAAAGACCTTATTTCATGAAGGGAATAAATGAGTGAAAGTTATTTTTTTGCCAGTAGAAAAGAACACTTTTGATGGATTTTAGCACCTCAGCATGTTTAATATTGAACCTGTCATTTTTTCTCTTACTTTGTGCTGAGATTTATTTTTTTGTTTGAGTTTTATCTGTTAGATTATTTAGTCTTTTTTCATAAGATAATTCATATTCTAAATGGCTCAACTCTGATCAATTACATTTACCTAACAGCATCGATGGACTAAAAAACAGTTGCATATAGAAAATGCAAGGAGATAACTAAAATAAATGATCTTTAATTTATGATAAAATTGCAGTGTAATATTCTCTACAAACTCTTCTATTAATATTCTGAATCCTTCAATTTAACTTCGATCTAGCAGCTGCAAAACAAAATCATAAATGTCATTTTCCCACAGCATAATTAATTGCTTTAAACTTTTAAAAATTATTTATTTGTTGATTCATATTTACCACTTTGTGGATGATCAAGATACCAAAATGAATCCGGTGGTTCTTGCTATTAGTTAGCTTACGATTGAGATGTCCCTGGTTGATTTCGTTAGTATTGCTACCCTTGAATTCTAGAACTATCTGGAGGCTACTTTTATTTATCGTTGAATTTCGTGAGGGCACTTCGGACATCCTAGAAGAAAACACAAAAAATAATAATATTAAAAGACTTCTCTTTGTATTGAATAAAATGCATATGTTGAGTAATTTCAACGGAGAGTTATTGTATGATCGTTTTAGCTGATGCAAGTTCTTCTTCTAGTTCTGAGATTCTCTATGATTCTGCTTTTTACGATGCAGCTTATTTTTCTTATTTGAATTTATTATTTTCTTCTGTTAATCTATTCACTTCGCCTTTCAAATCAGCGATTTCTGCATTTTTCTCTGATATCTTCAACTCCAAAGCAGCTACTTCAGCTTTGATTTCATCATTGCTTTTTCTTTACTATTTTAGCTCCTCAACAGTGTCTTCTTTTTCTTTCTGAGTAGCTGCATTTCTATTCAACGCGAATTCTAGAGTTATGTCTAATTCTTTAGCTACTTTCTAAAGGATTGTGTTAAACAAAAGTAATTTTGTTAATTGTTAGAGCATTACGATTTATGCTTACCTCTTTAATCGTTGCTTGTTCTTGGCTGAGGAGAGTATTGAGTTGTTCAGTTTTGAGATGGAGCTGAGAGAGTATTTCAGTTTTTTTCTTAGATTCCTGTTTGATAACCTAATGCATATCAAAAATAGCTGTTTCAGCTTCTTGCAGCCTCTCAAATAAATACTGAATCGCTTCGTCTTTTCGTGTAGGTAGTGCTCGTTTCTCAGCTAGCTTACTTATCCTCTAAAAACAAACATATTTTTTTCAATTATTCCACAGTGAAATTCTTTCTCAAAATAGGAGAATAAACATCTGCAACATGGTCAGATTATGCGTTATGAAATATACCTCTTCTCTTTCTCTGATGAGTCTGTCTTCTTCTGATTCTGAGTTATTATCTTCAAGATCTCCTTGTCCATTAGTATTCTAATCATTTTCAGTTTAATCTTCATTCACTAAATGTCTTGGATCATCATCATTATCCTCATTATTCTCTCCTCCTTATTCCTGTTCTTATTCATCCTGCTGTTCTTATCCTGAAGCTAATTCATTTTGATTGTTAGTCTATTCTTCCCCATCTTATTAGCCTTCTTAATATTCTCCTCTTTCTTGAGCATCCTATTCCTCAGGTTAACCTCCCTGGTCAGACATCTTTTAGAACTGAAAATAAAGGATAACACTAAATAAATTAACAATTCGTTTTCTGCAACAACTTTCAATTAATAATAACAAAAAATCAAAGAGCAATAATTATGCATACTCTCATTCCAAAAAAAATTACATGCACTGTTTATTTGAATATTGGCCTCCTCTTTTAAGCCCATAAATCACCTTTTTTAAAATACTTTGAGAAAACTAATTGTTTAATATAAAAATATTAATGATTTTGACAATTACTTTTTTGAATAATTTGCTATGAATACCCAGAGACTGATGTGACATAAGAGATTAATTTCTGTTGACTTAGCAAAATTTTCTTAAAATAAGCACACACACACCAGAGATCAGTCACAAAAGAGAGAATATCAGAGAAATCTTTAGCTTAGTTATGACAAAAGGATATTGAGATTTATCTTCAAGGTAAATACTCGCACATGCTCCATTTGATAAGGAAGTGAATTCCCAACATAAATGAGAGGCTTTGAGATATTTTGTTGAAAAATTTTAGAAGGAGACTTAGCAAAAAAAATACAGAAAGGAAACCATTTCTGACCAGTTAATTATAATAATAATACTAAAGTTGGTTGTTTAGTGCGTTTCAAATCCCTTAAATCAGAATCAGATCCATAAACAATAAAGAAAATAATTATTAATTTTTACAACAAAAAAGAAAGGAATCACAGAAAGATACTACAACAAATATTTTAAAACAATGCTTAAAAAAGGAGCTAAACTCTTAGCAGTGGCTTTGCCTCTTGGAGCTGCTGGATATATTTACCTCAATCAAACAAATTCAATAGGCTCTTTGCCTATCCAATTCAAAGGTATCAACATCTAAGATACTAAGACTAATAGTGGTTAAATCCAGAACACACATGCCGTAAATTCATCGAAAATCTCTAACATCGAATCCAAAGCAATCGATGCATTGAAGAAGGAGGGTACTACATTCAAACAAGATTCCTTAGAACTCATGGAATCCTACTTAGGGAAGCACTCCTAACCAGCAGAGTTAATCTTAGAAGGATTCAAAAAAGCTACTGAAGATACACATCTCAAAGAGAATTTCAACGCTGCATACAGTACCGCAACTCATAAAGCAGAAGAGATCAAATAATCTGTAGATCATGCTGTCATAGAATTCAAGAAATTAGAAGACAAATTAGAGTCCGATATTGAATACTACACAAGAGACATTCTGATCCTCAGCAGACAAGCCAAAAATCAATTCAATGAGATAAAGAAATTCAGCGAAGAAGAAGCTAAAATCATCAAAGAAGATACAGTGAAATTGCAGAAACAATACAATGATACACTCGCTGAGTTGAATAGGGTATCCTCCGAATAACTCGCAGCGAAGAAAAAAGCCTGCTTAAACACAATAAGCAATGCTGCTCATTCCTTGAAAGATACAGTCGTCCATGAAGAGCATAAATTAGAAGCTGCTTACAAGTAGTCTAGAGAAACAATGAATAAGCATATTAATAAAATGTTCGATTCATACAATGATGCTGTAGATAACTTCAAGGTCAAGAAGGATCATCAAGCAGCACAAGGGGTATAATAAAATACTAATAGCTCGAAGAAGGGAGAGAAACAAAACTGAATCTTTTTGATTTACAATTGGAAAAAAACTTGAAAAACATAACTGTAGAATGAAGTAGTTTGGAGATAATTAAATATTTTTGTTGTGAAATGAAAAATCAAAAGTGAATTGATATTCAATTATTGTGTTTGTATTTTCTTCCATTTCTTTCATGAAAAACTACTGTAGATAAAATGATAAATTTGAGAAGTATGAGCTGATTTACAGTTTTACATCAAAATCTTGTCAGCCATTCATTTTTCAAATTAAAAAATGCTAAAGATAAAAACCATCTGAGATAATTCAATTATTAATGCCAAAGACTCCTTTAAAATAAATAAGATCGGATAGCAGATTAATAAGCAAAGTTACAAGGAAATATTAATTTATTATTACACTAACAAATACAACAAACATTTATGAATTATTAAATCCCATTCTGAATTCTTTTATTAAAGCAATTCATGTGCCAAAAGTTGATTTACATTAAGGTTATTAATTTGAAGTTGAAAAGCTTCTAAAATGATCATATTCTCTTACTTTTCTCAAGCAGAATAAGAACCAATTTCAGCTTTATATTATATGGTAGCTCCAATTAATTGTTCGATATCTACAAATTTCTCATTTATTTATGTCACTCAGAAAATAGAGCAACCTCCTTAATTTTTGGTAGCTACTCTGACTGGCTAGAAAAGAGGGTTGATATGTGTAGTCACCACGAATTATGCAAATACTGGTCTGTGATCTGATCCAAACACATTCAGCGCCATCTCATAATTCAACAATCTCATCGAATCGGGGATTTTCTATTTAAAAAATATCCTATCTGTCCATCCAGGAATTCTAGCATCAGCTCCATCGGGATATGTATTCAAATCATACAGCATCTTATACGAAGGAGGGAACAATATCAACCCTTCTTAGAAATCTTAGAAAATATGTCCGAGTTTCTTCTAAGCGAATAATTAATCCCTTTACAGCAAATTAAAGAACAGTTTCTAGTTGATAAGTTAATCTACTTCATTCTTCACAGCAGCTTAGATGCGATAATTGAAATCGCCCATCCAGACTACAAAATGGAATCGCTTCAGAAGTTTCTCACTTGTGTTATGGTAGTATTTCGGCAAAGCAAGCGACGATGATATCTTCGAATAGTCCATGTTCCTTTGCTGATTGTTGGATTACCCCGATGCAAAATGAGAATTGATAAACAAAAAGCTTTTATTACCAATTTCTAAACTTATCCCAACTCCTCCTTTGTTACCAACTAGATCAGCAATTCCTGTAGCTTTACTATCTGTAGATATTGCGGAGATATATTTAAGAATCGATTCATGTGCAAAAATCACAAGATGCAATGCATTCATGGTCACCGCACTGACTATTGAATATTTATTCCCTAAACTGTTTGATAAACAGGCTTCCCAACGTGCTTTATTCTCACAAAAAATAGATACAGGGATCGTTCGCTAGCATTCTTATGATGAAACGACGATAAGATGATGGCTGCATTCCCTTGCGTTGAGTAGTTATGCTGCATGAGTCTAAGGAAGCTCTCCATGCATATTCCAACTGACGCATAGCATACGTAATTGTTCTTCCCCATTGAATTGCTGTTTGAGTTCATCTCCTTTGAATGCCCAGATAGGAGACCTAGAAGCTATGAATTCCTTTGCTAATGACTCAGAAAGTTGTTTCTCAGCTATTATGCGTGATACTATGCTTTCGGAATACAAGCAGATCCCTTTATCTAGATTTCCAGGGCGACTAAAAAATAGAGGAAAAAATATGCATAAAAGACAGTGACAGATATGACTAAACATGATTGAAATTCGCCTAACAAAAATTGAATTTTTACTTGAACAATCCAGATAGATCCTGATCAAGTGGCAATTTGTGTTCTTCATCGTCAATGTTAACTGCAGTGTGCTTGCCAGCCACGAACTTGGAATGTTCTTGCATCTTTATGTTGCTAAATTGATGGTTTGTGTTCTCTTGCAATCTTATATTATCTTTGTCAGTTCCTTTTTGCATCAAATACGTTGAAGTTTTGACAAGTTCTGTAAATAATTCCTCCCCAATAACAAAAATCCCCCTGAGCTAATTTTCAATTATTTTTCGGAAAAAGCAAGCAGTTTTTACGCTTTTGAAACGTCTTCTGAAAGATAAATTAATCACGTGAATAGAGATATTATTAATGGAATTCGCCCTTACTTTATTAAAAAATTGAGGTGAACTTAAGAGAGATACTTTTTTAATTCGCTTGCTACGCATTATTGCAATCAAAATCAGCAGCTATTTATCAATTTCGAGAATGATTTAATGAAAGTAAGCTCATTTTCTTTTGTAACAACACTGCTACTGAATGTTCGTTAGGTCTGATATAGTAAAACATAAATCTCCACTGCTCAGAAACGATATTCTAAATTAGCATTTACCTCCTGATTAATTCATGAGGTTATCTTTGTCTTATTGTATTCTTTTTTCAAATGAAGAACCCTCAAAGAATATTTCTTATGATTCTACACAGAACCTGATTCTAAGCTAATGTATACCTCTACTAAGTGGGATAGAATACTAATATTCTTACTTATTACATCAGATTTGATTTTAAGATGACTCATCTAAGTTCCAGTAAGATTAAAAACACATTTTCATTGGAATTCTCCCCTAAACAGTATGTGTCAATAAACAAATCTTCAATCAGCTCTATGCTAGCAAGATCATCTCTATTGAATAGCATGTTGAAATCCAAAGTTATCTAGTAAACTAGTTAATTGTTCAACATAGGGTTAACTGTACCCTTATCTACATTATCTTGAAGAATCTTGCTTTCAAATGTTTCTTTTCCCTTTACAATTTTAAGTAAATGGCTGTTTCTAAAAATAGATTTTCTTTAAAGAAACATTCCAAGGAACGATACCTTATCCAAGAATGAACCATCGACTAACTCAAGAGATGTTAAGAATAAATGATAATAGTACTCTGCATATCATATACAGAAACACAATCTAATCTCTAAACTACATCAACATCAACAACAACATAAAACAATCAACACAAGCAGAGTCCGATCCTACAATACCTCATATTTACTCAGACAATTCATCATTTGTTTCCGAATTCTTCAGTAAATTTTGAAAACTAATCTATTTCTGATTAGAAAACCGACTTTTTGACATTTACTAGACTGTGTTAAAAATCAGAATAGTCTATTTATCTAGGTTCTAACTTATCTTCCTTAATATCAGTCCATTTCATTGGTTTAGCATTCTGATCTTCATTCCCAAAATAAGGAGTAAACTTAGTCTTTCCATTAGCATCTAAGTGCTCAATGAAATGAGTCGCTTTAGTTATCTCTCTTACAGGTTATAGACACGTGTCTCTCACTAATATAATTATGTCAGATGCTGAGTAGCCATCAGTGCTAGCAGCAATTAGCTTCTTTTGCTCCTCGGTTAACTTGTGAGGTATTTTCAAGGAGAGATTCAGTATTTTAAGTCTGTCTTCTTAATTAGGGAGAGACACAAGGGTTCTTTTTAAGAATCTATGAATATTTTGTGAAAAAACAATGAGAGTCCAAATAAGCATAAAAGAAGCATTCCATATGATACTTCTTTTTTTATGAAACTTGGTTAGACTTACAATCTCCTAATTTTTGGATCGATTCTCCAAGGAAGAGAAGTTGCTCCAATAACTGTGATGGTATCTGTATCTTCGTATATGACGTCTGACATTTGATTGAAGAGCTCAGATATGATCTTGAGATATCGTTCGTTGTTCGATTCATGTCTATTATTGAAACAAACAAATCAAAATGAGCACCTTAAAAAAACCCATTTAAGAATCATTTATTTATTGGAGATCTATAATTCTTTGTTTTTTATGTGAATTCATTTATTATGATTACTACATCTCTCCTTCAGCCGCTATTAAGTCAATATCATCGAAGAAGACAATAGATGGCTTGTGTTTTCTAACGGTTTCAAATATCTTTCTGAGGAGCACATCAGATGAGTGACAATGTGTTTGAATAAACTATGATGATTAAATATAAAAGAACGTTTTTGGTGAAGCTGAACAGAATTTATTTGCTAAGTATGTCTTGCCACATCCAGGTGGACCATAAAGCAATACAGTATTATTAGTAGATCCATCTATTGAGGATCTCTGAGATGACAGTAATACTTGCTTCGCAGCTTCTAGCCCTGCGACTTATTCAAATAACTCCTGGTTGATTGTTTCTTTCTCATCAACGGTTGAGACTTTCTTCACAATGAGTTCTTCAACGCGCTAATCAAGATAACTATCGTCTTGTAGTTTAATTAGATCTTGCAATTCGCTCTTTGTCTAGATATTGCTTGCAGTAGTGAATCCTTCCATTTTATAGTTTCTTATTGTGTTTTTTAAGAATGTTTCTTCTTCTTATTCTTCTTTTTCTTTCAATAATATTTGTTGTTAAGGGGAGTATTTGGTTGCTTTTAAAATGTTCCAATGTGTAAATTTGCTCAAGCATCACGATGTCAATTAAAATACTTAATCAAAAGGGTTGAGAGTGTTTTTTGCTATTTATTTTAAATTCTCATGATCTCTTCATCAGTCTGCAGACTGTTACTTTCTTAAAAAATCTTTCTGATCAGCAATTTCTGCTGGCATTAGAGAAAAAAAAAGAAAAAAGAGAGTAAGTTAATCAACTTTATAACTAAATAGGAAACAAATCATTAAGCACTGCCCTTATTCTATAGAATCAACATTTTCCTTTAAAAAATCAATAATAATTATAAGAATATATCTTTTATAAATCAGTGTAAATTCTAATAACTTATTGTCAAAATTATTAGTCCTTTTGGAGAAAAAATGCCTACAAACACTACTTAGTCTTAATTTATTTATCATTCAACACAACAAAAAGCAAACATAACAAAAAAGGGAGGGGGTGAGCTTATTTATCTAGATTCATTTTTATCAATCTGCAAGATAATCTCCTTGTCTCATAAGTTTGCTGATTTCTTTAGGGATTTATGTCTCCAACTTTTGTTTGAGGTACTGCTTTAATGATGTGTTGTGCTTTGTTGTCAGAATATCCCTAGAATTTATCCAAAATGATAATGAGAGAAATTACAACAATAATGAGAGGAATTATAATTTATTTTTCATACCTTGGTTGAAGGTTATTAGTTTACACATATTGGACTAAATCATCGAGTAAATCAGTGCTGATTTTGAGTGTTTGCTGATCAAGGAATTTCAGTAGATTAGCAACAAGACTAACCAGAGTTCGTTGCTGATTGGAATATGGCTTTGCTAGGAGTTATTCCTTGACAATACCCTCTCTGGAAACATTGTTTAGCCAAATCTTCCCGTTATGACTGAATATCACATTGACACCACAAGCTAATTGCTTGAAATGATTCTGCTATGTTTTGATTAGCTTATTGAATACTTCGACTAAAAGTCCATTTGTTAATTTCCCGTATTTCAGACTCCTTGTGTGTAGATTCACTGTCTTGTCTTTGTTAATGGCTAGATAAAGGAAAAAGGAAATGAAAAATCCATATTTGAAACTCATAAATAATTAATATCTCTATGAGATTTAAAATTTAATAATATTTATAAAAATCGCTCTACAATGCACTTCAGCACAAGCTAGATCTCCTTCGCTCATTACTAATCTCATGTTCAATTCATCTTCATCAGTCTTTATGCGCTTTATTTTAATTACAAAAGTAATTCATTGTAAACCTTGCTGCTTTTTGTTTTAAACTTAAGTTGTTATTTAATACCTATTCAGGGATGTAAGTTGAATTGAGATGCAAGCTGGCATACTGATTTGATCCTATTTCGATCTTCCATTTTTTGTCTCCAATCTGTCAGCAGAAAAACAAGATGATGTTGAAGTTTGAAACATAATTAAACGATCTCTTTGATTTAAAAGCTTTGAAGAATTACTTCAATGACTCTTCCAACGACGATATCTCCAATTTGCGGTGTGTAATATGCTTTCAATGGACTGACACTCAGCAATCTACGCAAATGAAAACCATTCAAAATATGATAAGTAAGTTCAATTTCAAAAAATGTTTGATTTGTAAAATAAATGACTTGTTTGTCTGCAAGACTGTGCCAATAACTGAAGAGTAGATCGCACCATTTTCTTCATAAGTTCCATGTCCACTGTTGGATTTAGTCAAGCAAAAAATATCAAAAAATGGGATAAGTTATGTCATACAGAATTTGAACAACAAATGCAGATAACTAATCTCAAGATGTCAATTACTTCATGAATCCTTTTTCTCTTTTGATTAAATCCCCAGGGAGTACGATATTCAAACCGATCATGTCATCATTTAAGTACTTAGTGAAATCAATAGTCTCTTTGATTCTCTCCGTTTCAATTAGATTAGCCATTTTTGTACTAATAATATTCTTGCTCGGCTACTGTATTTACTAATCTTAATTTCTTTTAATAACTGTATCTCTTAATTTTAGTAAAACAAAAAAGGAGAAGATGTTTTGATTAAAGACTCAATCAAGAGCAGCAAGAGCAAAAAAAGATCTTGAGCAATTTTTAATTCATAATGAAAAAAATGTCTTGAAAAAGATTCTCTCTTTATCTCTCTCCCAGGTAGGCTAAATCTTTTTAATCAAGCAGATACTTATTGAATAAATCTCGCGGAAAATATCAAGAATCACAAACAATCATTGTACGTATTAAACTAACAAAAGAGATTTGGATTATTTTAAATGGAGAAA
>Ga0302271_10003744_pt1 | contig 12599 bp, 14 predicted proteins | sample III_Bog_N1_1_FD_198767 | JGI IMG/M metagenome (GOLD analysis project Ga0302271, IMG submission 198767) | Peat permafrost microbial communities from Stordalen Mire near Abisko, Sweden - III_Bog_N1_1 | ecosystem: Environmental > Terrestrial > Soil > Wetlands > Peat | place: Sweden: Abisko... | reverse complement strand
ATTCGGTGTAAATGTTCCTCCAACGATTCTGCCTTCGATTTCTTCAGCAGATATCAATTATTCAATAATATTTTGCAAGACCTATTGATCTACATTAAAATCTTTTGCCAGTCCACTTAATCCTAAGGGTTTAGTAGCACCACGGAGGATTCCTCTAAATCTTGATCTCGTAAGTTCCTGATATGTTAATGTACAAAGACGTTCTCCACCAACAATATTGCCTTCGATAATGTTTGATTCTATTCTGGAGACTAGCTGTTCCTTCAAGAAGTTCATTGTGAAGTTGTACTTGAGAGTCAGCTCTGCGAGATTAATCTGAGACCTCTATTACAGATCTTCATTGATTTCCTCGCATATAGAATTGAGAAATGTTGATGTGATAATCTCATTTTCAAGTTTAAAGCATATTTCTAATTGAACTTCGCTGATTTAGCATTGTGGGAATATTCTGATGACTTACGCTTTCAAGTATTTAAATCAAAATACCCCTCTCATTCTATTTCTATTAGTGTCCTTATTTGAAAGCTCTCAAGCTGTTTAAGGGAAAGATAATTTCCAAAGAGTTGTAGAGATAATTTGGTGTAATTGGTAAATAATATTCAAGTTGAAATTATTGTTAGCCTAAGATTAAATGAGTTAAGAAGCGTGAAAGTCTTTTAATTGTGATCTCAGCCAATCTCCCTTTGGTCTCTAAATTTTAGTTCTAAGAAGAATATTAGCTTGAGGATCAACCAAATACTGCCAAAAAATATTAATAAATTGATAAGGGGAGAGATAAATAATTTGTTGCTCTTTGTTTTGAGTTGCCATAGTTTGTATCATGATAGCCAACTGATTAAAATGATTATTATTATTTAATTGTTTGATGTCGAATAAGAACAATAAGGAAAGTGATCGATTGTTCAAATAAATTGCAAAGAAATGAGATTCACTCAAAATCAACAGTCTAACTGCAGCATTTTAACAAGGGAGACTAAACAAAAGCCAGTGCTTCCTGAGCTCATGCATTATTTATCTGAAAATCATTAGGATTCTCTCAATGGATTGAATTAACCAAATTCTTATGAAAATGTTGAATCTACTGATAAATCATCATAAGAATCATCCAAAATAAATCGAGAGTTTTAGGCTTTTCGTTGCGAAAGAGATAGCCTAGGCAAATTGATGAAACGGAATAAAAGCACAGGGTCAATGCCTTCTGTTTTGAATTCTGAACTGTAGATGAATTGCCACTTCAGCTCGAGAGATTCACCTTCTCAAACACCTAGAGATGCTTCATTTTCGCCATCAAAAGTTAGTCTATTTTTCATTTAATGTTCTTCCTTTGAAAATAAATAAGTTGTGCGATAATTGTAAAGTTAAAGCTGAATCGTGTAGCTGTGATGCACTTAAATGAATTCTACAATGAAAAAGTCAAATCTTCTAGATAAAGCATAGAGAATATTAAAAAAGATATGATCCTTGATGGATTAGGCACAGACAGAGATATTGTTTGTGGTTCTTCTTCTGATTTTTACAGCTCTGCAAGAATTATATCTCCTGGATTAGGATCAGCAGCTATTCCTTTAAAACAGAAATCATCTTCCTCTGTGCATTCCTAGAACTCACCTAATCCAGGTTCAACATTCCTTTCTTTCTTCTTGTTCTTTGTTTAAACCTTAAACAACTCAGGCAATCTGGACTTCTTGAGCCTCTTCAAGTACAAGAACAATCAGTTTTCAGATTAAACAGCTAAGTTTATCAATGATGTTGCGATGCTCTATACTTAGCCTAGGCAAAAGCTTGCTTTGTTAGTATGTTTAAATAAAAAAATTCAACAATCTCTAATAATAATTGTTGTTTTGTTGCTGCTTAGCGCAAGCATGAAGAGTCACAGCCTTCAGTTGGACAGTATGACACATCAAACTTTGAAGCTTATCGATTTTAGAAAGTACCTTCTACCTTCATCAGAAGAGAAGGATATAATCAGAAATCTACAGTCAAATTGGATAAAGTGGACATATTTATGAGAAAAGAGGCGATAAGAGAACAATAACTGAGAGACGCCAAAAAGAGAACTAAAGAGAGACCTTAATAGAAGGAAGAACACTATTCACTTCCTTCAATAAAATTGAGTAAGCTAAAGTATGTCTCTTTTCTTAAATAAAGAGTATTTTGTTTTCAAAGAGGAGCCACCAGTGCCTAAAAATCAAGTTTTTGAAGATAATGATGTAGTTTTCGATAAAATGAGCCATGAATTCTACAAATATCCACAAGAGTTCTTGCAAAAAATGAAATATGCTTAGAAAAAGGCAATCTACATAAAATCAGAGCTCTCATCATGGGAATAAAAATGTAAAGAGCTATTAACTAAAGAACCTCAGAATCCTTTGGATAAATCTGAAGATGAAAAATGAAGAGGAGCTTATGATTATTAAGACCAACTTCAAAATTATTGAAATAGAGAAAGACTGTAATTCTATTAACTGAGAAATGAAGAAAAGCCATTTTTAATAAGGCAACCCAATTTTATCATTTTATTTCAGATTATTGAAGAGGAAATTAGTCACACACACCAAACACAATACGGTTTACAATACAATTGATATGTCCATTGATTGGCAAAGTCAAATAATAGCAGAAATATATTGTTGCTAAAAATAATAAACACATTCTGCTCTACAGAAATACATATTAACGCAACGTGCCTTTTGCTAATCAAAACCACATTTTTATTTTTGGTTGCTTCAGAAATAAAATCTCTAAAAATAATGATTTTATGCTTGTTTCTCAAGATTTTTTAGTGGTATTTTATTATAGGAAATCAGCAATAATATCCTGCAGTTTCTTTTCCATGACAGGACTGATTTAATGAGTTTTAGCAAAGTTCCTTGCTTTTTCTTTGGGATCATCATCTTCTCTTAATGAAATCGTGACGATCTTATTTTTACCTATGCTGACTTGGAGCTGAGTAAATGGTTTTTTCTTTGCAACTGTACGGGATAGCAAAGAAGGAGGATTCTACTTTTATTATTTGATTGTTTTGTATTTGTCACCAACATTTATGTGTTCAAGCTTGCTCTTCAAAATCTATGCCTTTTCGTAACCAGTTTTTACTCTGCCAACTGTTTTTTCGAAATCGTGGACTAAATCTTTTGCATCCATTTTTTCGTTGATTCCTGAAACACGCATTCTGTTCACATTTGGTTGGAAAGTACATTCAGAAAGTTATTCAATTAATTTTTAAGTTTGGACTTGTTCCTCTCTTATTATTCGGTCTTCCCTATTGTCAGGACTGTACAGTCTTTTAAATATATTGACGTGTCCATCATACTTGGAAAGCATAGAATATTCGTTGATGTTACTGTTTAGCTGCAGGTTAGGTTAGAAAGTACACTTCTCAATTTCTTGAAGTTCTTTTTCTTGACGAAGAAGTTGCAATTTTTCTTGAAGAATTTCCTATTTTTTATAAAGAATCTTATATCTATCTGTTGATGTCTAATGTCTCGATTGAGAATTCAGTTGAGACTCATGAGGTGTACCTAATTTAATAGCATCATGTCAATTCAGAAACATTTCTTAATTATTGAATTACTTGCATCACGATTGTCAAGACCAGTAGATATTCCATATTCCTCTTCAAGTTGTCTCTATTTGTGCTCGTATATTTCAGAAAGTGCTCCGTCAACTTAGTATTTCTAAAGGAAATTAGCAGTGTTATGAAGTTCTATGATTTCAGAAGTGATTTCAATCTTAGGGTGAAATGTAAGCGTTTGGCTCTAGGATGCCTTGAGCTCTTCTACTTGCCTTGCTTTTAGGTACCCAATAGAACGATACGCAAACTAATCAGTATGCAGTTCTCTCCAGGAAGATACAAGGTTTTAAAGCTATTCTTCAGTTGGTTCTTAAGAATTTTCATCAGACTAAGGATCTTAGTTTTTAGTAAGGTATTCCTTCATCAGATCAACTGTGGCTTTAAGCGAAAGTTACACTGGATCCATCAAGATCCTCAACATGCAATAAACTATTCCTATTGAGATGCATTCTTCTTCTTTGTTCATGGAGCATATGCGCCATAATTCTTCATGAAAGTACCTTCAAAATAATTGTAAATAACAAAAATTGTGCTTTTGTTAAGAATCTCTTACATTTCAGTAAACTTCCTCTTGGTGTCCATTTATTTCTAAGAGACAGCTTGCTGGGTGATCATATTGCAATTCTCATCATAAGAAAGATGTTGAAAGATGCCGATCAAAGTTAGGATTCTTCCCAGCTGTTCAAACGAAATATTTCTCTTTTGCATATGATCAACAGAATCAAAAGCAGCATTCAGAGAATTCTCCATTTATTATGTCAGAAGCTAATAAGATCGCTTGGAGATCTTTCTCTGATTTGCTTCACTTTAGGCTTACTTCGCGACAAGCTTCTGAAGCAGTTAGCTTCTTTCTCTTTGAATCAAGCTATACTCGTATAACCGAAGTTAAGCTCGATTTGCTGAGAGAGATCTGCTTTTTGATGGTTCTGAATACTGACTGCCATGATTGGAAGCTCGAACATACTCATTATAACTAGCATTTAAAGAAGCCTACCTTGATGAACCACTTGCTCTAATCTAATCAATATTGCTATCTTTGAGTTTGCTCCATTCGTTTTACTCTTGATAAACCTGATCCTTTCTAGATGTCCTACTCATTCTGCTTCCATTGGAAGGCAAATTGCTATATTTTGCATGAAGATCTCCAACACTTTTCTAAGTTAAGCAAATTGCTAGCTCTCTTATTTCCTAAGGAGTCAGAACCCTCTGCAACTCAGAGGTGACTATCTGTGTTGGATTAGTCCTTGTTATGCCATTATTTCTGCTGCTGACCATGTTAGTTGAGCTTTGATGTTCTTGCTCTGGAGAAGATGACCTAAGAGACTTAATCTTGTCTTCATACTAGTTATGGATATAATTCTAAAGAACTTCAACTTTCTTCAATTTTTCGTCATCCTTGATGCTCACAAAATGAGGCTAATCATCTAATCCATCTTTATCGCCATTTTGCCATTCAGGAGAATCTTCATAATTATTTTGTAAGGCTTCTTACTGTGCCTCATACATAGGAAGCTACCTCTGGGGATAAGCTGCGGGAGTGACATTAAGTGTCTGCTAGGTTTACATTTGCTGCGTTCGACTTGAAGTTAACGAGGATGCTTGAATAGAGAGTTTCAAAAAGTGAGTAATTAATATTTATTTGAAGTGTGTTTGAATTGTGTTTGCTTGAAAAACAGTGAAAATAACAAATTCAATTATGAATCTTTGTGGAATCGACCAGCTTATTTCAATTATTCTTTTTCAGCTCTGATTGTTATCATAGTTCTGTTTATTTTCTCATAAAATTCTGCAATAAAAATATCTCCTAGAATGATTTCAGGGAGCTCTTCAAACAAGATTTATTCTCAAAGACAATCATTCAAAAACACGAATAAGATCCTTAATTGGCTGACGACACATTGGACATTCCATTTTATAATTCTTTTTAATAATCAGTGAGCATTGATAGCATGATGACTTATGACCACATGGATAGAACACTGTATTTATCTTGTTTGTACTGCAAATTACACAAAGTTGATTATCTTCAACCACCGCATGAGGAATATCCAGAACAACCTACATTAAGTGTGTTAGTTAATAATCCAATTTATTTAAGTTTCAACTTACTTTCAATTTATCTTGTTCGTCTAGTAGATATGCCAAGTAAAACAGGCAGAGGCCAGATAAGAAATCAGCTAAGTAAGGAAGACAAAATATAAATAGCATCATTCGGTCGTTACTCTCTCCTGATTCGTCAGTCTTATTTTGAATAAATCAAGTCAGAGTGGGATAAGATTTAGTATTTACCACTGAAAAAAGAACTTCTAATGTTGAATAAAGAAAGATCACTCCAAAGACAGAACTCGTCAACTGATTTTAGTAGCAAATATCAAACAAATAGTAGGAATAAGTTAACTTTTATGAACTGCTGAAGTAGCATTTCATCAATCAATTGCCATATCAAAATATGCTTAACAAAATATAATAAGTTATGTGATAAGTTATTACAACTCCATGAATTGCAGCTTGTGTCTTGTTAAGAGTTAGCACTCCATTTCGCCCGAAGAAAATGATCAGAACTAGGCAGATCACATTCACAACTTATCCTATCCTCATCTTTGAATATTCAAATATGCAAATATTTGTATCAATAGAATGGATGCATTTATTTATCTTACTTGCCTTAGTGAGTACATTACCAATCCTGTGATGGATGCCACAGTTTGCAATATTAGAGCAAGGATTCCTCTATTCCTCCAAATCCTTAAGTTTAAAGGTAATCCTGTTCCCCTTTAGTCAGGATCCAAATACTCCTCATAATAAGAGTGAATGACTTGAGATTTCTTGTTATGTTCATCAAAAGGCTACTATTTATCCTCCTCTTCTTCGAATTTGCTGTACATTTCTTTTAGCTCTTTTGTTGGTTAAGTTATTCTGAACGAACAAACAATTCTGAATTTTCCGATATCCCCCAAAAAGATTATTTCTATTTCATGCAATACAAAATAGAAGAAAAGAGATTCATTTGGCCTATTTAACAAACATATTAATGGATTTAAAACTATGAAGCAAGACACAAAATTCATCTTCATTTATAAGACTTACAAGATACTTTGAAATCAAAAGTGTAAAATCAGAAAGAATGGTTATAAATTTATTTTTGTCAATTCTTCCAAATTCAATTAGAAATAATTATTATTGGTCATTTGGCTGAGAATCAAGAAATTAATATCGAACTAAAATGGAACACTCAAAAAGAATAAGATAAATTACATCTACAAAACAACTGTTTTTATTAATTGAGCTTCATAAAAGATCGAACGTAGGCTAAGTATTAGTCTACACAGGCTTAGCTGGCTTGTTTGATGGTGCGCTTGCTATATTATAAAAATTAATTAATAAAATTATAATGTTGTCAAGAAAATAATTTTACAGCCGATTCCGAACATGTCATCAAGGTCATCGAATGCATCTTTTTTAGCTGGCACTCCATAACCTTGTTTATTTGCTTACGGGATATTAGATGCAGGTAGGCCTCCTCCGTAGCCTCCAGTCTGTTAGGGAGGAACAAAGGTGCTTTATGTGCCGTATCCTGTGTTAACTGTAGGAAGTGGCGATGTACCATAACCCATTCCATAGCCTGGTTAATTATTATATCCTAAGTTTCCTTAAGGATTAACTCCGTACACAGGTTATCCCATTCCTTAATAACCTTAAACCATAGGTTGTTAACCGTATTGGGCATTCTAAACACCTGGATATCCTTGAGGCTGCGATTAAAACCCATTGAGAGCTTGGTACTTATTAAATGGAGGCTATTATGAATTACTGTTCTGCTGATAGAGCTAAGTCTAATAATTTATTTCATTAATATTTCAAAAAATATTTTAATAAAGCTTACAAGGCTGACAGGTTATTGTTATTGTTGCTGAGGAGGGAGATTATTAGCAGGAATCTAAGTTAGTGGTGGAACACTAATATGAGCATTAAAAAATAATTAAATTCTTGATTCTAATGAAGCAAAGAATTATTTGAATCTTACTTATTAACAGGAGGAGGCACAAAGCTTTGAGTTTATTAAGGTATCACGTTCTGTTATGTTTATGGTTGACTCTTTACAGGAGGTTCATCATCGTCCAGCAGATCAATTAAATTAGTTGCAGCTGGCTTTGGAGGAGGCACAACAACTGGTTTCTGTACTTACTGCAAAGGCTGTTGAACTGGCTAGAAAGTAGGAGGAGATGTAAAAGAAGGAGGAGGAGCTTAGTTTTTGCCTTAGGCTTTAGCAAGACCTTGACTGAGAGCTAGAGCAGTTTCAGCGAAAATACTAGCGGAAGATTGATTAGTTTTCTAAGTGATTTCTAGTTACTCTATTTTCTTCATGACATCTTCCTCAACTCCTTTGCTTCTAAAAGGCTTAGGCTTCATGTGTCTCTTTAACGATTGTTGCCTCTCGAAGGTCTTTAACAAATAGTTAAATAGTTTGTTATTGGCTTAAAAATGCTGTGCAAATTACATTTTGCATATCATCGTTGAGTTGAAGGCATAATTCAAGCATTTGTTCATCATTTTCGATAGCTAGTTTCTCTATTAAGCCAGCCATTTGAGTTTCTGAGCTTTTGAGAGTTATTAACAGTTAACAGAGCGAATCGTTTTATTCCAGATTGCCCTTAGGATCTTATCCATCAATCATTTCCTAAATTCAAGTAATATTAGAATATTTTCTTAGTTTATTAAGATTTACGTTGATCAGATTGATATTTTCTCTGACGAGGTCCAAATCTGCTTTTAGCTTCGCCTTTGGACCACTCAATGGAGCTTGATTCGCCTTTTTAATAGAGTAACATTAAACAACGCCATAACGAAATATCTACCTTAGATGATGATCCATTTGAAATAGTAGCTTTGAAAGCATTGTTTGAAAAGCTAGAGGCAGAGGATGAAGCAGCTTTGAGATTAAAGTAAGGAGAATTGTAGTTTGTGGGTATTTCTATTCCTCTTTTGATGGCATTTTCATAGAATTAGAAGAAGAACTAATGGAGGTCCTTGTTAAAGAGATCTCTCCAGCATTTAATCAGCTAGCATGTTCTAACAATCACCTAAAATCCAAAACATTGTCTTGAATAAAATACAGCATTTCAGCTATCCTTGGATAAAGGGAATGATCCTTTTGTATTTACATCTTCTCCAAGATCGTGTGATTTCAAAATGGTTCCTACTTTCATCAGAAAATCCTTTGAAGAAATCTAATTATACAGAGTGATTTCGCATGAATAAGTCAAGTATTCTAGCAGATCTAAGCAAAGCAATGTAACTTTTCTGTCTCTCTTCATAAGCTTTGTGTTTATCAACTTAATCACTTCTTTTGGCCTAAATAGAATTAATGAGTAAATAATAGAATAAAAGGCTAAAAGGTTAAAATTATACATGTCAGCTCTGGAGCGCACCAGCTCTGCAACTTCTTGCATTGCTTTCAAGTCAGGCGTATTCAAAGCGGAACTAGTGGCATTATCCACCAGCCCATTCATTACTCGATAGATATCCATTGTATTTGTTTTTTTCAAGCTATTCTTTCTGATTTTGATTTGTTTGAAATAATCTTGTATTCAACATAACCAATTCAATGCAAATCAATAGGAAAAATATGCTCTTTTTGTAGTTCTTTTTTTTATTTTCCTCAGCCTAATAACTTCTCTATTACTTTGAAATCTATTCAATGATAGATTTTCATCAAAAAATATTTTATCACTGCTTGTTCTTTACTGCTTAGCAATCCTATTTTATATTGATTGCTGTCTAATACAGAAATATTAAAAGAATAAACACATTGCATATTTAATATAAAGGGTGATTTTTTTATTATTAATGAATCTATCTAGCTTGTTTCCTTTCAAGATTGTCTCATTGTTTATCTATCCAATCTTTATTGAAGTCAAAGACTACTATTGATTGATTTAATTAATTCCTCTAATTTTAATATGTGATTCAATTATTTGGCTCATGCTCATTATCTGCTTCTCCTTTTGTATTTTCAATCACAGCAGTCAATCAGTCGATTTTCTTATGTAAATGAATAAATCCTTACTTGATATTAATATTTCAAGCACACAAAATGAATTTGAAACAAGCAAAAAGTTGAATAAATTGTTAAAGTGTCCAATAATTTGAAAATAGTTGGAAATTCACTATCAATTAATTATGCTATTATTGGAAATAATTCAAGGATTCCTAGCGGGAAGAAATTAGAATAGACAAGCGGTACTTTAAAAAGCGGTCAAAGGCGATTTAAAAGAGGGGATAATCAATAAATAAATAATAAATTATTACGATGGATATTTACAGAATCTGCAGTTTGGGAAAAGCCCTGACAGAAACGATCGAAGAAGTCGTAAGAGATCCTACTGAACAACTCAAAAATAAAATTTGGCGCCTTTACGACTCATGTCTTGAAGAAGAGATGGCTAAGCTTAAAGACCATGATGCTACTATCAATGTAAGCTTTGAAATGACAAAAAATATATTTTTCAAACTCATAAACTTTGTTTGAATAGGGTTCACTTGAAACATTCCAGCGGATTCCCCTTGAAAACTCAAATAACAACAAGCAAGTGTGCAGACTAGTCATTAAAGACCCTAAAATAAGCTTCAAACAAAATAGCTCTGCAAATCCAATTTAGCTTCCTCCTCAAAGCTACCTCAAGATCGTAGCTTACGAAAAAGATGAAGGAAAGCCAAAAGGAAATAAGAAGAAAGTAACCAAGTGAGTTTTAAATAGCTAGCTTCAAGGTTTCATTGCTTTTTTCCCTAATATTGCCTCCATAAATTAATGTTATTTCTCTCTTTTTGAAAAATATTATGTCAAATGAATTCTTTTTGTTGTGGCCTCTAATATTATCTATTTTTCAATCCTTTCCTTCTCTAAAACATAATTTGAAAAAGAAGATTAATATAAATTAGCCTTCTTGATGTTTTCAGCTACTTGCTTTTGATTTTTGAAAGTACAAGAATATGAAAATGTACAAATGCTATTTTCTTGAAACCAAGGAAAAGATATTTCTTTCGGAAGGTGTTTGTGGTCTTATTTAAAGTGTTAGTAAAAGAGATAAAAATTAGAAGAAAGGTAATTTAAGGAATAAATAAGGAACTAAGTAGAGTTGGGCATACATAGCAGTTCTTATCAGAGATAAAAAGAGGATAATTATTTGTAAGAAAATGGAAATTAAGGAATCTAAATCACAGTCAGAAGAATCATCACAGAAAAACTCCAGAGCTGCATCTTATAGACATGAGTCGTTTTATAAATCCAACGAAGACCAAGTCAATATCTATAAACGGAAGCTCACTAACCTAGTTATTGGCTCCTCGGTTGTCATTTTAGTCCTGATTATTGAGAGGATATTCTATGATATATTTATTGATTGGGAAGTTTCTCTTCTTAGTAATGTTTAATCAGCTATGGGCCTTGTTGAAACTGTTCATCTGACAGAAAAAGTAATCATTCATGCAGTTTTATTTTACTGATTTTGGATTTATTCGATCAGGGAGAGGAGATATCGTTCTTAAAATACTAAACTAGCTTTATTTGGGATATTTTCGGCTACTTGGATATGTTTAAATACAACTTTTTGTTGATGACAGCATATTTCGGAGTATTTTATGTTGCCATTGATTCTCTTATTGCAGTCAAAGTAGCTTACATTTCGATCTTCGCAGAGTACTTTATCTCGATAGCTAGTTTATGCTATGGTGGATCCAGACCATTTTGGGAGAGCGATTAAATTGGCTCTCCAGTTTGCTTGAATACATACAGCCACCCTTCCCGCAGCACTTTCATCACTCTCTTTGTAATTTTCTACTCAGTATTCTGCTACTAAAGAAGAGCATAAAGCAACGATGTAGATAATACTCTGGATGATAATTCTCAACGAAAATACAAATACATTCAAATTGGATTGAGCTTGCTTGTATTTGGCCTTGTTTTCATTAAGTACATAATGGGCAGTGATTTCATTATCAATATTGTCCTAGGATTCATCTTCTTTCTCATCTACTTCTACACACTCGTCTTCATTAACAGCAATGTCGACTCAATTATCTAAAAATCAACTATCTAAGAGCGATCTGCCAAAAAGTTTGTGTTCTACTGGTTCCTCTATCTAATTCTCTCAGAAGGATTTGCAACAGTCCTTTACAGCTCTGAAGATTATTACTAGCCAACGGACTGGATACAAAATTATGTATAGTGCATGCAAGCATCTGGAAAGCTAAATGACACACTTCCTTTCGATGAAATCCTTGGGCCTTGGTTTACTTTCATTTAATCTTCGTGCTTATTTGGGTTAATCGGAGCAGTGTTTGGTACGGCCTTTACTTATCGTCGCACTGGCAAAAACTACAATTGGTTTAGAGGTACAACCAAGATGAGAATAATTCGCTCTGTTATTCTGATGGTTACAATGATACCTTCCCTTGTGCTATCTATCTATCAAAATGACCTAGTGAACTTCAATTGGGTGATGCAGTTGGGAATTAATGAGTTCTTTTTATCAAGTTTTCATTATTTCGTTCTGTACTTCTTTCTTTTTGGAGTCCTTCCCTAAATTTTCAGACATTATTAGCTCATTAATCCTCCCGAAGAAGATGAATACAATGTCCTTCAGCCTCCAGATATGTCAGTTTCTTTCACTAATCCTCTCCCATAGCATCTTAAAATCAACAAAGAATCAAATACAGATTCAGAAAGCCTAACAGTTTAAAATAATTGATATGTATTAAATCAATCCTTATGAGTTGAATGGAGTATTTTAGTCATATTTTCATTTTAATAAATTTTTTTCTTTCTTTGCAGTTTAATAAACTTAAAAAAATAATAATAGTCTTTGCAATTATTGTTTTCAATCAGGATAAGCAAAATAAATTAGGGTGAAATCTAAAAGACTAGAAGCTGCTCTAGGCTTAATTTACCCAACTAGCAAATGTAGAACATATCACATTTTGGGAGGGTAGGAAAGCAAATCAAAAGAAAGTAGGATCATGTGAATAT
>Ga0302271_10003743_pt1 | contig 12606 bp, 5 predicted proteins | sample III_Bog_N1_1_FD_198767 | JGI IMG/M metagenome (GOLD analysis project Ga0302271, IMG submission 198767) | Peat permafrost microbial communities from Stordalen Mire near Abisko, Sweden - III_Bog_N1_1 | ecosystem: Environmental > Terrestrial > Soil > Wetlands > Peat | place: Sweden: Abisko... | reverse complement strand
GGAAGTGAATATATGAATATTGATGTTAAGTAGAAGATACTTGTATATTTTCTCTCCCTCTCTCTCCTCCCCATAGATTATAAATTTTCATAGTCTAATATTTTTTTGCTTTTCTTTGTAAATATGAAATCAAAAGACCTTTAATTAGTAGCTTAAAAAGTTTTAGTAAAATATTTTCAAATGACAAAGTCTCATTGAAGACTTAAGGTCAAAAATAAAAGGCACTAAGATGACTTCATAGATAATCGAATAATTGGTAAATAATGACTAATATCTAACCATTTTTCAATCTGTGAGGAGTCTAGCTTATCCATGCACATTTTCAAGAAATGTTGTGATTAAATGACGTAAAACCAAAAATAAGTGTAAATAACTTTTTGGGAGAACTAGAGGAATCACATTATATCCAAACATAAAAGATAATTAAGATTGGGGTGGACGGAGATGATGTAACTTGATATGGGACTGATTGATTACGCTGATCATTATCTGACGTCAGTGAAGATTGCTTGATTATTTCTACCAGTACACAATGATATCAAGGTTTTTGCTGTTGTTGCAAAATCAGCCATTTCTGTTTGAGTGAGTGATAATTATCACTTTTATTGCACTTTTGCCTTGATTATTAAATATCTTCACCTTTCAGTTAATAATGATAGAATAAGAAGATAGCTTTGATCTTACAAAAGAGAGCTAGAAGTTTTAAGATCAACATAGAAAAAAAGGATTGTTGTTTATTCCTAAAGAATTTAAAGAGCATTAGCCATTCTGATTACATCCTTTCTTATTTAACTCTATTCTGATTGTCTAAATAGCTTTTCCAAAAGTTGAAAGCATTCTACAATTTGTTGGCTACTTTCAAATTTTAAACTTATTCTAGCTCACAAAGATTATTAGCTTTTTTTTTCTTCTTCTTTTCACAAAACTCTGTAGCTATGGAATAAACAAAATAAGACACCGTAAAAGCTGTTAGACTATCAAATCTTATGAAAACATCGGCTAAATATGGAGAAGAAAATTAAATGAGAATCAATAGAAAAACTAAAACAAAAGCCTAGGATTAACTGCTTAAAGGAATCAATTAATTATCTGCGATTTTATGAAGATTGCTTCTCTCTTGTTGTTCTCTAAACTGATTCCACAATAGTTTAAAAACCTATGATGATATCCCATAACAGTCAGCTTCTTTGAAGTGATTGAAACCTAAAATAATATCTCCAAACCTTAAAATTATTGAAGTTTTAGCATTTTTAAAATATGAACTTGCTTAGTTTAAGAATTGCTATCTTAATGATGCTAATTTGAGAGGTTGGAAAACCACAAAGACAAATCGAAAAATCTTAATTAAAAGATATTTTACCCAATCAGTTGCGTCATCAAATTAATCGATCATTTGTCGCCTCTTTTGGTTTTCATCATCTAAATGAAAATGCGTACTCTGACACACCTAAAAACATACAGACTTCATTAGTGATACAAGAGTTCCATAGCTTCTCCCTTAAGGCTTATTCAAACTTGTTCACTCTATGTTCAAATTCTGAAAATGCATATGAGCCATTATTTTATGAATTATTGTTTTTGAAATACTTTTTTTCCATCGAAATTTCCTCCGAATGTACTATTAACTTCCAGCTTACTTGATCAAATAATAAATTACCGTTTGAGTCATCATTAAATGCCAGTCTACTCACAATTTTCTGTTCAAATAATTTTCCAACAAAAACATACCTAATATTCAAAACTCAACTAAAAATAAATGATCGCTAATTTAACAAATAAAGTTGCACTCATCACTGGTAGCACCAGTGGCATTGGTCTGGCATGCGCCCGCACTCTTGCTAAATCTGGAGCTAACATAGTCCTTAATGGTTTTGGAGATGCTGCAGAAATTGAAAAAATCAGAACAGACATTGAAAAGACATATGGAGTCAAGTCGATCTATGCAAACTACAATCTCATGAAGTCGACAGAAATCAAGGCAATGGTGGAACATGTTAACTCTGTCTTTGGAGGTGTGGATGTTCTTATCAACAATGCAGGCATGCAGCATGTCCTTCCAATTGAGGAAATGTAATAATCACTTTCACAAGCATTTTTCTTTAAATTAGTTTAGCAAAGAGTCCCTAATAACCCTGATATCTAATTTGAAAAGCTAATAATCTCTTAATAATAATAATAATAATATTATTTACCAATATTTTACTGCTCAAACTTATACTTATTTATTTTATATTCTATCATATAGGCCTGATGAAATGTTTGAGAAGATCATCTCTTTGAATCTTAGCTCTAACTTCTACACTATTAAGTACATCATCCCATACATGAAGAAGCGCAACTGGGGAAGAATTATCAATATTGCAAGTGTCCACGGCAAAGTTGCTTCCATCAATAAATCTCCTTATGTTGCCAGTAAACATGGTGTGATCGGTCTCACAAAGGTTGTTGCACTTGAAAATGCTCAAACTGGAGTCACAGCTAATGCAATTTGCCCTGGATGGGTCCTCACTGATCTCATTAAAAAACAAATTGAAGCTCTAGCCATCAAGTAAAAAGTTGATTTCGAAGAAGGAGCAAGACTTCTCCTCAAAGAAAAATAGCCTTCTCTTCAATTCGTTCGTCCTGAGCAAATTGGTGAAACTGCATTATTCCTCTGCTCTGATTCAGCTTCTGAAATCAGAGGAGAAGCTATTGCTGTAGATGGTGGTTGGACTGCAGTCTGAACGAACAAGTTCTGCAATTCTTCTTATTACTCATAAAAAAAGAAAGATAATTATTTTTTCAAAATAATAAAAGAGTTTTAGAATAACTAAGAAAATATCTAAGGTTTGTTTGTTAAACTCCTCGTTAAAGAAGCTCCGTATTGTAAAATCAATTGTCAAAGATAATTATCCAATTCAATCCATAACCTTCAATATTTTTTTAGATGGAAAGCAAGAAAAGCAACCTTTTTGTTTTTTTGACAAATTAAGATTTTCTATTCATTCAGTGTATTTAATCAGATTTTTCTTATTTAAATTAGAAAGACTGAGTATCGACATAATTGATTACATAGCTTTTAAAATTTAACAAGTCCTTCAATTCAATCAATTCAAGATATTTGAAACACATTAATAAAATTTATGAGGCATTATTAATAATAAAAGACTCAAGTATTTACCTCACCTAAGAGTCCGTACAGTCATTTCTTTGAGCTGGAAATATTTGAACAACCAGAAACTCTTCTGAAAACTTTTAGCAATGGAGCCCGTCTTTGCTCAGAAGATAGACCGTAGCTTAGCGGACTCGTACCGTTCGAGAAAAATATTAGTGAAATTTCGAATATGGTAAAAAAGGAAGATTTTTCATAATGAGATCATATTCAAAATCAATATGCTTTCTTTTTTTTTGAAGATAATTGTAGCATGCAGATCGAGCTACTATACAGCAGCTTTTTCATTGAGTGTCTTCAAGAAACTAACTCCATTCAAATTTTGGAAGCTTCAGAATTCACAAAATTTGATCTTCCCGATGAAAAAGGAGGCATGATTTGTGTCAGCTAAAGTGGGGAAACAGCTGATGTTCGACATTGCCTTGAGTTAGAGAAGGAAAAAGGTTTATTTACAATCGGTGTTGTGAACACAGTTGGAAGTTAAATTGCTACTTCAGTTTATTGTGGAGTGTATGTCCATTGTGGTAGAGAAGTAGCAGTTGCAGCTACAAAATCATTCACTTCATAAAGTGTTTATAGATAACTCGTCAATAAATCATTAAAAGCCTTCGAGCAATTCCCACTACAGTTGGAATCACTATTTTCTAAGTGCAAGAGCAAACTAAGACAATTGCTCAACATCTGTCAACTTAAAATCACATACTTCTCCTTGGAAGAGGAAATTGTGCTTCCATCGTCCAGGAAGGAGCGCTTAAACTTAAAGAGCTAACTTATATCCACTCAGAAGCATTCTCAGCAGGAGAGTTAAAACATGGACCAATTGCTCTCATCGACAGCGAATGTAAACGTTTATTAAGATAGTTTCTCAGATTGTTTTTACAAGTTTTTCTCACTTTTGAGATTTCCTCAAAATCATGACTTGACATTTTTCCTTTTTGAAAATTCCAAAAATAGCTGAGAAAACCACTGCAGTGATCCTTATCATTTTAGAAGATGAGAATTTCAACGAGATGAACTTAGCTTTAAGTGAAGTTAACAGCAGAGGAGCTTACTGCATTGTGATTACAAACTGCTTGAGTAAATTGCCTCAAAGCAAAGTCGATGCAAGTATTGAAATCTAGCAGAAAGACTCTTTATCTTGTCTTCTTGCAGTTCTTCCGCTTCAACTCCTCACTTGTGAATTATGTGTTATCTTAGATAGAAACCCAGACAAACCACGCAATCTTGCTAAGTGTGTCGCAGTTAAATGAACAAAACGCTTCGAATTATTTAATTTACTTTCAAACCAAAATACAATATCTACTAGCATCCTTCCCAACAAAGATGCTTTAATCTATTTCTACTTCATTTACTACCTTAATGTTCATGTTATTATGAATCACTCTCTTCTTCTTTTTTTCACTTTTATATCACTACTAAATCATTATTCTAATAAAATATCCATATGTTGAAATTTATTTGTTCAATTTTGTGTCAAAATCCTTAGTCTTTTGAGTTTGAATACTAACTTTTATGTATCTTTGATAATTCCTCATATTTCTACTAAAATCATTGTTACTTCTGAATCCAATCAAAACAGGACTCAAAATCTACCAATAAATTAATTAAATTGCATTGTATTTCTTCCCTTGGATATGACTGTTAATTAAATTTAAAAATCATTCTGTTTTTCGATTAAAAACCAATAGGATTCACCTATTGAACTTTAAAAGTGTTTTCGTAGACTAAAAGAACCACATATCATTAGTCTTGCTTATCTCTCTTGAATTAGCATTTCCTTACTCCCTTATGAGTAAGGAGTTTATTTTATTTATCTAAATCTCATACTTTTTGGCTTTCTCCTTTCAAGTTAAGTACTAAATAAATCAGTTTCTCCATTAGATTCTCTTTTGCCCCTTTTAACCTTATATTTTTTTATTTGATCTCTTCTATTCTATTCTTTTTTTCCTTCACACAAACTCCTATTATTGCTATCCTACACGGAGATTTTCCTCAACTCAGCAAGTGGAACGCAGTAATCTTGTAGCTTTCTATCTCAAACTAACTGGAGTTTTACTAAGATACTGACAGTATCTTCTGGGGGGATTGTTATCTAAAACCCATTTCACAAGAAGATTCTTATGTAATTGTATATTGTGTAATATGGTTTTACGCATCAGCACAAAGCAAGAGAGGAAAGTTGGAAAAAGAACGGCCAAATAAAAATTAAAATAAAATAAAAGGGTACAAAAACAAACCAAGGAATTTTAAAAAAAAAAAGAATAGCGAAGAAAAAAATAATTGATCAGAAAAAGTCAAGAGAAAAATCATGAGTCTCCTCCGCAGTGATAAGATGGCTTACTATAACATTATTATCCCCCGAGAAAGTGCTTGGGAGGTGCTTAATGAACTTGGCTAGGTGTAGAGTGTCTAGCTGATAGATTAGAATTCGAATGAGAGTCATATGTCTCGTCCGTTTACGTAGGCGATACGTAGAGCTGATGATGTAGCTACTTAGTTGCAACAGATTGAAGCTGAGATGATTAAGTATGAGAAGGAGATTCATCGATGCACGGATGTTTAAGAATTCCTGCAGAATCTCGAGTAGTTTTTGAATATTCGAGGGAAAGCTGCTCATGCTTTTATTGATGATGTTGAAAAGTAAGTCAAAGAAAGTTTTTTGAAGATCAATGAGTAGACTACTAGTTTGGAGAGCCTGTAGACGAACTACTTCCATTAGGTAGAATACAGAGCTGTCTTGAGAAAGTGCAAGGAGATACTAGGAGATTAAATGGGCTTCGCGTAAAGAAATTATTAAGATTTTTTAGAACTTTTTGTAATTATTTCTACTTTTTCAGCGGTGTGAATCTCGCATAGAATCCTCTGGAAATCGGTTAAAAAGATGAAAATGAAGAGGAATAGCAGTCCACATTGAGCTCTGGATTATCTTACTTTGCAGGAGCGATTAAAACTGAAGATGTACTTAGATTCACTAGGGTTATTTTCAGAACAACAAAAGGTAACAACTGGACATACACATCTGAGATTCCATTCGAGAAAGGTGACAGCAAAGATGGCGAGTAAAAATCAGTTTTCATTGTCGTCTACAGTGGTGGTTCTTAGAATGTGATCAAGACTAAGTTGAATAGACTCTGTGATTCATTTGAAGCCTCTAAGTTCTCATTGCCTCATGATGCAGCAGGATATGCTCGCAAGCTCATGCAAGTCGACTAATAAATCAGCGATACAAGAAATGTAAGAGAAGAAACATTCAATTTTAAAGATGTTTTCAAAACGATTTCCACGCTATATATGGTTAATGTCTATTTGATTTAACAATTAGTTGATTTACATGACAAGACAAGAAGTGAATAAGATCCTTGATGACTGGGTTGAGCCTCGAATTGGGAAATCTTTTTCATACATCGATGAGCTAAGATTATTCGTTGCGAAAGAAAAATACATCTATTAAAACATGAATATGCTGACAATGAAGTCCTCAGTTCTTGGCGGTTACTTCTGGTGCCCTGAAGAAATGGAAAACTAAATGAGAAACTCCATCGACAGTTTATCGAAGCGAAATCCTAACATTGGCAAGGCTGAGATTGTCAAATAACCTCGTCCTAATCACAGCGTGCCACCTACACATTTCAGAACTAACGATTTCACTAATCCATTCTAAGAAATTGTTAGTACATATGGTATTCCTCGATATAGAGAAATCAACCCAGGTCTTTTCTGTATTAGTATGTTCCCACTGAAGTTCGGTATTATGTTTGGAGATATCGGACACGGAGGAGCATTATTCGCATTTGGAGCTTATTTAGTATACAAAGGAAAAGACCTCCTAAATACCTCATTGAAGGACCTATTCCCTCTGAGATACTTGCTGGTCATGCTCGGATTCTTCGCTTTTTATTGCGGGTTTATCTATAATGATTTCTTAGCCTTACCAACAAATCTCTTTGGAAGCTGCTATGAAAATGAAATTAACCCAGAGAATGGTGCAATCGAAGCTGTTAAAGTCGATGGTTGCACATATCCCTTTGGATTTGATCCTAAATGGTTTATTGCTCACAATGAACTGAATTTCTTCAATTCATACAAAATGAAAGGTATTTTTCAACGAATTTAAAGGGTTTTCTCGCTCGAAATTAATAAAATCTCAAACGGAATTTGAATTGAATGGTAATTCTCACTAAAATATTTTTTTAATTCAAAAAGCTGCTGTAATCTTCGGTGTCGTTCAAATGCTTTGGGGAGTGTTCCTAAAAGGTATGAATTGTGTTCATTTCGACCTCTGGATTGATCTGATCTTTGAATGGCTGCCCTAACAAGTCTTCCTATTTTCAACTTTTGGTAATAACAAACTTTCAAGGATTGTATCAAACCTAATCATACTAATTATTTTTTATTTTCTCAAGGTTACATGTGCTTCATGGTTATTCTTAAATGGTTGACATACTATGAGAACGGAAGTGATGCTCCTTCGATTATCAACTAGATGATCAACTTGCCTTTAAATGCTGGCAAAGTTTCAAGCTACAACGGTGTGCTGACTCCTCTATTTGCAGACCCTTAATTCTAAGAAGATCTTTAATTTTATCTTCTAATTACATCCCTTATTTGTGTCCCTATTATGCTTCTCGTCAAGCCACTGCTGCTCCTTCTTAAGTCATGGAGCAAGAAGAGACACGCTGCAGTTAGTTAAGAAGAAATTCCTCTTATTGAAGTAAGATTTTTACAATTATTTTTAGAACTGAAAAATGATTCATTTTATCTAATATCTATTCATTTTCTTTAGTCTGACAACGCAGTAGAATCTCATGACGACGATTTCAGTGAGATATTCGTCCATTAGATCATCGAAACTATTGAATTCGTTCTAGGTAATACAATACATACATAAAACACACTCTTTTAAGCTTATTAAATATTCTAACTAAAAAACATTTTTGTAAAATAATTTTCTAATTCAAATCCTTTAGGTACTATTTCCAACACTGCATCATATCTCCGTCTCTGGGCACTCAGTCTTGCTCACAGTCAACTCGCCAAGGTGTTCTTCGAGAAGACTATTGGCGGTGGAATCGTCGGAGGAAGTGCGTTACAAATCATCGTCGGATGGTTCTTATTCATCAATATCTCGTTCGCTGTGCTCATGTGCATGGATCTCATGGAATGCTTCTTGCATGCCCTCAGATTACAATGGTAATTTTTTACATACATTTTGATTATTTGAATGACATAAATAACAAAAGTAATGGTTTTTATTGATAATAATTTCTTCTTGTAACTGTTTGCTTCCAGGGTTGAGTTCTAGAATAAATTCTTCAAGGCTGATGGTTATAAATTCACTCCTTTCTCATTCGTAGCTACTCTTCAGGAAGCTGTCCTTGTTCATGCTTCATCTTGATTCAAAGAATAGAATACATTTCTTCGTTTTAATGGAGAAGAACTAAGGCTTAAGAAAAACTGAGAATCAGATTAAGAATCTCATTTGTTTCTGTTGTGTTGTACACTCTTTGTTTTATTAGAAAGTAAAAGTAATTCTTCTTTTGTTTTCTAATTGAATTCCTTAATCTCCCCAAAGACTAAATGGGAAGTTTCATGGTGGAAAGGGAGTTATCAAGTCATTTAAAAAGTTGATTAAAAGTTCATAATATATTTGAATTTAGATTTCAAACAAGCAAAATTATCTTGGGAAAGATGCATTTTTAATTTAAAAATAAAACTAAAAAGTCTCAAGTGACCCAATAAAAAGAAAAAAAACATGCAAAAGTCCCATTCATACATAGAACACCCTTATTGATCCTGAAAGTGAGCGCAGTTTGAAGATAAAAAGGGCAGCCATTGGACAAATACTTCAAGACAAAATATTACGTTTTTCATGGAAATGTTTTTAAAACCACATAAATATATATAAACATATTGCAGCATATTGCGTTCAGCTTTATCTGCAAACTCTGATGGAATACACACAGGTGCCAACACTGCAAAATCGAATCACCTGTTTTCCATCTAAAATGCTATTTGTAATAGCAACGAATCCCTTTGTAATATTGAATGTAGCCTGATTTATCGTCAAATTGCATGTTATGCTCGTCTTGATATGGAACATAAGTGAGTGAAATAAAAGTCTTCATTTGTAGCTATTGAAGGTTCTTAGAGGATATCTCAAAACTCCCGAATAAACTGGCTTAAGTTATCAGCAGAAAGTTTAGTTTATCTCATCCCGTTAGTTTTTGTTAGTGTGAGATATACCAAGAGCATTCAAAGTTACAAAAATGAAGGGAAGACTTTTATAAAACCCATATGAGAGATCGAGAGAAGCTTATCGACTGTATTTAAGTCCATGTTGGAAGATAAGATTCTTTCTCTCTCTTTTTAGTTTTGCATGTTTTGGAAAGAAAAAATGCTTGAAAAAAAAAGCAAATATGAGAGAGAGAATTAAATAAAATAAAAAGAAATAAAAATTAAATTTACAATAAAAATAAACGTACAATAAAAAAAAATCCATAAATTAATAAATGGAAAACCTCCAGAGAAATAAAAACTCTGAGAAAAAGGGGAGGGAGGGGGGGGGAGAAGTTTTGTCTTTGATTTTGAATTTGCAAAAAAGCAAACTTGTATGGTAATTAAAGTTTTTTTTGGGGATTCAATTTTTAGACTATTTTGCTGTTAAAAGCTTGTTTCTATTAAAAGATCTTAATTTAAGAATTAAATAGTGATAGTAGTATTATTTGTTTCATTTTGAGCAATTTCATTGAAATTATTTGTTAATCATCGCATAGATTATCATTTGGCGGGAAAGGAATAATAATTATAATATCAAATTGCAAGATCAAGTACGAATAATTACATAAGCATGAGTGATTGGAGGTCAAATGCATCAAAACGCTTGATTATGGACAATGGATCATGGGAAATCAGACTTGGAAATGCCCTTCATTCCCATCCGTCACTAGTTTATCATAATCTTCTTGGTAATTATTCTTAAATGACTGATGAATTCTCAAAGGATTTATACTGCAGGAATCGATAGATAAAGTGGAAATCTTCTTTGTGGTGAGAGTCTTAATAACTGTATTGACGAAGCGAATCTCATCTATGTTAAACCAGCTGTTAGAGGTGTGATTGTAGATTGGGATCATGAAGTACATTTATGGGAAAAAATGTAATTTAAACAACGAAAATGAATACAAAATTGATACATTTATTGAATATATAGATTTCCATTTATCGTAATTGTTTGAAAAATATCGTAGGTTGGAACATGTGACTGGCAGTGGAGATCAAAAATAGCTAGAACTAAGTGATCACAGCATAAGCTTAATGCACAATCCAATGATGCCTGATAAAGTGCGATAGAGGATGCTAGAAGTAGGTTTTGAATATTTTGGATTTGACGCAATTTACCCAGCTCTCTCCCAGCACATGGCTTAAATCCATGCTACCGACAAATATGCCAAGAAAATATCCGACACATTCTAGCTTGTGATTGAAATTGGTCACGCAGCTACACATTTTGTGCCTTTTTTCGATGGGTAGCCGATAAATTATGCGATAAAGCGATTAGATATTGGTGGGAAGTTATTAACAAATCATCTGAAAGATATCATCACCTGCAGATATATTCAGCTCAAGAACGAAATAAGAATGGTTTCACAAATCAAAGAAGATATGTGCTTTGTATCACAGTCTTTCAATAAAGATATGAAGCTCAGGTAAAACAGAATTTAATCAAGAAAAAAACAAATTTTCATAATACTATTTCACAAAGCAGTTTGAAAATAAGATTTAAAAAAACTTAAAGAGCTGAGGAAATGTCCATATTAAATCAAAGATTATGATTTTAACCCAAAAACAGGAAAGGGTCTCACATGAAGCACTTTATTCTACCTGACTATGAGACTGGCAAGAAAGGGTTTGCTTCTGATTTCTTTGATCACCGTAACATAATCTTGATTTTTTAAAAAATAACTAAATTGGCATAGATAACTATTCAGATTGGTTTATTTTCTTATTCTCCTTTTTGATTACATTTGATAAAAGATTCTTACAACGAGAAACTCACTCTTGATAAGGAGAGATTTACATTACCTGAGATTCTCTTCAACCCCAGTGACATTGGATTAGATGAAAATGGGATTTCCCAAGGTGTCGTTAGCACTTTGAAAAGCATCCATCCAGATATACGAGAATATTTCTATGAAAATATTGTACTCTGTGGTGGATCTTCTAACTTCGTTGGACTCAAAGATAGATTGTAAGAATTGATTTTTTGCTAGCAATATTTTGTTAAAAAACTTTTTTAAAAATAGATAAAGCGACATAACATCGAACAGTCCAGATTACTTAGACAATAAATTAGTTCATTTGAAAAACCCTTCTGCAGGATTCTAAGGATGCTCGAAACTCACCAAATCGGAAGCATTTTTAGATCTGACTATCCATAGAAATGACTATAAAGAATTAGGATTCGAATAACTTAATGCACTCTACTTTATATGAGGGCTAGAAAGATGTTTTATTTTACATTATTTATCCTTTCGTTTGTGTATATTAAATGATGGTAAGGCAATTAGGTTGTCTAACGTGGTAGAATAATTGATGGGTGCGGAAAGAAAAAAAATTATTTTAAAAATAATCAACTTAATAATAAAGAAAAAACCATAAAGATTGGATTTTGTTATTTTTAAATTGAACAGACGGGTATTGATAGTTTTTATCTAACATAAAATCACAGAATAAATCAGATTACCTCTTATCCTTGAATAATAAAGGGTGTGACAAAAAGAACCGGCATATAAAATTAAATGAAATTATTTAAATTTTGAGTTATTTAATTAAAATAATAATAATAATGTACTCATTTTAACTTTAAATAATTCAACTGATTGGATTAGCTTAATCTAAGAAATTAAAACAAGGCACAAAATCTGTAAAATGTTCAAATTATTAAAAACGATTCAAATCTTAAGGCACTTTTACAAACAAAACAAACATAATATTGTGCAATTAATAGATATGCGAAAAACAACTGATTTCAAACTAACTCATTGAAGTTTGTTTCCTCAATTATTATTTTCAGATATGGAGAAATTTTTTACTTTCCTGCAACGTCCATATCTAAAGACACTCCCTTGTTAACATTTAGAATTAAAGACGAATTCTGAGTCTCTTTTTGCTCTGCCTGTTTCTTCAGAACTGAATTCAGGATGTTCAATTGTATCTCCTTGAGCAACACAAAGTGATGAAATCATGATGACTAAGATTAATAATAGGAAAGTGAGCTTCATTTATTTTTAATTTTGTTATTTTGTAATTGTTTATTTATTTTATTTTTATCTATCCATTAGACCTTTTGCTATCGAATTTAAGCAAATCAAATAATATGTCCAGTATCTTATTGAGATAGAATTAATGCTCTTCAGAAAAATGAAATAGTCAAAAAAAAGCAATCCAGTAAAATA
>Ga0302271_10003741_pt1 | contig 12607 bp, 9 predicted proteins | sample III_Bog_N1_1_FD_198767 | JGI IMG/M metagenome (GOLD analysis project Ga0302271, IMG submission 198767) | Peat permafrost microbial communities from Stordalen Mire near Abisko, Sweden - III_Bog_N1_1 | ecosystem: Environmental > Terrestrial > Soil > Wetlands > Peat | place: Sweden: Abisko... | reverse complement strand
TTACCTGTTTTCCTTGCTATATCGACAAGGCCCAGTCCACCTCCGCCTTTAGCAGAAATTCTCTGGTGATTCAAGATAAACTTATATAACTCTTTGATCTCCTCATGACTTGACCTGTTGATCCGCTTGATTTTCTCTTCAAGCTTTTCTATGTTTTCTGCATGTACAAAATTGCCTGTAATAATTCTATATCCATCGCTGACCTTTTTTACAGCCAGCAATCCGTATTTTTGAGCAGTCTGATCTTCAAAATCTTCGGGAACCCTGTCTACATGATGATATAAGTTCTGGAGACTTTCCACCAGAACATTATAGACTTTTTTTCTGAGTTTTGATTGTTCATTAACAACGACCATCTTATCCTCAACAGTGTCGAGAATATTATTTATAACATCCGAATCAACATTGCCTTTATAGTAAAGGATGGTATTTCCGTCAGACAGGTCTGAAAAATAATTCTCTATATTAAAGCTCATTTAAGCTTCATTTTAGATAAGATCAAGTTTTCTGATAACAAATATAATAAAAATATAAAGTTACCAAAATATAACTATCCCTCTTTCAGGTTTTTTAATTAATGGCTGATATTTTGATAAATGTACCTATTTGTTTAGATCAATATCACTTATTTAGTGACATCAGGCTCTTTCATTTTTTTAGTACCCTGATACATCTCATATTTAAGCAGACTGCATTCTAATGCTCCATTGAACAGAGTATGTTTTTCTTTAGCCTTTAGTCCGACATGTTTGAGCGACTCTTTGTTCGATGTTATTAACCAGGTGGTAGTTCCCGGAAAATTATGTTTCAGTGTTGTACCTATTATCCCATAGAGCAGGTCAATTTCTTCAGGTTGAATTCTTTGTCCATAAGGAGGATTCAGAAACACGAAACCATTCTCATCCATGGATCTGAGGTTTTTAAAATCCGCCACTTCAAGAGAAATAGAATCACTCATTCCGGCTTTTTCTACATTAGACCTTGCGTACCGAACAGCCTGCTCAGAAATATCGCTTCCGGAGATTTTTACAGGTGACAAAATAATTTGACTGTTGCATTCAAGTTTAATCTTTTCGAATGACTCTTCATCAAAATCTTTCCATCGCTGAAATCCAAAGAAAGAACGGAATTTCCCGGGTGGAATTTTACTGGCTATCATGCCGGCCTCAATGGGAATAGTTCCTGATCCACACATAGGATCAGTCAGAGCAGCCGATACTTTCCATCCTGAAATGAGAATAATACCTGCTGCAAGGACTTCATTAAGGGGTGCAATTGATTGTTCCTGCCTGTAGCCTCTTTTAAACAAAGGAACAACTGAAGAGTCAAGTGAGATGCTAACCAGGTCATTGCTGATATGAAGATTGATGAGAATACGGGGATCATCCGAATCAACAGAGGGACGTCTCCCTGATTTATTCCTGAAATAATCAACTACAGCATCTTTCAGAACAAGACCTGCATAACCAGAATGTCCAAAATGAGGGGAATTAATAACAGCTGCAATCGAAAAGGTATCATCCGGATCCATAAACTGATCCCATTCTATCTTCGATCCTCCCTTATAGAGATCATCTTTTGTCCGTATCCTGAATTCAGCAACTGGCATGAGTACAGATAAAGCTGTTCTGGCACAGTAATTTACCCTGTATAAAAGATTCATATCCCCTTTAAACAGCACTGCACGATTACCAATTTGTACATCACCGGCTCCCAGACTGATAAGTTCTTCTGAAAGAACTCTTTCAAGTCCATACAGAGTCTTTGCTACAAATTTCATTATAAGCTTATTGATCTCTGATTATTGAATACCCAGTATTGAATTATAGCTTTTCTTGTCCGAAATAAGTTTGAGAGCTTTATCAATCAACTTATCGTTTTCATTTACAACCTGATATAATTCATTACTCTGCCATATGTTGCTTGCAATATACCCTTTCATTATCATCAGGATTTCATCTTTGGATTTATTGAATTGTTCTTCATTGAATTTAACGCCTTCCGCTTCACCTTTTGCAACAAAATCTTTTATGTCATTTTCGCTGAACTTAAAATTAGTCTTGAAGTCAGTAAATGATTTATATTGTGAGGTCAGCTTGGTCCGGTTCCTGTCAAAATATTCAAGTGTAAAGGCAACGAGAACGTTTTTTGCATAAATTTTATTGAAGTATGCAGAGTTATAAGAAGTATCGGCTGAAACGAAGACATCAGGCATAATTCCCCCTCCGCCATAAACTACACGTTTGTTAACCAGAGTTTTAAATTTTACCGAATCGGGTAGATGTATGCTGTCAGCTGACATTAGTTCACCATCTGTGAATCTTTTATAGAAGTTTTCCATGTACTTGTCATAGCCTTCATTGTAAGGTCTTTGTATTGACCTTCCTGTAGGAGTATAATAACGGGCTATAGTAAGTCTTATCATAGAACCATCAGTAAGATAGAATCCGTTCTGCACCAGCCCTTTTCCAAATGTTCTTCTCCCCATAATAATTCCGCGGTCCCAGTCTTGCATCGCTCCTGCAAAGATCTCGCTTGCTGATGCTGAACCCTCATCGGTCAGTACCACAAGCCTGGAAGAAGCCAGACTCCCGTTTCCAGTTGATTTAAATTCCTGTTTCGGAGTTTTTCTCCCGGAAAGATAAACCAGCAGCTTCTGATCAGTGAAGTATTTATCAGCGAGTTCCGTTGCTGCCAGCATATATCCTCCTCCATTTCCTCTTAAGTCGAGAACCATATTTTTCATATTGCTCTTTTTCAGACCGGCAACAGCATCTGAAAATTCCTTTTCGGTGGTAGCAGCAAATTTATTCAGTTTGATATATCCTGTTTCTTTGTCAAGCATATAAGACGCATCGACGCTGAAAATTGGTATTTTATCACGAATGATTGAAAAATCGAGAAGATCCTTCAATCCTTTCCTGTAAACGGTTATATCTACCTTCGTACCTTTTGGTCCCATCAGCCTTTTGCGTACCCCGGAAGTAGTTATACTTATGCCAGCAACTTTTTCTTTATCAATGTTAAGTATCCTGTCACCCGCCTTTATTCCCACTTTTTCTGAAGGACCGCCGCTTAATGGTTCAACTATTATGATTGAATCACGCAGAATATTGAACTGAACTCCGATTCCCTCAAAATTGCCATTAAGAGGTTCATTCATGTCCTTAACATCCTTTGCTGTAATAAAAGTTGAGTGCGGATCCAGGTTCTTTAATACCTCAACTATTGCCTTTTCCGTAAGGGCATCAAGATTTACTGAATCAACATAAAATGCATCTATAAGACTAAGTGTCCTGCCGAATTTAAATGTTCCGTCATTTAAAACCTGCGATGAAGCAGTTAATGAAATCAAGAATAATGAGACTGTAAATACCGTTTTGTTTAATAATTTCTTCATACTTAAATTTTCAAATCTTAATAACCTTTCAACAATTAATAGTGCTTAATGTTCTTTCGTAACCACAGAGTTGCACTGAGTTTTGACGGAGCTGCACAATACCATTTCTCCCCTTCACCTATTCTCCCCTTCTCATAGTTTCATTAATTAATTTTCATTATTCCCACTCTATGGTAGAAGGTGGTTTGGAGCTGATATCGAAAACAACTCTGTTGATTCCTTTTACTTTATTAATGATTTCATTTGAGATGAAGCCAAGAAAGTCGTACGGAAGATGTGACCAGTCGGCAGTCATTCCATCTGTGGAAGTAACAGCCCTGAGAACAACCGCATTTTCATAAGTTCTTTCATCGCCCATAACTCCTACGGACTGAACAGGAAGAAGAATTACACCGGCCTGCCAGACAGAATCGTAAAGTCCATTTTTCTTCAGCCCTTCGATAAAGATATCATCGGCTTCTTTAAGTATTTCAAGTTTTTCCCGGGTCATCTTACCCAGCAACCGTATTGCTAATCCGGGACCGGGGAATGGATGTCTTTTAAGAATAAAATCAGGAAGTCCCAGGGCATGCCCCACCCTCCTTACCTCATCTTTAAAAAGGAGCCGGAGTGGTTCCGCCACTTTCAGATTCATTTTTTCCGGCAGACCTCCTACATTATGGTGAGATTTTATGGTTGCAGACGGTCCATTAACAGAAACTGATTCGATCACGTCAGGATATATTGTACCCTGTGCAAGCCATTTAACATCTTTAACTTTTCTGGCTTCAGAGTCAAAAACCTCAATAAACACTCTGCCTATTATCTTCCTCTTTGTTTCGGGATCACTCACCCCTTCCAACTGATCAAGGAATCTGTCAGATGCATCAACACCAACAACATTAAGCCCAAGTCCGAGATATGATTCAAGTACTTTTCCAAATTCGTTTTTTCGGAGTAAACCGTTATCAACGAAAATACAGGTCAGATTTTTACCTATTGCCTTGTGGAGCAGAAACGCCGCTACAGAAGAATCAACACCTCCTGAGAGGCCAAGGATCACCTTATCGTTGCCCAATTGTTTTTTCAGACTGTCGACAGTTGAACCTACAAATGAATCGGGAGTCCAGTTCTGAGTGCATCCGCAAATTCCTATCACAAAGTTCTTTAGAATCTGGGTTCCGTCAGTTGTATGATACACTTCAGGGTGGAACTGTATACCCCAGGTATTTTCTCCAATAACATGAAATGCTCCCGCTTTGACATCAGTTGTCGATCCGGTAATTTTATATCCTGCTGGGATTGTGGCGATAGTGTCAGCATGGGACATCCAAACCTGGGTACCTTCATTAATTCCAGTGAACAGGGGATCATCAATATCAACAGAAATAAGATTTGCTCTTCCGTATTCGCGAATACCTGATGGCAATACCTCCCCTCCATATTTATGAACAAGATACTGAGCACCATAACAGACGCCCAGCAACGGTATTTTGCCTTTTATATCAGACAGGTCGGGAAATGGTGCATTCTTATCTCGGACTGAAGACGGACTTCCTGAGAGAATGACCCCTTTTACAGTTTCATCAGGAGAAGGGAAATGATTAAAAGGATAAATTTCGCAATAGACATTTATTTCGCGTATCCTTCTGGCTATCAGTTGTGTATACTGAGATCCGAAATCGAGTATTAGAATTTTTTCCTGCAAGAGATTGATTCTTTAATTTATTATAATTCAAATTTTCTAATTACTATTTTACCCCCCTTTCTTATTTCCCCCAAGGTGGAAAAGATGCTACCCCGAAGTTGCCACCTTCTTTAAGTCGAGCAACCAGTTGAGCTGCCCCTTCCCCCGTGGGGGAAGGTTGGGAAGGGGGTAAAAATGATAAAACAAGAACAAACGATTATATTTTTTAAATGGTCACAAATATAGAAATTCTTTTATTAACGACCGGTAAAATTTCCAACCTCATAGCTTTGGCCATCGATTGCCGGGTATGTTTCAGGGAATATTGTCCTCGCTTCTTCCACCAATGGTTCGATATTCTTATAACGGGCTGAGAAATGGCCTATAATAAGGGTTTGAACATTCGCATTCAAAGCAGTTTTTGCTGCATCGAGTGTAGTTGAATGTCCGGTCATCAAAGCAAGGTCGTCTTTTGTTTTATCAAACGTAGTCTCATGGTATAACATGCTCACCTCCTTTACGAATGAAGCGAGCCGTTTGAAATATTTTGTATCGCTGCAATAGGCATATGAGAGAGGGGCTGGCGGAGGCAGGGTTATCTCCTCATTTTTTATAATAGTGCCGTCGGCGGTTATGAAATCTTCTCCCTTTTTTATTGCAGGTATTCGTACATGCGGAATTTGATATTTGTCAATACATTCTTTTATTATATTCCTTTCTGTGATTTTTTCCCTGAAGAGGAATCCATAAGCAGGGATCCTGTGCTGCAGAGGAAATGATGTTACAGTAAGGTACTTATCGTCAAGTATCCTTACCGGATCTTTTCCTGAAAGCGGGATAAAAACAATATCAAAGCTGAGATTTATATCAAAATCATTCAGATGGGATTTAAGAATATTCTCATATTTTTCCGGAGCGTAAAGATGCACAGGGTTTTCCCGGCCCATCAGGCTGAAGGTTGACAATAAGCCGTACAGACCAAAAATATGATCGCCGTGAAGATGGCTGATGAAGATATGATTTATTTTGGCAAATCTGATTTTCGTTTTCCTGAGTTGCATCTGTGTACCTTCACCACAGTCTATCAAAAATAACCGCTCATGTGCAGTCAGCACATGAGCGGAGGGATATCTTCCTGATGTCGGCAATGCAGAACTACTACCAAGTATAGTTACTTTCATCGCATTCTGCAAAGCGATCTTATTTAAGATATCATTTTTTCAGCATCTTCAACCGATCCTGTGATTGTAAGTACGGTGTCGAGCTGAGAAATGGTAATAAGTCGTTCAACAGCTTCATTAAGTCCGCAAAGGACAAATGTGCCCCCTGCATTTTTACATAACCTGTTGGCAACTAAGATAGCACTCAAACCAGAGGAGTCGCAATATTGACATTTTTCGAGATCGAGGATGATGTTTTTTTCACCCTTTCCTGAAACCAGCACGAGTTCCGACTTAAGTGCCGGGGCTATGTGCGTGTCAAGTTTTTCCGACTGTATCTGAATAACAGTGCTATTATTCCGGCTCTCAATATTGAAATCCATAATTTTGAAATTTGATAGCCTAAATTTAATTAATTTTTCGATTTCTTGGAAGCTTTATTCTCTTTTTCTTCCATTTCTTCTTTTAAAGCTGCTAATTGAGAGATATCACCCAGTGTGGTTTTTTCAGAAGCTGATTTCTGTTTCCTTGCAGTTTTCTTTGGTGAAGCTGGTTCAGCTTTGCTTACAGGAGCCTCAGCAGCTTTCTTTTCATCTTCAAATACACGGCTGTGTGAAACAATGATTTTCTTAGCTGATTTATTGAATTCTATTACTTTGAACATCAGTTTTTCATCAACCTTTGCCATCAGACCATCTTCTTTTACGAGATGTTTCGGGGTAACAAAACCTTCAACCCCATAAGGAAGAGCAATAACAGCGCCTTTGTCGAATACCTCCACAACTGTACCTTCATGTACTGAATCCATTATGAACAGAGTCTCGAATACATCCCACGGGTTTTCTTCAAGTTGTTTATGTCCAAGGCTCAGACGTCTGTTTTCCTTGTCAATTTCAAGAACTACAACTTCGATATCGGCATCAATTGCCGTAAATTCTGCAGGATGCTTGATTTTTTTTGTCCATGAAAGATCAGAAATATGAATCAGTCCGTCAACACCTTCTTCAATTTCAACAAATACTCCGAAGTTTGTAAAGTTTCTTACTTTAGCAGTATGTTTTGAACCGACAGTATACTTCTCATCGATATTCTGCCATGGATCGGCTTTAAGTTGTTTGATACCGAGAGACATTTTCCTTTCATTCCTGTCGAGAGTGAGTATTACTGCTTCAATTTCGTCACCTACTTTCAGGAACTCCTGGGCGCTTCTCAGATGCTGTGACCATGACATTTCAGATACATGAATAAGTCCTTCAACGCCAGGTGCAATTTCAACAAAGGCACCATAGTCAGCCATAACCACAACTTTCCCTTTGACCTTGTCACCAATATTCATGTTAGGATCGACTGAATCCCATGGATGTGAAGTCAGCTGTTTTAGTCCGAGAGCAATTCTCTTCTTATCATCATCAAAATCGAGGATAACAACGTTAAGTTTCTGGTCGAGTTGTACAATTTCCTCAGGATGGTTAACTCTGCCCCACGAAAGGTCTGTAATATGAATGAGTCCGTCGACACCGCCAAGGTCGATAAATACACCATATGACGTTATATTTTTTACAGTTCCCTCAAGAACCTGTCCTTTTTCAAGTTTTGCAATTATCTCTTTCTTCTGCTGTTCAAGTTCAGCTTCAATAAGAGCTTTATGAGAAACAACAACGTTTTTGAATTCCTGGTTGATTTTTACAACCTTGAATTCCATTGTTTTACCTACAAAAACATCATAGTCTCTGATAGGTTTGACATCAATCTGAGAACCTGGCAGGAATGCTTCGATGCCAAAAACATCTACAATCATACCACCTTTAGTACGGCATTTGATGTAACCTGTAATGATTTCGTCTTTTTCAAGAGAAGCATTTACCCTGTCCCATGAATTAATAGCACGGGCTTTTTTATGTGAAAGAAGAAGCTGACCTTTTTTATCTTCCTGGCTTTCAACATATACTTCAACTTTATCACCAATCTTCAGATTAGGATTATAACGGAATTCATTTAAGCTGACAACACCTTCAGATTTATAACCTATATTAATTACGACTTCGCGTAAAGTCATTTGAATGACCGTTCCGATTACCACCTCATCAACAGCAACAGTGGAAAGTGTTTCATCATAAAGTGATTCGTACTCTTTGTACTTAGGAGAATTCCTGAGTTCTTCACTTTCGAAGGTATCCCAGTCAAATTCTTCAGCTGTTACAGGGCCTCTGTGTTCAGCCTTTAAATAAATTTCTTTACCCGGGTCAGTGTCCGGTTCTGTCTGCGATTTCTTTGATCTCTTCTCTTTCTTTGATTCCGACTCGAATCCATAATCTTCAGCATTTACCGACTCAGTTACTTTTTCAGTTTCCGGAGCCTCATCTTTTGTTATAGTAACGGCTTCTTCTGTCGCTAAAGATTCATTAATAACATCCTGATCTTCGCTTTTTTCTTTGGTCCTTGGTCTTTTTGCCTCTCTGATAGGGGCTTCATTGTTTTCGACAACCTCCTTTTTGGTTGTTTTCTTCTTGTTTTCAGTCATAATTTTAAATTAAAAGAACTAATAATTAATAAGTTAGACATTATTTTGAGTGAAAAATTGGTTGCAAAGATATGATATTTTTCAAAATCCCCACAATATAACACCAAAATTCATATAACCCGGTGTGCGGTATGCGGTATGAGATCTCATACCAGGAAAACCGGAAGCCGGAAGCCTGAAGCCGGAGACAGCAAACCGCAAACCGCAAACCGTAAACCGGACGTGCTAACCTGTTGCCTATTTAACTTGTTATATTATCTTTGCATAATCGATAAACTAAATACTTATAAACCTGCTAATTTATGAGAATTATTGTTGTGGGATCAGGTTATGTCGGATTGGTAACAGGAGCATGTTTCGCTGAAAGCGGCGTCAATGTAACATGTATTGATATTGACATAAATAAAATACAACAACTTAAGAATGGGTCAATTCCTATTTATGAACCCGGACTGGAAGATTTGGTAAAAAGTAATATTGAAAAAAAACGACTCACATTTTCAACAGAATTAGCAGACGGTATAAAAGACGCTGAGGTTATATTTATTGCAGTTGGAACCCCTCCCGGAGAAGATGGCTCCGCGGATATGAAACATGTACTTAATGTTGCCAGGGATATAGGACGCATTATGACGAGGCATCTTGTGGTAGTTACGAAAAGTACAGTGCCGGTGGGTACATCAGGAAAGATCCGTACCACAATCCAGGCTGAACTGGATAAAAGAGGAGAACCCATAACCTTCGATATGGCTTCCAACCCTGAGTTTCTGAAAGAAGGGGCAGCTATCGACGATTTCCTTAAACCAGAAAGAATTGTTATAGGAATAGATAATGATAAAACCCGGGAGGTTATGAGCAGGCTGTACATGCCTTTCGTTTTAAATAATCATCCTATACTTTTCATGGATATTCCTTCTGCCGAAATAACAAAATATGCAGCAAATGCAATGCTCGCCACACGAATTAGTTTTATCAATGAAATAGCCAATTTATGCGAACTTCTTGGCGCTGATATAAACAATGTCAGGAAAGGAATTGGTAGTGATTCCAGAATTGGAAGTAAGTTTATTTATCCGGGTACCGGTTATGGGGGTTCGTGTTTTCCGAAGGATGTGAAAGCTCTCCTAAATACAGCCAGTGATAACGGATATGAACTGAAAGTGATCAAAGCTGTCGAGGAAGCAAATGATTATCAGAAGACTGTCATTTTCAATAAAATGAATAAATTTTTTAATTATAATCTGAAGGACAAGCTCATCGGCATATGGGGTTTATCATTCAAGCCTAAAACTGATGACATCCGTGAAGCCTCTTCAATTGTTATGATAGAAAGTCTTCTTAAAGCCGGAGCACGGATTAAAGGCTATGATCCTGCAGCAATAAATGAAATGAAGAAGCTGATAGGTGATAAAATCGAATATAGCCGCGATCAGTATGAAGCTCTGGTTGATGTTGATGCACTTGTGCTGATGACTGAATGGTCGGAATTTCATCTGCCTGAATTTAACAGGATGGTAGAACTGATGAAAGGAAAGGTTATATTCGATGGAAGAAATATTTATGATCCCACACAACTCAGACAAATGGGTTTTACATATTTCGGAATCGGAAGATAAACACAAAAATCGAAACGAAAAACAATTATAATGAAAGGAATAATTCTTGCGGGAGGATCGGGGACAAGGCTTTATCCCATTACAAGCTCAATATCGAAACAGATGCTTCCGGTTTACGATAAGCCAATGATCTATTATCCCCTATCGGTATTGATGCTGGCAGGTATAAGAGAAATTCTGATTATCTCTACACCGCGGGATCTTCCGGGTTTTAGGAATCTGCTCGGTGACGGGAAATCTATAGGATTGAATTTCAGTTACAAGGAACAACCCTCCCCCGACGGACTTGCCCAGGCATTTATTCTTGGTGAAGAATTTATTGGAAAAGATTCTGTTTGTATGATCCTCGGTGACAATATTTTTTATGGACACGGCTTTGGCGAGGCTCTTCTGAAAACAGCAAAAATGAAAAAAGGCGCCTGTGTATTTGGATATTATGTTACAGATCCTGAACGTTATGGCGTGGTAGAATTTGATAAAAATAAAAAAGTCCTAAGCATTGAAGAGAAGCCTGTCAAGCCAAAGTCTAACTACGCAGTTACGGGTCTTTATTTTTACGATAATACAGTAGTGGAAAAAGCCAAGGCACTCAAACCTTCACCTCGCGGAGAACTTGAAATAACCGATCTGAACAGAGTATTTCTTGAAGAAGGTTCTCTGGATATTCAGTTAATGGGAAGAGGAATGGCTTGGCTGGATACAGGGACATATGAAAGTTTATTACAGGCTGCTAACTTTATTGCTACTCTTGAACAGCGGCAAGGATTGAAAGCCTCGTGTATTGAAGAAATTGCTTATAAAAGAGGATTTATCAGCAGAGACCAGTTATTAGAACTCGCTGAACCTATAAAGAACAGCCAGTACGGAAAGTACCTGGAAAGAATTGCAAATGAAGAGATCAATACCTTTGAATTTTTAAAGTAATGTCTTTAGAATATGAAAATAATTGAAACCGGATTTAATGGGCTTATTGTTATTAAGCCAACAATATATACTGATTCAAGAGGTTACTTTTTTGAAAGTTTTAATCATGTTGCGTTTCAGAATGCAGGCATCAGTTTCAATCCTGTTCAGGATAATGAATCAAAATCTTCAAAAGGAGTTATAAGAGGGCTTCACTATCAGTTGAACCCGTTTCCTCAGTCTAAGCTTATCCGTGTAGTACTAGGAAAAATATTCGATGTGGTACTGGATATCCGGAAAGACTCCCTGACTTTTGGCAAATGGTTTGGTATCGAACTTGATTCAGAAACGAAAGATCAGCTTTTAATCCCGCAAGGTTTCGCACACGGATTTTCAGTCTTAAGTGACATAGCTGTTATCCAGTACAAATGTGACAATATTTACAATGCTCAATTTGAAAGAGGGATTAATGTGAATGACCCTGCGCTTGATATCTACTGGAAGCAGGGATCAACAGCTCCTGTTATCAGCGATAAGGACCTTGCCCAACCGCTTTTTAAAGATGCTGAATATAACTTTTAGAAATTAAGATTTTGTATGGCAGTAATTTTAATTACCGGGGCAAACGGACAACTTGGAAATGAGCTAAGGATTGTGTCTAAAAACTTTTATGGATACGATTTTATCTTTACTGATATCGATACTCTCAATATCACAAATTACGAGAACACTCTTGAATTCATTAAAAAGTCGGGGCCTGACTGGATAATTAATTGTGCAGCATATACTCTTGTCGACAAGGCAGAAGCTGAACCGGAACAGGCCTTGCTGATCAATGGCACAGCGGTTAAGAACATTACTGAAGCAATAAGGGAAACCGAATGCAGATTTATTCACGTCTCCACAGACTATGTTTACGACGGAAAAGCTAATGTTCCTTACAATGAGAATGTCCCGGCGGATCCACAGTCAGCTTATGGCAGATCTAAGCTGGCCGGAGAAAAATACGCCCTGCTTCACCAGGGAGCAATGATCATAAGGACAGCCTGGCTATATTCATCTTTCGGAAATAATTTTGTTAAAACAATACTCAGACATGCTGCTGAAAAGGAATCCTTGAATGTAGTATTTGATCAGACAGGAACACCAACATATGCTGCCGATCTCGCAGGGGCAATAATGAATATCGTTTCGGGAGTAATAAGAAACCAGGTTGCTATGAACCCGGGCATATATAATTATTCAGATGAAGGGGTTTGCTCCTGGTATGACTTTGCAACTGAAATTGTGAAGGAGGCAGGTCTTCCCTGTAAGATTAATCCCATCCTTTCAAAAGATTAC
>Ga0302271_10003740_pt1 | contig 12613 bp, 11 predicted proteins | sample III_Bog_N1_1_FD_198767 | JGI IMG/M metagenome (GOLD analysis project Ga0302271, IMG submission 198767) | Peat permafrost microbial communities from Stordalen Mire near Abisko, Sweden - III_Bog_N1_1 | ecosystem: Environmental > Terrestrial > Soil > Wetlands > Peat | place: Sweden: Abisko... | reverse complement strand
TATGACAAAGGCCGAGATTAACCGCAAGTTTGATGAGATAGTTGACTTCTCAGGCGTAGAACGCTATATAGATACTCCTGCCAAGCGTTACTCCAGCGGAATGACCGTACGCCTTGGTTTTGCCATTGCCGCTCACCTCGACCCGGAAATACTTGTTGTTGACGAAGTGCTGGCTGTAGGGGATGCTGAATTTCAGAAGAAAGCAATCGGAAAAATGCAGGATGTGAGTAGAGGGGAGGGGAGGACCGTGTTGTTTGTGAGCCATAATATGGGAAGTGTTGCTACTTTATGTAAGACAGGAATGATTTTAAAAAATGGAATTGTTTCATATTATGGAAATATTGAAAAAACGATAGATTTATATATTGCAGATGGAAATGTGCAAGTAAAATATATTGGGCATAATATTAGTCAACCTTATTTTTTTAAAAGAATATTTTTAAATAACGAGAATGGTATATGTGCATCTTCTTTTGATTATAAAGAAGATATTGAGATAAATTTTCAGTTGGGATATAATCAGCATATTGATAAAGCTACAGTGGGCTTTACAGTATTTGATTCAAAGTTAAGAGCGTTATTTTCAATTAATGTGCTAGTACAGCAAGATAAATTAAATTATATAGCAATTATTCCGAAATTATTTTTACTACCAGCTACTTATTATATTAAATCAGTAATACACGTGCCAAATCAATTTTTCATTGATCAATGTACAAATGATATTTCTTTTGAAGTTGAAGATACTGGAAGTGAGTTTTCAATATATTCTACAGCAGATATAGGAGTGATAAGCCCTCAAATCAACTGGAAAATAGAAAAATGAAAATACAACTGATTTTTAAATAATTTACAGTAATAATATTTAACATGAAGAAGATATTTTTATTTATATTTCAAATTAAGATGAAACATTTAATAAGAAAAATTGGTCATAGGGTATTACTTTTTTTCGCTCCTGAGTTGTCAATTCTTAAAAAAGATTGGTATACTGAAATGAAAAGTAAACAAGAAGATGACTATTTAAATAGATTAAAATTTCAATTTGGATTTTGTGGTAAAAATGTAATTATTCATAATCCTATTTTAATTGTAAATCCACAGAATGTTTTTTTACATGATAATACGAATATTTATGGTAATGCCACAATTCTTACAGTAAATGCTAAATTTACTATGAAAAAGAATTCAGGATCAGCTCAGGGTTTAACTATTGTAACAGGTAATCATACAAGTGATGTCGGAGTCTGGTTTAAAGAATTGAGAAATATTAAAGATGAAGAAAAAGATGTTGTAATTGAAGAAGATGTTTGGGTTGGAGCAAATGTAACAATATTGGCAGGTGTTAAAATTGGACGCGGGTCAATCATAGGAGCAAGTTCTGTGTGCCGCAAAAACATTCCGCCTTATGCAATTATTGTTGGAAATCCTGCAAAAGTTGTTGGATATAGATTTACTGTTGAACAAGTTATTGAACATGAGAAAATATTGTATTCTATCGATGAAAGAATATCAATAGATATTTTAAAGAAGAATTATGATAAATATGTTATTAATAGTTTAGATGAAATAAAGGATTATCTTAAATTATCATGTCCATAATAAATTAACTACATTATTATTTATATTGAAATTAATGAAACTCTCAATAATAACCGTTAATAGAAACAATGCTGAAGGTTTGCGCAAAACTATCGAAAGTGTTATATCTCAAACTTTCAATAATTATGAATATATTGTTATTGATGGAGCTAGTACTGATGGTAGTGTTGAAATTATAGAAGAATTTTCTGATGAAATAACCTATTGGGTTAGTGAACATGATAATGGGATTTATAATGCAATGAATAAAGGTACACTAATTGCGGAAGGAAAATATTTACTTTTTTTGAATTCTGGAGATATATTAGCAAAAAATGATACACTGTTAAGAGTGGCTGAATATTTTGAAGATGAAGTGGATATTTTGTCTGGATATGTGAGAGAGCAAAACAAAGACGGTAAAGATAAATATCCACCTAAGACTTTTTCTTTTAAATCTCTATATTATGAAAACATTCCTCATCAGTCAGAGTTTATAAAAAGAAAATTGCTTATTTCTTTAGGATTGTATGATGAAAAATTAGTAATACTATCCGACAATGAATTCAACTTAAAAGCACTTATGAATAATGCAACTTATTTATTTTTGGATATATTGGTATCGTATATTGATACCACTGGAATTAGTTATTCTTTAAATAATCAATATATCATGAAAGAAGAAAGAAAGAAGATCCTTGAAACAAATATACCTTTTGGAATTATAAAAGATTATGAGTATTTTTTTTTAAAAGAGAAAGAATTTCATCCTGCACTTCTTTGGTTAAGAGAGAACAAATTTATGTTTAAAATTCTAAGATTTGTTTACAACAAATTTTCGAAATGAAAGTAAAAGTAAGATGATGCAAAAAATTCTAAAACGCATTTATAAGCTTTTTCATCCTGTTTTAGGTGAAATCTGGTGTTTACATAGAGTGCTAAATAATAAGTCTGAGTTTGTTGAAAATAGTTTTTTGGAAATTAGTCTGGAGTTTTTAGAAAATAAAATAGAGCATTTTAAGGCCGTTGATTTTGTATCCATTGATGAGGTTTATTTAAGGAGGCTGTCTAAATTTAGATATTGGTGGCAAAATAAGTTTATCAATATTACTTTCGATGATGGTTTTGAGGATATTTATACCAATGCCTTTCCTATATTCAAGAAACATAACATTCCTTTTACAATCTATTTATCTACTGATTTTATTGAAAAGAAAGCATTGATATGGTGGCTGGTGCTTGAAGAAATAATTTTGAATCATGATGAAGTTGAATTGTCATCAGGAGTCGTTTATTCTTCGCCGGATCTCGTATCTAAAAAGAAAGTGTTTCAGATAATCTGTGATCTAATCTATCATGTAAATGATCAACCGGCCGATGTTTTCAGAAGTATGTTATCCCGTTACGCTTCCTGTTTTGAAAAAAAAATAGCAGCAACTTTAAGCTGGGAACAGATACGGGAAATGTGTGATAGTGGTTTATGCACAATAGGTTCGCATACAGTTACCCATCCTATATTGACAAAGCAACCGGAAGAAGAAGCCCGAAAGGAAATTAAAGAATCTAAGAGAATATTAGAAACGCAATTGCAACGGGATGTTATACATTTCTCCTATCCTCATAGCTTTTGGAATCAAGAAGTACAAGATATCGTTCTCGATAGCGGATATAAAACTGCTACAATGGGATATGGGGGTAGTTGCCGCTACAAAAAAGATGATGTTTTAAAGTTGCCACGGGTATATATGGTGGAATCATAAATTTAATTTTAACAGTAAACTCACAATTTTTATTATTACGTTTAGAATATTTTGGTGTAAATGAAAAAGAAAAGTATAGTTAAAAAATTATTTGATGTTGATTGTTTAAAAACATTCTATTATAGGCTTAGACTTCAACTACCAAGAAATTCTATTTTTATTTATCATCAGAGTAATGTCTCTGTGGATAAAAAGGCTATTCTCAGAATTGAAAAAGGGAAACTTATTATTAATGATTCATGGTTTGGTGGCAGAGCCAGAAGATATAAATCGGAATTGCGGTTGGATCACGATGCCACTTTAATTTGTCAAGGAAACTTTTCGTTATATCAGGGAGCTTCAATTTATGTAGCGCCAAATGCAAAATTAGTTTTGAAGGGAAATGGCTTTTTGAATACAAACTCAACTTTGAATTGTTTTAATTATATTGAGATAGGTGAAGGTGCTAATATTTCGGATAATGTATGCATAACCGATTCAGATAATCACTACATTGATGATAAAAAAGATAAAATGTCTGCGCCAATTATAATTTATAATAACGTTTGGATAGGGATGAATGTCACGATTTTAAAAGGAGTAACTATCGGTGAAGGAGCTATAGTGGGTGCTGGTTCTGTAGTAACAAAAGATGTTCCCGCAGGATGTGTTGCCGTTGGAAATCCAGCAAAAGTAATTAAAGAAATATCATCGTGGTCTTAATATGAAAATTTTTGTCATCATAGTATGTTACAATGGAAGACAATGGTATGAACGTTGTTTTGAAAGTTTGCGGGCATCAGCGTTACCAATTCAGATGGTAGTAATTGATAATGCTTCTTCTGACAATACAGTGGAATATATTAAGAAGAATTACCCTGAAATTACTTTAATAGAATCTGATAAAAATCTGGGTTTTGGTCAGGCAAATAACAGAGGTATGCGTTATGCACTTGACCATGGTGCTGATTATGTGTTTTTATTGAATCAGGACGCTTGGATAGAACCCAATACGTTGTGCGAGCTTGCACGAATACATCAATCACAACCTAAATACGGTGTTTTAAGCACGATGCACTTGAATGTCGGAAAAAATGCAATTGAAGCATTATTATTGAATCGAATAGTTGATTATAAAACAACTGATCCACTTTTAGTAAACGATTTGTATTTTAATAAATTATTGGATGTTTATGATACTAAGTACGTGAATGCAGCCGGCTGGCTTCTTCCCAAAAGTACATTGGAAATTGTCGGCGGTTTTGATCCTATCTTTTACCATTATGGTGAGGATGATAATTACCTGAATAGGGTGTTTTATCATCAATTCAAAGTAGGAATATGTCCTAAATTAAGAATCGTTCATGATGCTAACCCGATACGGAATCTTTACTATGAGCGGGAAGAAGAAATTCTAATGATGATAGAATATACGAATGTCAACAAAAATAAATCGCTGCAAATAGAATTGAGGATTGCCTTGCAAAAGGGAATAACAAGTGCATTGAAATTACGGATAAAGCGCTCACAAACGTGCTGGAGACAGTTTATTTTTATTTGTAAAAATAGGAAAAGTATTCAATATAGCGTCAAATCGAATAAAAGAGTAGGACAAACCTGGTTATAAATGGTTGAAATACTTTAGAGTTCATCTCAACTATATGAAGCTTAGGTTATTAATATTTAAGCAAAATAAGAATATTATTTATTTTCCATTACTTAGAGGTGTAAAAATGATATGTTGAAGATCTTGTTTATTTCATCTCATCTCAATCCTTTTGAACAAACACGAGGAGGAGATGCACAGCGCACTAATTTGTTGTTGAGAGCTTGTGCAGGATTAGGTGTAGTAGATGTAGTTGTTTTCCAAAAAGATGTTCTATCCGATATTCCTAATTGCAATGTCATATATAGTCAGGATGTTGTTTCAGTAGAACAATCAAAAAAAACAAGATGGAGTAAATGGTTACCTTTTTTGCAATTTTGGAGTGCAGAGGCACTTTTTAAGAGAAATAAATGTAAAACTACTATTGTAAAAACTATTATAGAAAAAAATATTTATGATTTTATTGTAGTCAGGTATATTCCAAAAGCTATGGAATGCGGTTTGTTGGATTATGCCAATAAACTAGTAGTGGACGTGGATGATTTGCCTGAGGATGAGTTTCGTATTTTTGCACGGGATGCAAGGACTATATCCGGAAGAATCCGGAATTCTTTATTTTCGTATCTTGCCAAATGGAATACAAAACAAATTTTAGATAAAGTAAAGTTTTCATTTTTTGCAAATCCGGAACAAGTTTACAAACAGAATGCTGCTTATTTGCCCAATATTCCCTTTTACGAACAGTTTGTTTGTAAAGATATAGACTTTAACCATACACCTAAACGGTTGTTTTTCATTGGAGATTTAAATTATTATCCCAATTATATGGGGATAAATTATTTCTTGGAACAAATTTACAAGCCATTACAGCAAAAAATTGATGATGTGGAATTTTGTATTGCAGGTAAAATTTCAGATTTAGAACTAAAAGGAAGATGGGAAACTTATCCTAATGTAAGAATATTGGGATATGTGGAGGATATTGTTGCAGCCTATACAAATAGCAGAGTCGTTGTAGTTCCTATTTTTCAAGGAGCAGGTACTAACATCAAGTTGTTGGAAGCCATGCAAATGAACAGGGCATGTGTAGTGTCTGATTTTGCAACCCGTGGATTTTCTACTATATTTAAGGATGAAACAGATTATTGTGTTGCTCGTAATGATAAAGAGTATACAGAGAAAATAGAATTGCTACTAACAGATGAGTTAAAGAATAAAACCATTGCTCATAATGGAAGTATTAAAGTAAAAAAGTACTTTTCTTTTACTTCGTTTTCTACCATAGTTAAACAAGCATTTAAAAATTGATTATGAATTCTAAACCGTTGGTGTCTCTTCTTATTGCTAATTACAATAATAGTGAGTTTATTATTGAAACATTACAATCTGCAGTATCACAAACTTATGATAATATTGAAATAATTGTTGTTGATGATGCATCAATAGATCGATCAGTTGAAATAGTGAAACACTATATACAGAAACATCCGCAAGCAAAAATAGAATTGTATAAGAACGTTTCAACTTACGGGTGTGGACGAAACAAACGTAAATGCATCGATACCTCCAAAGGCAATTTTTTCGCATTTCTGGATCCTGAAGATACGATTGAACCTACTGCAGTAGAAGAATTGATGTCTATTCATTTGCAGGACAGTTCGAAATACAGTGTTGTGTACAGCACTCACTACCTCTGCAATGATAAATTGGATATTCAATCTGTTTCAAATTGGCCTGGAAAGATACCTGAAAAACAATCACACCTAACCTCAACTGAAGGACATATTTCAGCCTTTGCCGTTTGTAATAAACAGTTTTATAATAGAACCTCAGGAATCAATCAGGAGTATATCGTAGCAGAAGATATGGATCTTTATTTGAAAATGGAAGAAGTAGCACCTGTGTTTTTTATGGATAAACCATTATATTATTATCGCAAGCACAATCACAATCTTTCATGGAATTACAATAAACGTTACCTAAATTTATACTGGCGTTATAAGGCTGAAATGGCAGCCTATCATCGGAGAAAAAGCCAAAAAACACTCGCCGAAAATTTGACTCTAATTGAATTACATCATAGGAAGTTCTCCTTCTATATGCAATATGCCAAATGGCATCGATTGCAAAAGCAATATATGAAAGGGTTAATATATAATTTAATGGCAATCCCATTTAGTTATATTTTAATAGTAAAGAGTAAAAACAAATAACGCTATATTAACTACTATTTTCGCAGAGTAATACTGATAAGACACAGATTATCACTAAGAATGTAAAATATATTGCATCTAAAAAATTCACAAAATTACACAAATTACACACTGTGTTGTACAAAGTGAGAAATGTATTATTTAATATTTATTTTGAAGCATCATAATCCTTAATAACCAAAATCCATTAACAAAAAATGCATGAATGCGATTTTCTCAGTTTTTCATAAGAAATATTTTGTACCAAAAAATAAGATTGTTTTTCCAATTTTAGTTGGCGAAAATAAAAATACAATTGAATTAAATATAACAAAAAAGATATATAGAGATGATGTTGGATATAATATTGCTGAATTTAATTCACATTTTTGTGAGTTAACTGCACTGTATTGGATTTGGAAAAATTTCAAACAAAATGAGGATGATTTTGTAGGTATAGTTCATTATCGCCGCTATTTAATTTTGGATCAAAAAAGAAAATTATTCGATAGATTGAAAAATAAACTTCTTTACTACATTTTTAGTAAGAATAAGTATCAGCAAATTAAACTTAACGAAAGGTTAAAAGATAAATCTTTTGAATTTGGAATTAATGAAATATTAGTTGATAAAAAATTTATACTTGCTATTCCTAATCAAATTATTATAAATGATAAGATTTATACAGTAAAAGAACAATATCTTTTAGAACATATCGAATCTGATTGGTATGTCTTAGAAAATAGTCTCAAAAGTTTGTATCCTGAATATAGTAAAATATTTGATGAATTTGCCAAGGAAACATATATGTCAATAGGGAATGTGTTTATTTGCAAAAGGTGTATTCTTGATGTCTATTGCGTTTGGCTTTTTCCTTTATTATTTGATGTAAAGGCAAAAATATCTATTTCTGAAAATCAATATCAGGCTCGTGTTTTAGGATTTATGGCTGAACGTTTGCTTAATATATATATCTTTTATAATTTTAAAAGAGAAGAAATATCTTATTTGCCTATTTATTATTTATTAAATCAAGAAGAAAGCTAAATAATAGATTAATAAAATATTATAGAAATATCTAAAACAATAAAAATTCAGAAATTAGAAAAAGTGAATAAGAAACTTCTTCCTGTAATTTAATAATATTATTATAAAATTTGTATAGCGTAATTGTCTGATTTGGATAGAGAAATTATCATTAGTGGGTACTATAAAATAAAATAAGATCTTTGAAATTCTTTGTATATCGCAGTTCTGTGAGATTTAAGTAGCGTGACGATTTGAATTGAAATTATAGTTTTTAGCTTTGTGAAAAGAAAAAACTATGAATCAAGGCAAATTTATCTTCGCCCAACTTACAGATTTTTTACCAAGAAGAGTCTTTGATAGAATCGTTGAAAAATACGATGGTAACAAATATGTAAGATCATTTACTGGTTGGAATCAAATGCTGTGTATGATTTTTGGTCAACTAACAGGTAGAGATAGTATGCGAGATTTAATGTTAAGTCTCGAAGCTCATCAAGCTAAATACTATCACTTAGGATTTGGAACAACTCTTACCAGACGCAACTTTGGAAAAGCAAATCAAAAACGAAATTATAAAATTGTAGAAGAGTTTGCTTATGTTTTAATAGAAGAAGCTCGTCGCAGTTGTTATAAAAACGATTTTGAAATCAAGATTGACGGCAATGTCTATGCTTTCGATTCTTCTACCATAGATCTTTGTTTAAGTGTCTTTTGGTGGGCTGAATTTAGAAAAAAGAAAGGTGGCATAAAACTTCATACTTTATATGATGTAAAAACCTCAATTCCATGCTTTATGCTGATTACCACAGCCAGTGTACACGATGTAAATGTGCTTGATAATCTGCAATATGAGATTGGTAGTTTTTATATTCTTGATAGAGGTTACGTTGATTTTTCCAGATTACACAACATTCATTTACATAAAGCATATTTTGTTACACGTGCCAAAAAGAACTTTAGATTTAAGCGTATGTATTCAAATGCTGTTGATAAAGCCACTGGAGTGCTGTATGATCAAATAGGTGAATTGGAAGTTTATCAGTCGAAGAAAGACTATCCAAATAAAATTCGTCGGATAAAATATCACGATAAAGAATTAGATAGAGACTTCGTTTTTATATCCAACAATATGGATCTCGAAGCATTCGAAATAGCTTTATTGTATAAGAATCGTTGGAAAGTAGAACTCTTTTTTAAGTGGATAAAACAACACCTCAAAGTTAAAACCTTTTGGGGTACAACTATGAATGCTGTCAAGACACAAGTATATTGTGCAGTCATTACTTATTGCCTGGTTGCCATTATTGGTAACAAACTGAAAGTTGACCGTCCAATCTACGAAATTCTACAAATTCTTAGTATTTCTCTACTGGATAAATCCCCTATAAATGAAATACTTACGAAATGCGATTACAAAAATGTCAAAGAACTCAATTATAAACAACTAGAAATCAGCTGGATCTAAGTGCCCAGCAATGATACCCATCAATGCCGTAGGCATGAAACATATTGTAACCCGGCGGTTTCAACCCCGGGTTCATAAGACAACTATCTGTCCGGTGCCTGCTATGCCCAACGGGCTGATCATTCTTGCATAGGGCAACACCCTTTGCTTTCTGATATCATTACTTATGTTTCTAATCAGCATTTCCAATAGAACAGGCGATAATTCAAATTTTTGAATCTAATCAGGCATGCTGCTTTCCTATTTAAGCTTCTTCTTGTTTTTAATTTCTAGTTTCTTGATACTCTCTTCTGTCGGCAGGTTTTCAGGCATAGTACCACCAAGCTCCTGGATCGTTTGGCGAACTTTCTTTCCTACATTGAAATGAGTGGTGTTTGCATGTTGTTTTCCTTTGATCTCTTCCCTGCGAAGCTTCTCTTCGGTTTGTGTCGCCCGAAAGAGATTCGCTGCCAGTTCTGTACTTCCCATGTGATCGAGGATATTTTGACTCTTCTTTAACCCTTTCCGGGTATGAATACCCTTTGCATCAAGTCCACCATATAATCCCATATACCCGTGATTCTGAAAAATGGCATAATCCATTGGTTCAATCACACCCGCATCCTTTGCAGCCTCTGCCAATTGAATGTTATGCGTTTTCATTTCATTGCGCAGGAATAATCGTTTTTCCACCTCACTTTTCAGGCTGGTATACTCCTCCATCTGACTTATTTCCTGGATACGGGTTTGTATCGCAAAATAAGTTTGTCCAGTTGCTACAATCTCTTTCGAAGGATCTGCATTCTGAACGATCAGGTAACAAGCATATCGGGATAGTTTTATACTTTCTACTTGTCGCTCTGCACCAGAACCGATTTTGACCATATCGAGCAGATCCTCGAAATGGTTTTCAATAAGCTGCCCGCTGTTTTTACAGGCTTCTTTCGCCCTGTCAATCACCGGAATAAAGTGCCGGAATTCAGAGTACCCCAGTACTTTTCCTAAATCACGGGCACTCCAGAACTCATTCCCGTTTTCATCTACCTTACGAATTTGTTCAAATATATTATGTGCTCTTGTTGATAGTCTGTTTTCCATAATTTCAATATTAAGAAATCATTGACTGTATGTATTGAACTCTCACTCTGTATAACATTTATTTGATTTTAGTAGTCAAAGATACTGAATTTGGATAGGACTCCCTAAAATAAATTACCCTTTATGCCTGCTTCAACTCTTGCCAACATGCCTGTATGTTCTTTGCAACGGAATAAATTCCATTGCTACAATATCGGTCGTTCTTCCGGAACTGTCTCATCCCCGGAAATAAATTCCGTAGGAATGAACAATATTGTAACCCGGAGGTTTTAACCCCGGGTTACTAAGACAACTATCTGTCCGGTGCCTGTCATGCCCAACGGGCTGGTTACTCTTGCATAAGGCAACACCCTTTGCATAAAGTGTCCTAAATGAAATTAGTTTTTATCATTCTCTGTAGTTCTCTTAGTAAGTTCACCCTCCAAAAATACAATAAATATCCATTCCGTCCCTCAATTAAGACAAATAATTTTAAACTATCTAAACATTTGGTCAAATTAAACAAAATAATACCATTTGGATACACGGTCCGGACGGTATTTGGCTTGTTTTTTCTCTCTTGTCAGGTTGTCCCAAACCATTCGTTGGATAGTCTATATCTATTCGCTGTTCCGAGGGGGTTGCCTGGGGGTTGGCTGGGGGTTGCGAGGGGCTGACCCCTCGTAACCCCCACCCAACCCCCAGGAAAGTCCCAGGATAGCCCGACCATAGGTAGAATGAATGCCGGAATGAAAGTTTAGGAATGAGGAGTAGTAAGAGATCGGTAGAAAGCCGCAAGGAATGAGGAGTGAGGGATGAAAAATGAGGAGTAAGAGGTCAGAGAAAAGGAATGAGCGTGATACGCATTGGTGTGGATTAATCAAAAAACGCTGGCATTGTCGAAGACTTGCCAGCGTTTAAAAGCTTAAACTAAAAAGGACAATAAATATTCGCGATTAGAAATCGCAAGACCCGGCAGTCATCATCTCGCCAGCAACTACTGACTACCTACTATCCACTACCTTCTACTTACTATTCCAAATCTCCCATGCAGCAACAGCCTGCCCGATCAGCATGGCTTCGCCGTTAATGCCTGTAGCACCTTGTGCCCGGCCATACTTCAGGAACAATGTTTCGGCAGGATTGTAGACCACATCAAACAGCAGATGGTTACCGGTCAGGAATTCATAGGGAATAGCGGGACATGCGTCCGACTTGGGGAAAGTACCGACGGGGGTGGAGTTGACAATCACCGGATGGTTGGTCATGATTTCCTGCGTCAGTTGGGAATAGGTAAGCATGCCGGGTTTCGGGGTGCGTGAGACAAAGGTCGTTTCAATGCCTTTTTTACGCAGCACGTAATCAATGGCTTTGGATGCACCTCCCGTACCCAGGATAAGTGCCTTGCGGTGGAAAGGTTTCAGAAACGGGCTGAATGAAGTGTCAAAGCCAATGGCATCGGAGTTATAGCCTTTGAGCTTTACAATGCCTTCGTGCCGGGTAAACTGAATCACGTTCACGGCACCTATCTCGGCGGCAGTATTGTCGAGTTCATCCAGGTAGGGTATCACCTTTTCCTTGTAGGGGATGGTAACATTCATTCCGCTCAGGTCGCCGTGTTCTTTTAAGGCTGTGAATTCGGCGATGTCCTGCAGTTCAAATAATTCGTAGCAGGCATCAATACCTTCGTTTTCAAACTTAGCCGTGAAATACTTTTTTGAAAAGGATTGTGCCAGCGGCATGCCAATAAGGCCAAACTTTCTCATGCTTTTAGTTTCTTTTTTGAGAGGGATTTAGAAATAAGCCAACCGAGCAAGGCGATGCCTATGACAATAAAGACATACGACAGTTCGTGGCTGTATTTATTAATCATATCCTGCTGTCCGTGTGCCAGATATCCCAAAGCTGCCAGTACGCAGTTCCACAGGCCGGCACCTAAGGCAGT
>Ga0302271_10003739_pt1 | contig 12622 bp, 11 predicted proteins | sample III_Bog_N1_1_FD_198767 | JGI IMG/M metagenome (GOLD analysis project Ga0302271, IMG submission 198767) | Peat permafrost microbial communities from Stordalen Mire near Abisko, Sweden - III_Bog_N1_1 | ecosystem: Environmental > Terrestrial > Soil > Wetlands > Peat | place: Sweden: Abisko... | reverse complement strand
CTAAAAATCAAATGAAACAATAAAGCAAAATTATAGGAGACGATACTAATTTAATTCCCCTTTAGGGGCTAGGGGTTATTTTAGTTTCATAAGAGTGGGGAGTAAGATATGTAAACAGAAGGTTTTTGCAACAACCGATTGTGATTTGTGTTATTAATTTATTCTAACAACCAAAAACATGAACTCTCAGGTAGTCTTGGATTTTGTGGATGCCATTAATCGTGCCGATGTGGATAAAATGTATGAATTGATGACTGACGACCCTATATTTGTTGATTCACGGGATACTGTCACATCAGGAAAAGAGAATCTGAAACAGGCCTGGATTGGGTATTTTGATTTATTTCCGGACTATAAAATTGAAATAACCGAAATGCTTGAAAAGGAATCCATCCTTGGCATGTACGGATATGCCAGCGGAACTTATAAAAACCTGAAAGATGAGAACAACACCCATCATTGGAGAATTCCTGCTGCCTGGACCGTAATCATTAAAAACAACCGGGTTAAGAAATGGCAGGTTTATGCCGACAATAGTGTAGTTCTGGATATAATAAATAATAATATTAATAGCTGAACGCTACCAATGATTACAAAAAGGATAAACTCTGATGACAAAGACTTTCAGGAACTGGTAACAGAACTGGACCGGGAGCTGGAAATGCGGGATGGGGACGAACATCCATTTTACTCTCAATTCAACAAAACAGACAAAATAAAACAGGTCATTATTGCTTATGACCAGGATATTGCAGTTGGTTGTGGAGCTTTAAAAGAATATTCCAACGATACAATGGAAGTGAAAAGAATATTTGTCAGGTTGAATAAAAGAGGCCTGGGCATTGCTTCTAAGATACTGAATGAACTGGAGAACTGGAGCAAGGAACTTGGTTACAGAAAATGTATCCTGGAGACTGGCAAAAAGCAACCGGAAGCTATCCAATTGTATAAGAAAAATCAATACCAACTGATCCCTAACTACGGACCGTATGAAGATGTTGAAAACAGCGTTTGCTTTGTAAAAGAGTTATAGAGCTTGTAGCTGAATTGACATTTTAAATCCATTAAAACAAAACAAATTGCTAATCGTTATACAAGTTCAGAGTTACTTGCCGAAAGAAAGCAGGAACTTGTTTTTTTAAATAGAAAACTTATCAATCTTTACAATCAAGAAAGGAGAAAAAAGTCATGACACAAATTATTTTGCAGGTGGATGATGCATCTATCATACCAGCCCTTGAAAAGACTTTGAAACTAATGAAAGGAGTAAAAGTAAAAACGATTATTGAAATTCCTAATTCCGTAACGGCTAAAGCCATGAAAGATGCAAAAGATGGGAAAGTTTCCCATAGTAAAAACAGCAAAGATATGTTTACTTCGCTCAATAAGTAAACGTTATGTACAGGTTTGCTTATACCGGTTCTTTTAAGAAAGATTATAAACGTTGTTCAAAACGTAATTAGGATCTTCAATTACTTCAACAGGCTGTAGAAATATTGGAAACTATAGGATCTTTACCCACCAACTATAAACCACCTAAATTATCGGGTGATTACAAAGATTATTGGGAATGTCATCTATTGCCCGATTGGATATTAATCTGGCTACAAGACAATTCGCAAAAAGGACTAACTTTTGTGCGTACCGGTTCACATTCAGATTTATTTTAATATTAATAAAATGGGATACTTAGTCTCATTTAATATTGAATGATTATTCGCAGTATGTTCTAAAGTGACAAAAATAAGTTACGGTGCTTCCGATAGACCGGAATGTTCCATCTGCACCTTTTATTACTTTTCATTTTCAATCCTATCTACCAAGATATCGGAGCTCTGCTCCTGTTGTAGGCATTGAAAAGGGACAGAGTTCCGATAGTTTGGTAGAATTAAATATCTAGAACTAATACAATGAAGAAAGTCAATTCATTTAAGAGGAACGTATACATGGAAAGTATTGCCATCCTGAACTGTGAAATAATGACAATGCTAAAAATCCTATAAATTCAGGCCAATCACTTTCAGTAAAAGAATAAAACGGCACTTCAACCCGTTTACTAATCTAACATGGCTCTTATTTCATACTGCCGACGGATCTATCCTTTTTCAAATCAGTGAACAATCCAAAACAGGATGCAGACAGGTAATAATCGAATGTCAGACTATACCTGTGTTCGCACACAGAGTAATAAATTCGAATAAAAACAGTATATATTTCGTAAATATAAAATTATTTGTATCTTCGTGGGCGAACACGGAAATACTATTCAAGCAATTTAAAACAGATAGACTACTGGTTTAAAGCCTATTGTGAAATTGTTTGCATAATTATTGTTTTTAAGTTTGACAATTGTAATCCAAAAACACCGGATATTTGAATGAAACGGGAACTGTTTTAGGTGAAATCCTGTGAATTCAGTCTTTATTTTTAGACTCTCCGGACCTGCATATTGTTAAATAAATAACCCGAACTATTAAAAACTAAAAATATAGTATTATGAAAAACTTCTTAGATGAAAATTTTCTTTTACAAACGGAAACAGCTAAAAAACTGTACCACGAACATGCCTCTAAAATGCCAATTATTGATTACCATTGCCACTTAATCCCATCGATGGTAGCGAATGATCATCAGTTTAAAACACTTACCGAAGCATGGCTGGGTGGTGATCACTATAAATGGCGTGCAATGCGTACCAATGGAATTGATGAAAAATTCTGTACAGGAAAAGACACCACCGATTGGGAAAAGTTTGAGAAATGGGCTGAGACAGTGCCTAATACCATGCGTAATCCTTTATACCACTGGACTCACCTGGAGCTTAAGACTGCATTTGGCATTGACAAACTGCTTTCGCCTGCCACAGCACGTGAAATATATGATGAATGTACTGCCAAGCTGCAAACACCGGAGTATTCCGCCCGGAACCTAATGCGTAAATATAAAGTGGAAGTAGTTTGTACTACCGATGATCCTATTGATTCGCTGGAACACCACATTAAAACTAAGAAAGACGGTTTTGAAATAAAAATGCTTCCTACCTGGAGACCGGATAAGGCTATGGCTGTTGAAAGCTCTGCAAATTTCCGTGCCTATGTTGCTCAACTTTCTGAAGTTTCAGGAATAAGCATCTCTACTTTTGAAGATATGATTGTGGCATTACGCAAACGTCAGGACTTCTTTGCTGAAGTAGGTTGTAAACTGTCGGACCATGGAATAGAAGAATTCTATGCTGAAGATTATACGGATGCTGAAATCAAGGCTATTTTCAATAAAGTATTTGGTGGACAAGAACTAGCCCATTCAGAAGTGTTGAAATTTAAATCAGCCATGATGGTACTCTTTGCTGAAATGGATTGGGAAAAAGGATGGACCCAACAATTCCATTATGGTACCATACGAAATAACAATACCCGCTTATTCAACCAATTAGGAGCGGATACCGGATTTGATTCCATAGGAACTTTCAATACAGCAAAAGCCTTATCGAAATTTTTAAACCGACTGGATTCACAAAATAAACTGACGAAGACTATTCTTTACAACTTAAATCCGGCCGACAATGAGATGATTGCCACCATGATTGGTAATTTCCAGGATGGGACAGTGGCAGGAAAAATTCAATTCGGATCAGGATGGTGGTTCCTGGATCAAAAAGACGGTATGGAGAAACAAATGAATTCCCTGTCCGTACTTGGACTGCTAAGCCGGTTTGTCGGTATGCTTACCGATTCACGCAGTTTCCTCTCCTACCCCCGTCATGAATACTTCCGCCGGACACTTTGTAACCTGCTGGGGAATGATGTTGAAAACGGATTATTACCTTATCAGGAAATGGAGTTTATTGGCAAAATGGTTGAAAATATCAGCTACAATAATGCAAAATCATTTTTTAATTTTTAATATATATTCATTTTGTATGTAAGTCGGTCGGTCTTTGAACAAGGAAGTTACTTAAAATGTAATTTATATTTGGAATTACAGAAAAAAAGATTACTTTTGGTTGACCAATTACACGAACAAATATTTAGTACAAATCAAAAAAAACAATGAGTAAAAAGATTGTAACTTTTGGAGAAATCATGCTCCGTTTGGCCACACCAGGCTACGAACGTTTTAGTCAGTCTACACAATTTAACGCAACTTTTGGTGGCGGAGAAGCAAATGTAGCAGTATCACTGGCAAATTATGGTATGGAAACCGAGTTTGTAACCCGTTTACCAAAAAACGACATTGCAGATTCATGTATCATGAATTTACGCAAATACAACGTCGGTACCAAAGAGATATTACGAGGTGGTGACCGGGTAGGGATTTATTTTTTGGAAACAGGGGCAGTAGCCCGTGCCAGTAAAGTAGTCTACGACCGTGCAAACTCCTCTATCGCAGACATAAAACCAGGGATGGTGAACTGGCGCGAAGTATTAAAAGGCGCTGACTGGTTCCATTGGACCGGCATTACCCCTGCTTTATCGCAAGGTGCAGCCGATGCATGCATGGAAGCTATTACAATAGCGAATGAAATGGGAGTTACTGTTTCAACCGACTTAAATTATCGCAAGAACTTATGGAAATACGGCAAATCAGCTTCCGAAGTAATGCCTGCATTAGTGGCAGGATGTGACATCATATTAGGAAATGAAGAAGATGCTGAAAAAGTATTTGGAATTAAACCCGAAGGATTTGATGTTGCCCATACAGGTGGAGAAGTGAATTCAGCAGAGTTTGAATCAGTATGTACCCAGATGATGACTAAGTTTCCACGTGCTAAAAAAGTAATTATCACGTTGCGTGGTTCTATCAATGCAAATCATAATACCTGGGGTGGTGTTTTATACAGTGCGGGTACATTATTCCAATCCAAACGTTATGATATAACACACATTGTTGATCGCGTAGGTGGTGGCGACTCTTTCATGGGTGGTTTGATCTATGGTTTGTTGACTTATACCAACAATGACCAACAAGCATTGGAATTTGCAGTGGCAGCTTCCTGTCTGAAACACACCATTTATGGAGACTACAATTTGGCTACTGTTGCCGAAGTGGAAGGACTTATGGGTGGTGACGGTTCAGGAAGAGTTGTAAGATAATTTATAATTTTAAAATTTACAATTTACAATTGGAAGCAGAATTTAGATGTGAAAATCACATTTAAATTCTGATCGTAAATTTAAATTGTAAAGGCTCATTCTACTTTTACTTGTGTTTCGCTATTTCTTAAAATTAAGCAAATATTACATATTTCATTTGTAAATTTTAATTTTAATAGTAACAATCATGACACCAGAAGATCTTAAATTGCGGTTTAGAAAATTTTCGGGTAGAATAATTAAAATGGTAGATAAATTGCCAAATACAATATCAGGCAGGGCAATTGGCAATCAAACAGTTCGATCAGGCACATCTCCCGGAGCAAATTACTGAGCAGCTTGTAGAGCAAAATCAGACAGGGATTTTTAAACAAACTTAAGATTGTTGAAGAAGAACTGGATGAAACTGAATATTGGATTGATGTCATAACAGATGCGGAATTAATAAAACCGGAGCTCTTAGTTGAAATCATAAAAGAAACAAAAGAGCTTCTGGCAATTATTACAAAATCAATTATCACAAAAAGAAATAAAATAAAAAATCAATTTACTGGTATTTAATCTACCAATTGTAAATTGTAAATCTTTAAATTGTAAATTTATGAAGTTTAACAAGATTCAAGTACTCACAGCAATGAAAGAAACCGGTATTATCCCGGTATTTTACAATAGCGACATTGAAGTATCAAAAAAAATAGTAAAAGCATGTTATGAAGGTGGTGTTCGGGCTTTCGAATTTACCAACCGGGGTGAATTTGCTCATGAAGTCTTTGGGGAACTGGTAAAATATGCTGCTAAAGAATGCCCTGAAATGATCATGGGTATCGGTTCCATTGTTGATGCTCCAACTGCCGCTTTATTTATCCAATTGGGTGCAAACTTTATAGTTGGGCCATTATTTAATCCTGAAGTGGCTAAAGTGGCTAACCGTCGATTGATTCCTTATGCACCAGGTTGTGGTAGTGTATCAGAAGTCGGGTTTGCTCAGGAAATGGGTTGTGATCTTTGTAAAGTATTCCCTGGAGATGTTTTAGGAGCTGGATTTGTAAAAGGCTTAAAAGCACCAATGCCTTGGTCGAACCTGATGGTAACCGGTGGTGTCAAACCAGAAGAAACGAATTTAAAAAGCTGGTTCGATGCAGGAGTTACCTGCGTAGGAATGGGGTCAAATCTTTTTCCTGCTGAAATGATTAAAGCAGAGAATTGGGCAGGCATTACAAAATTGTGCAGTGATGCATTAGCAATCGTAAAAAAGATACGCAAATAGATTTCTAATAATTTACTTTAAAACAATATTTATGAATAAATCAACAGCAGAGAAAATCGGTAACTACCGGTGGACAATTGTCGGGTTACTATTCTTTGCAACCACAATTAATTACATGGATCGTCAGGTAATAGGTTACTTGAAACCATTATTTTCAAGATCCTTAGCCGAAGGAGGTTTAGCATGGACCAATACCGATTTTGCGCTTGTGACTTCTTTGTTTACCGGTTTTTATGCCATCATGACCTTCTTTGCCGGTTTTGTTATTGATAAAATAGGTACAAAACTGGGACTGGCATTATCCTTAATTATTTGGTCGATATTTGGGATTTTAAACGCATTTGCAGGAAGTATGGCTATGGTTCATGCTGCAATACGTTCATTATTTGGAATTGGTGAAGCAGGAAACTTCCCAGCCTCGAATAAAACAATCGCCGAATGGTTTCCAAAGAAAGAACGGGCTTTAGCAATTGGTATTTTCAATTCAGGATCGAATGTAGGAGCTATGATAGCCTCGTTGGCTGTTCCGGCAATTGCATATGCTGTTTGGTTTGACGGAGCTATCAAAGGTTGGCAAATGGCTTATATCATTACGGGTGTAGTTGGCCTAGTCTGGTTGATATTCTGGTTTCTGTTATATGAGACTCCAAAAAAACAAAAGCGTCTTTTAAAACCGGAATATGATTACATTCACAGTGATGACATAGCAACAGTTTCTTCAGATGAAGATGAAAATCCTACTAAAGTTCCGTGGTATCGTTTATTTAATTATAAACAAACCTGGGCATTTGTTTTTGGTAAATTTATGACCGATGGCATCTGGTGGTTTTTATTGTTCTGGTTACCTGACTTTATGAAACAACAGTTTAACATGGAAGGTCATGCGATCATGATTCCTTTGTTTGTAGTATATGGTGTTGCAATTATAGGAAGTGTATCTGGCGGTGGATTTCCCATGTTTTTTATGAATAAAGGAATGGAAGCGTACAAAGCACGTATGACCGCAATGCTTATTATTGCAGCCCTGCCTTTGGTTTTGGTTCTTACTCCCTACTTTGGTAATGTGCAACAATTTGGAGAAAATGCTTATATTTATGCTTTGATCGTGATTTGTATCGGAGCTGCTGCCCATCAGGCATGGTCAGCGAATCTGTTTACGACAGTTTCGGATATGTTCCCTAAGAAATCAGTGGGCTCTGTAACCGGAATAGGTGGTCTTGCCGGAGGTATCGGAGGCGTCTTGGTACAACAGTTCGCAGGGCGCTTAACGGATCATTTTAAAGGCATTGGTGAAGCTGCAGTTGCAGCCCAGCATCTGGTAGGGAAAGCAGCAGAAGCTTTGGTTCAGAGTCATGTTCAAACAGCCTACGGCATTATGTTTGGATTATGTGCCTCAGCCTATTTAATTGCGTGGGTAGTCATGAAAGTATTAGTACCTAAACATAAACCTATTACCGATTTATAATAGTTTGATAGTCTAATAAATCGTAAGAGAGCCTTTTCATTCAGTTGAAAGGCTCTCTTTTTTAAATACGTCCTGAAAGAAATGGAAATTCCAGGATGATTTCTTCTTTTCGCTTTTCTGTTTGATCCAGGAATTTGATATATCCTATTGAATCAGGATGAAGGGGCCTGTGATTTAAATCCAGAATCAATTGTTCCAACCTTTTTTTTAATGCTACTGTCTGCTTTGAAAAATAAGTATCCGAGAAGCGGTTCCAGATATAATCGACGGCTACATCCGAGGGATGCAACATATCAGCCGCATAGAACCGATAATCGCGAAGTTCATCCATCTGAATCTCGTAGGCAGGAAAATAATGTACTTTCTCGAGTTGCTGTTGAAGTTCATTGATTGCCAACAACAAAGTGCTTTTACTGATCGTATTGTCATGAGCCCCATCTTTCCAATGTCTGACAGGGCTTACACTGAATATAATATTAAGGGTAGGTATAACAGATTGAAGCTTTTTAATCAGTAAAGTATAATCAGCCACAATCTCCTCAACAGTCAACCGCCTTCTGATAAATTTATCAGCAGGTAACTTATGGCAATTCGAGACTACCCTCCCACTCTTTTTATCTTCAAAAACCCAGGCTGTACCAAACGTAATCAGGATCACATTCGTATGATTTAGAAATGTCCTGGCAGCACTTAGCCTGGAATTCAGTTTGCTCAAACATCCTTCGGAAGTACTGTCTGTAAATAGACTGCTATGCGAGAAACTCTGCCACATAGAGTTATATTCAAAGATATCATCCTGAGAGTAAGTTTTGGTTTGCAATAATAAGTCCAGACTATTGCTAATAGATACCGGATTAAATAAAACACCGAAAGGATTAGTATCAGCCTCAAAATAAGCTTCCTTCATTTTCTTGCCAATATTTTCTGCAAAACACGATCCAAGGGTCATGGTTCGATCTTCAAACGATATTTTAGTTTTCGATAAAGGAATTTCTATTCTTGTTTGAAACATAAGTTGTAATTGATCTTTAGTGACAATACAAAAGTAAAGCAAATAATTTGATGCACAAAAAAGCCCCGATAACTATCGAGGCTTGAATATAGAATTAAATAAAAACTTATTTTTTCACAACAACAGTTGTTTTAGTTTCAGCTTTTTTATCACATGATTTGCCTGATTTCTTACAACAATCTTTTTTCCCTGCAGTTGCTGATTCTTTGCTGCATTTCAGTTTGCAATCGGCTTTCTCTTTGGCAGTCATTTTTTTGCATTCTGCTGCACTTTTTCCTTTGCAACATTCAGCGGTTTTACCTTTGCTGCAAGCTGGTGTTTCTGCTTTGACTTCGGTTTTGGTAGTACTTGTTTTGGTAACTGTTTTTGTTTGAGCGTTTATGAAACTAAAAGAAACAAAAATAGCAATTAATGATAAAATAGCAATTCTCTTTTTCATTTTTGATTTGTTTATAAGTGACTGATTAGTAATAATTAATAATTAAATTGAAATAATAATGAGTTACAAATATAGTGAAATTTTCGAATAAAGTCAAAATAGTTAATTGAATTTATAAAATAATTTTGTTCATAGACAAATAATCAGTCCAAAGTGAATAAGTTTTTAAAATAGTTATTCTGTTGTGATCTGACTGATGACTATTGGTATTATTTCTTTAAAATCCGCAGAGCATTAAAAACAGCAATCAAAGCGACGCCCATATCACCAAAAACTGCTTCCCACATCGTGGCGATCCCGAATATTCCGAGTATAATAAAAATCAGCTTAACCCCCATTGCAAAATAGATATTCTGCCAGACAATACTTCTTGTCCATTTTGCTACATCGATCGCCAGGGCGACCTTAGAAGGCGAATCGGTCATAAGCACTACATCGGCAGTTTCGATGGCAGCATCGGAGCCCAGTGCCCCCATAGCGATCCCAATATCGGCACGGGCAATTACTGGTGCATCATTTATTCCATCGCCTACAAAAGCCACTTTACCCCCATTGCTTTCCTGCATCAGGCTCTCGATATGTTTTACTTTGTCTTCAGGCAACAGTTCGTAGTAGAACTTATCGACATTTAGCTTTTTAGCAATAGCTGCTGCTGCAAACTGGTTGTCGCCGGTAAGCATCACTGTCAGGATATTCTTTGCTTTAAGTTTTTCAATGGCTTCAATGGCATCCTCTTTCAACGTATCCGAAATAATAAGATATCCGGCATAAACGGTATCAAAAGCCACATGCACAACGGTACCATCCACATGACAGACCTGATGAACGATATTTTCTTTATGAAGTAGTTTGTCGTTACCGGCAAGGACTGTTTTGTTATCAATCAAGGCTTTGATACCATAGCCGGAGATCTCTTCAACTTGTTTTATCCTTGTCTTTACAATGTCATGGCCATAGGCTTCGCAAATTGATCTGGCTACCGGATGATTCGAGTTCGTTTCAGCATAGGCTGCATATTCCAATAGTTGGTCTTTGCTGAAGCCATTGGATGTAACAATTTCAGAAACCTTAAACTCTCCTTGGGTGAGGGTTCCTGTTTTATCAAACACAACGGTTTTTACCTGTGTTAAAGCATCCAGGAAGTTAGAGCCCTTCACTAATATCCCTTTTCGGGAAGCATTGCCGATACCGCCGAAATATCCTAACGGAATACTAATAACCAGGGCGCATGGGCAGGAAATAACCAATACAACCAATGCACGGTAAATCCAATCGTCGAAAGTTTGTCCGCTAAACAATAGAGGTGGCAAAATGGCCAATAACAAAGCACCGATCACTACCAGCGGCGTATAGTATTTAGCAAAGGTAGTAATGAACTTTTCGGTCTCAGCCTTTTTGGAGGTGGCATTTTCTACCAACTCCAGAATCTTCGACACAGACGATTCATTGAATAATTTAGTGACCCTGATGGTCAGCATTCCGGTTTGATTAATTGTACCGGATAAAGCAATATCATTTTCTTTCAATTTACGAGGAACACTTTCGCCGGTTAATGCTGAAGTATCAACAAATGAATTACCCTCCAGCACTTTTCCATCGAGTGGAATCTTTTCTCCAGCCTTCACTACGATCACATCGTCCACGTTGATACTCTCCGGCGAGACCTGGGTAGTAAGACCGTTTGACAACAAATTGGCAAATGCAGGTTTTATCTCGAGTAAGGCTTTTATTGATTTTCGGGAACGATTTACGGCTATATCCTGAAGCAATTCACCGGTTACGTAAAACAACATCACTGCCACTGCTTCGGGCATTTGATGAATTGCAAATGCTCCGAGTGTAGCAACAGCCATTAAAAACTGTTCGTCGAAAAACTGCACTCGAATGATATTCTTCACAGCTGTGGCTATCACTTTCCAGCCCACAATGAGGTATCCGGTAATGAAAACAGCATATTCCGCTATTTCAAATGGTGTCTGGTGAAGTTCTTCTTCAAATATCAATCCTATAAGTAGCAAGATAAGACCGGCAATGGCTTTAATTATGGTCCATTTATTCTCTTTCAGCTCGCTTAACGAAACGAGGGTACTCTCCTTTTCATTTTCTTCAACCACAACTTCCGGCTCGAGTCTATGAATATGGGCTTTTACCTTTTCAATATTGTCGGTATCAATGGTCATGGATGCATTGGCAAAACTGACAGTTACATATTTTACTTCATCCAGTTTTGACAGGCTATTTTCAATTTTTGAAGCACACGAAGCACAATCCAGGTTTATTAATTTGTATTTTTTCATTTCCAATTATTTTTTCTTTTTCCTGTATTATTGAAAAACACCGGGCTGTTCAGATTGTTCTTGTCAGAGACTGTCTGCCAGGGCAGACAGTCTCTGACAAAAATTAATCTTCCCCGTTTTCCTTTCCCGTTTTCACCTTATATACTTTTTCGATTTCGGAAACACAGATAATGCCATCTCCGGGATTCCCGGTACGACCTTTCAGGGATATGATTTCAATAATCTTCTGAACATCCTTTTCATCGCACACAATTTCTATTTTAGCCACCTTGCTGTCGGTTATTGAAAAATGAGTAGATATGGATGACTCCTCGCTGTTAAAATGTCCTGTTCCTTCGGCCATTGAGACTGTTATATTGGGAAAACCCGCCAGTAGCAATTGGTTCAGAATATCGTTTACTTTAAACGGCTTTACAAATGCTTTTATTTCTTTCATAACTGTATTTTTTAGGGTTTTTGATCAGCAGCTCATTTCGCCTGCGTTTTTCTTTGCAGAAAGTAAATTGTAAGCACCTTTCACAACTACTTTTACAGTTTTATAGTCCAGGGTTCCAGGTAAAACTATTTCTGTAAATCCATTATCGGATACGCCCTTTTGTATTTGCACCATTCGGTACTCGGTAAAAGGTTTGCCGGCTTCCACCTTGTTCTTTTCAAAAACAAAAATATAATCCTTGTCATCGAAACTGACAATGGCTTCAGAGGGTACAGAGGTCGCCTGATTGCTCTTAGACTGAATAACGGCATTTACATACATTCCCGGCAACATATTCTTACAACGGCCGATAACATTTGCATAAACCTTGTAGGTCTTATCATTGTTTATTGACTTGCCTGTTTGATAAATGACTGCTTCATGTTGTTCGGCCTCATTATTTATAAAGAAGCGTATTTTCTCACCTTTCAATACTTTATCAGCATCTTTTTCGAATAAGGTAAGTTCCAGAAACAATTTGTCGCTGTTTACGATCTCAAACAATACATCAGAGCCGGATACTGATTTGCCGATACTCACATTTACTGCCCTGACATAACCCGAGATTGGTGAA
>Ga0302271_10003738_pt1 | contig 12622 bp, 3 predicted proteins | sample III_Bog_N1_1_FD_198767 | JGI IMG/M metagenome (GOLD analysis project Ga0302271, IMG submission 198767) | Peat permafrost microbial communities from Stordalen Mire near Abisko, Sweden - III_Bog_N1_1 | ecosystem: Environmental > Terrestrial > Soil > Wetlands > Peat | place: Sweden: Abisko... | reverse complement strand
CCCCCCCACTTTAAATTAATTTTCAAGAAAAAGAATTTTTAATTTCATTCAAAAAACTCTTAATTTTTTCATCTGATTGAAAATAAGGTAAAATTTTGATATTTGTTGAGATCTATTTATACTAATTGTTGTTTACTATTTAATTGATTAGTTTATTAATATTTGTATTCATCAATTAGTATCGAATATTTGGGAAAACGAGCTAAAATAAAGAAAGGAAATTTTTAGAGGTGTTTGTTCGTTTTTTAATGAAGAAAGATAGAAATTTTTCATTTTTTTATTTTCATATGCCTAGTTTTACAATGATTAAAGATAAAACAAACACAAAGGATCATATTATTTAATCTAATTTCTATCTCTCTAAATAGTAAAAAATATTTGCTTTCAATCCCCACCAACAATCAGTCTTGTTGCTTTTTTATTTCAGACTTTAAATAATTATTTCTTGTTAAACATACTTCTCTACAATGAAAACGAATGATGATGATAAAATGATGAAAATGAGAAAGATAGGAAGAACATACAACAAGCATTCTTTAAAAAGTGAAACAAAAACTCGTTTGTATGAATCAAAAAATATAGCAGTGGCATTTTCCCTTTCTTTGTTCTTTCAACTCTGCAAGTTCTTTTTCAAGTTCTTTTTCAAATTCTAGGGTTTCTTCAGCATCATTTCTAACTATCTCTTCCAGGTCATTCAGCCTTTTTTATAACTTCTATTCGAACCATTTCATCTCTTTATCACTCCTCTTTTAAATCTATGCAAAATACTCATAGTATTTTGATTTAATAGAATTTTATTCTTGAAGAGGAGAATCGTAGATTTTGTCGCTTTGTTTATCATCTATTTATTAATCTTCTGCTGGTAATAATGGAGGCATGCACTCTGATTCTCTACTAGGACTAGAGTTCTGTTGGTTATTCTAGATTATCTAAGATGTTAGTGTTGCATCTTGATCAGAAATAATAGAGCTTTCTCCATTCATTGCTGCTCGAAAATGGTATTGCTTTTAAGAAAAACTATTTTTTGGTAATTAATTATTTAGTTTATTTTATTTATCTGGAAAGTATTTCTATTCTAGCTTTTATGAGCAATCTCTTTGATCAATGTTAAGAGAAAAAGGCGCTAAAATCAACATTCATTTGATGATTTTAGTGTTTTGATGAGACCAAAATCGAGATTCATAAAATAAATAACTCTTTTCATTTAAGAAAAATCAAAAAATATTTAGTTTTTACTGAAGAAAATAACAGACAATAGCATAGCCATTCTAAGCAAACAATTATTGATCATAAAAATGAAAAGATCTTTTCGAAAGCTAACGCTTTTGTCAACGAAGGGGACACTAACTTTCATGCATTTTCTTTTTTTTCCTCTTTAACTTAGTTTTTCAAGTATTGGCTTTAATCAGCAATAATTGCTTTTCTTATTGATTGGTTATGTTATTATTGGCAGATTGAAGTTTAGATAGCTTCATTTTATTCTTTATTGTTGATTCTGATCTATTCATTTCATTGTTCCATTCCATTTTTTATTTCATCAGAGAGAGATTCGCTTCGCTTATTCTTTTTTCATTTGAAAGAATATGTTTTTTACTGATCGTAATGAAAAAAAATAGAATTGTTAACTGATTTTCAGTTAAAAAAAGATACTTTAATTAGAACTGAAGGCGATCATGAAAGAGGAAATAGTTTGTTTTCATTAATCTCTTCTTCATTACCGCAATCTTGAAGCTCGTTTTCTTCATCATCTTAATGCAAAAAGGAAAACAGATTTGATATCACATCACCAACAATCAAAGAACTATGTACTTTCTTCTTCGGATAGAATAGCATCTCCTTAGAGCTTATTCTTAAGTTCATTTGTTAGGAGATCTGTTACTACCTTTCTAATCTCCAACTTCATGTTGTATTATGAGCTCAAGTCTCATCTTTAAGGTTGAAAAAGCACATTTCTATTGTTCTGTTAATTTATTTTTTATCAAAGAAATAAATTAAATTCTATCAATTTTTGCGCATCATTAATTTAAATGATTTGTTCACTTTAACTCACACAAGCTATTTCACAAAATTTATCAATTTGGGAATGATCTATCTGATCAATAATGATGATTTTTTCAATTAATTTGAGTTGCTTTATCTTATTTACCTTTTTAAAAGATGCTGCTCTCCCCAGTTAATTATTTGAGTTATTCTTTTAAAATAATAAGCATAATGAAACAAAATAATTGAAAATGAGGATGTTTCACAATTACTTCAAGGACATGAAATTATCTCAAAAGTGAGTAGATTTTAATATCAGCTTTTCGAATCAACAATACTTAAAAAAAAAAATAATTACAAGTAATCTTTCATTTTCATTAATATTTTTCCTCAACTTAGCAACTCGGAGTTATTAATTTATCTCTACTCTAGTTGTATGAATATTTATTATTATCATTATTATTATTATTATTATTATTATTATTAGTAAAAAAAATAAATAATTAATAACTAAATACAATTTATTTTTACCCTGTAAAAACAAAGGAATAAATACTACGAACTTTCTGTTATCCTTAAGTAAAAGGATTGGTCAAAAGGATCTTCATATCAATCATTTCATAAATTATTTTCCTCCAATTCCCACCAATAATCAATTTGAGGCTTTTTTTCACACTTAAATAATTATTTCTTGTTAAACATTATTTATTGAAACGAAAACGGATTGTGCTGTTGTAAAGATGATAAAAATAGGAAGAATACAAAAAAACATTCTTTAAAAATGAAACAAAAAACTAGTTTGTATGAATCAAAAAATTTAGCAGTGGCGCTCTCTCTTTCTTTGTTCTTTCAACTCTGCAATATCTTTTTGAATTTGTAGGGATGCTTTTTCAGTTGCCTTTCTAATTCTCTCAAACAGTTCCTTCATTATTTTTTTGTGCTCCTAATTGAATTCTCTCATATCGTCATCAGGCTTCTAATCGTTGGGAAATAATTAATCCCAATAATATTGATATGAAGTTTTTTCTTGAAGAGGAGTATCGTGGATTCTGTCGCTTTGTGTATCTTCAAGTTAATCTTCTGCTGATAATATTGGAGGTACGTACTCTGATTCTCTACTAGGACTAGAGTCCTGTTGGTTATTCTAGATTAGCTAAGATGTTAGTGTTGCATCTTGATCTGAAATAAGAGAGCTTTCTTCGTTCATTGCTACTCGAAAATGGTATTGCTTTTAAGAAAAACTATTTTTTGGTAATTAATTGTTTTAGTTTATTTTATTTATCTGGAAAGTATTTCTATTCTAGCTATTATCAGCAATCTCTTTGATCAATGTTAAGAGAAAAAGGCGCTAAAATCAACATTCATTTGATGATTTTAGTGTTTTAATGAGGCCAAAATCCACATTCATAAAGAAATAACTCTTTTCATTTAAGAAAATCAAAAAATGTTTAGTTTTCACTGAGGAAAGTAACAGACAATAGCATAGATATTCTAAGAAAACAATTATTAATCATAAAAAATGAAAGATCCTTTTGAAATCTAACAATTTTGTCAGTTTCGTGCTTGCTCTTTTTTTTCTCTTCAACTTAGTTTTTCAAATTATTGGCTTTAATTAACAATAATTACTTTTCTTATTGATATTCTTCTAATAATTAGCTAATTTCAGTTTATAGAGCTTCATTTTATTCTTTATCATCGATACTGCCTTATTCCTTCAATTTTTACCATTCCATTTTTTTTTCATCAGAGATTCGGTTATTATTTTTTCATGTAATAACATATGCCTTTTTACTAATCCTGATGAAAAAAGATAGGATTGTTAACTGATACATAATTAAAAAAAGATTCTTTACTTAGTTGAGCTAAAAGCGACCATGAAAGAGGGAAGAATTCGTTTTCATTAATCTCTTCTTCATAAATTTAATCATGAAGCTAGTTTTCTTTTTAATCGTAATGCAAAAAGGAAAACAGATTTAATATCACATTACCAACAATCAAAGAACTATTTACTCTCTTCTTCATGTGGAAGAGCATCTCCTTATCGCTTGTTCTTATATTCATTAATTAAGTCATCTTTTACAACCTTTCTGATCTCCTATTTCATGTTGTATTATGAGTTCAAATCTCCTCTTTTAGTTTGAAAAAGCACATTTCTTTTGTTTTGTTAATTTATTTTTTCCTCAAAAAAAACAAATTAAATATTATCAATCTATGCGGATAATTAATAATTAGAGGATTTGATCCCTTTAACTCACACAAGCTATTCAACAAAATTTATCAATATTGAGAAAGATCTATCTGATCAATAATGAATATTTGATTCAATTAATTTGAGTTATTAATTATGTAAAAGAAGATACCATAATCCCATTTACCTTTTTAAAAGAAGTTGATTCCCAGTTAGTTATTTGAACTCTTCTTGTAAAATGATAGGATAATGAAACAAAAATAGAAAAAGAGGATGTTTCACAATTATTTTAAGCACATGATATTTTCAAAAAAATGAATAGTTTTTTAATATCAGCTTATTTCGCATAAAAAAATCTTTAAACAATTAAAATTACAAGTAATCTTCAATTTTAATTAATTATTTACGTCAACTTACTTTTCCACTCCGAGTTATCAAAAAACCTCTACAATATTAACAACTCCCAGTTATTAATATATCTCTACTGTAGTATCAGCACTAGTTGTATGATACTATTTTAATATTTATTAATATATTAATCATTTCATAAATTATTTCTTTCAATCCCCACCAACAATCAATTTGAGGCTTTTTTCACACTTAAATAATTGTTTCTTGTTAAACATTTTTTCCTGCAATGAAAACGAATTACGATGTTGTAAAGATGATAAAAATAGGAAGAATACAAAAAAACATTCTTTAAAAATGAAACAAAAAACTAGTTTGTATGAATCAAAAAATTTAGCAGTGGCGTTCTCTCTTTCTTAGTTCTTTCAACTCTGCAAAATCTTTTTCAATTTGTAGGGATGCTTTTTCAATTGTCTCTCTCATACTCTCAAACCTTTCCCTCATTCTTTTTTTGTTCTCCTCTTTGAACTTTCTCCTATCGTCATCATCATCATGAGACTTCTAATCGTTGGGATATAATTAATCCCAATAGAATTGATAAATAGAATTTTCTTGAAAAGGAGAATCATGAATTTTGTCGCTTTGTTTATCATCTTTTTCATTTTCTGCTGTTAACATAGGAGGCATGTACTCTGATACTCTACTAGGACTAGAGTCCTATTAGTTATTCTAGATTAGCTAAGATGTTAGTGTTGCATCTTGATATGAAATAACAGAGCTTTCTTCGTTCATTGCCGCTAGAAAATGGTATTCTTTTTAAGAAAAACTATTTTTTGATAATTAATTATTTAGTTTATTTTATTTATTTGAAAAATATTTCTATTCCAGCTATTATCAGCAACAATTTTAACCAATGTTAATAGGAAAATGCGCTAAAATCAACAATTATTTGAGTATTTTAGTGTTTTAATGAGACCAAAATAAACATTGGTAAAAGAATTAACTCTTTTCATTTAAGAAAATAAAAAAATATATAGTTTTCACTGAGGTAAGTAACATACAATAGCATAGATATTCTAAGCAAACAATTATTTATTAATCATAAAAATTGAAAAGATCTTTTTGAAAGCTAACAATTTGTCAATCTAGGGGACACCAACTATCATGCATTTTCTTTTTTTTCTCTTCAACTTAGTTTTTCAAGTTATTAAGTTATTAGCTTTAATCCGCAATAATTACTTTTCTTATTGATTCTTTATCTTAATATTGGTGGATAGAATTTAGCAGAGCCTCATTTTATTCTTTATTTTTGATCCTGCCTTATTCTTTCAGTTTTTTGTGATTCCTTTTTTTGCTTCAATAGAGGTTTGCTTATTATTTTTTTCATTTAAAAACATATGTCTTTTTACTATTTCTAATGAAATCAGATAGGATTGCTAATTGAGATACAATTAAAAAACAATACTTTAGTTAGAACTGAAAGCGACCATATAAGAAGGAAGAGTACACTTTCACCAATCTCTTCTTCATAAACTTAATCTTGAAGCTTGTTTTCTTCTTAAACTTAATCCAAAAAGGAAAACAGATTAATATCACATCACTAACAATCAAAGAACTATCTTACTCTTTTTTTCTAATAGAAGAGCATCTTCTTTTCGCTCATCTTCGTAAGTTCATGAGTTAGGATATCTTTTACTATCTTTCTAATCTCCTCCTTCTTTGTGTATTATGAGTTCAAATCTCTTCTTTTAGGTTGGAAGTTCCAGGTTATGAGATTCTTGAAACAGCACTTTTCTATTGTTTAAATATTATCAATTTATGCGCATCATTCGTATTTAGAGGAATTGAGCACTTTAGCTCACTCAATCTATCCCACAAAAATTATCAAATATTGAGAAGGATCTATCTGATCAATAATGAATATTTGATTCAATTAATTTGAGTTATTAATTATGTAAAAGAAGATACCATAATCCCATTTACCTTTTTAAAAGAAGTTGATTCCCAGTTAATTATTTGAACTATTCTTTTAAAATAATAGGATAAAGAAACAAAAAATTGAAAAAGAGGATGTTTCATAAATATTTCAAGGACATGGATGATTTAAAAAATGAATATTTTTTTAATATCAGCTTATTTAGAGCTATCAATAATTTAAAAAATTATAATTACAAGTGATCTTCGATTTTCATTAATATTTTACCTCAACTTCCTAGTTGAAAAGCATTATTTTTTATTTTTATTTATTATTATTAAGTTTGGTTAATAGTTTGTTATTTGTTATCATTAAATAATACTTTGTTATCCAATAAAATTATGATTTACTTTTAGACCAGGCTCTCTGTCTTTAACCGCTTGTGTTTATCATAACCATAAGCATGTTCATTTATTCAAATACTTATGATATATTATGATTATTCTATTTTATGACGAGCCAATGATCTAAAAATATATCTTTTCATTTTTTCTTCAATTCCATTTCCACCAAGATCAAGTCTTAACTTTGACATATTCGTTAATTAATCCAGCATTGTTACTATCGCAAAGAATCCTCCTTCTTGAATCTTTAAACCACTTTATTTTTAAAATAAGATATTTAAATGCGGTGTTAAAAATAATATTTCTTGGAAATATTACTTGAGATAGAGTTCAAGACTTTGTAAATTGAGATATTGCTTCGAGATCCATTAACAAATTGCAGTTATTGCTGTGATTCTATCTTCTGGTTATGATTATTCCATATTATATTATAAATCGAGAGAGATCTTCTCAAATCTCGTCATTTCTGCTAAGATTGCAGCGAAATTAATGAAACCGCTATGAGAAATACCACATGATCTCATTCCAATTTAGATCTCCTCTAACTGATACAGGCTAGAAAGGCATTTCCCTAATAATTAAACTCCCTAATCGCCTACTTCTTCATTTTACCTTAGAATAGATTTAACAAGTAAGTATTTTAGTCATTGAAACCAAAAAGAGAAAAACAAATATCCTCTCACCTAATGTCAAGTTGAAGACAGTGAAGAAGAGACATTTAAGAGATACCTGTGGTAAGATATTACATTCCTGAAGCATCTATACCGTTCCCACTAAAAAACGAAAAAAGAAAAAATAATTATTATTTTCTAAAAAGTTAAGCATTCAAGATAATCTAATCTTAATTGTCCTTTACGTGAGATTGAGTGTTAGAGTTTAGAGATTGGAAATTCTATGGAATGCTGCAGAGATTGCTTGAATTCCTTGTGATTTAATACTATTGAACTGCAGAATGAGTTTTAGATGCTCGAGAGAAATCTGTGATTCCAGTACACAAGCAAGTGCGGAACAAGTCTTAATGTCCATTGTGTTAGCACTAGAAAAATAAATAGATATTCAATTTTGTGAAAATAAAACAAATGTTCAAAGCCATCCGATTAACCAATAGTAGGTTCATTTAGATAACAAAACAAAAACCACTTACTGAGAGAAGAATTAAAGATTTTTCAAAAAGGGAGAAAAATGAACATGAAAAGGAAGGATAGGCAATAAGAAAAGAAAAATAAATGTAAGTTGAGGCACGACAATTCAATAATATGACCATTAGTTGATACTAACTGTTTAAAACTAAACAAAAGAACTTTCTTACGTGAGATTCAAGGTGAAATCGACCATCTACGAAGAGCCATTGGTTAAGCCTTCTAAAATCGCCTATTGACTTTCATTGAGCACCCTATTCTCCCTGTATTATGCAAAGCATATATTTAAGAATCAAATAATGGAAAATAATATTTGTATTCTTTTACTGTAAAAGCAAAGACACCTTCTTCAGAGCTTTCAATCTCGAAAACGCAACTTTCAGCTCACTACAACCCACAAAGGATATTTCACTTTAGCTGATTTCCAAGACACATTCTTCTAATTGTGGCTAAGAAGAAAGAAGCATACTTAGATTTGCAAACCCATTATCACTGAATCGATTATCAGCAAATTGCAACGAAAGTGCTTTGAGTTTTGATTTAATTAAGGCATTAGCTAATTCATAGATGTTGATGTCACTAATTGAATTATTATTAAGATTCATAGATAGCTTATCTAGATTCGGTTTATCTAGGGTGTTGATTAGATTGGATATTGAAAAGTGACATAGATTCGAACGGCTAGAAGGATTGTTTAAACAAAAATATTAATCACTGCAATCATCCAACAAACTATTTGTTTTTGAATTGTTACCTAAAAAGAAATTCAATGTTTTTGATGTTCTATGGTGAATCCTGGGTTTTCCATTGCTTGTTCAAGGAATGCAACACTGCATAGCTCACAGGGCTATTTTTAGTTTTAGTTATTAAGGCAATTAGTACATCCAAATCAAAGCTAAAAGTAATGTAATATTTTGTTTACAATCCGAAATTTTCCCAAAGTAAGCTAGGTAGATCATCTTTCTTTCGTGTTTCACATTTTATGCCATTGCAAAGCTGAATTTCTCCACTAAATCAAACGAACAAGATGAGATAATCAATAACCAATAAAAACAAAAATAAGAACTGAATTATTATTTGTTTTGTTTTACTTAACCGAAAAAAAGCAAGTCGATGTTGATTATTTGAGCAATTTGTTAAGCATTTAGATTTGATTTTATTAACTCTGCTATCCTGCTTCAAGATCAAATTTAATAATAATCTCAGCGTGTTGCACACTAGAGAACCCATGGAAACATTAGTTCAAGAGAAAGAGTTCTTAATCTGTTAATGCTGATCTGTTTGTCAGGAAAAATGAAAAATAATTTGTGAAAAAATATTTCTTGTAAAATTATTGTAATTTTATCCTTACTCTTCTGTGTTTATCTCGAAATACAGTTTCTCGTGATGGCTTTTACGTTTACTGATAATTCCTAGACATTTTATGAGTACCTCTTACGAACCGATCTCTTCGAATTCGTTGTTATTATCTTTTTAGAATGATTTTGAATTGAAAGAGGAATTGTCTAAGCTGGCATCCCTTTTGTACTGGAACATTTATTCTCTTCAAACAAGAAAGTTAGTGAGTAAGGCAGGGAGATTAAAACAAGAAGTAGTTTTAAATAATTAATTCAAATTAGGATTTATTTACTATTATATTATTTTGGAGATTTCTCCTTTTTGTCTGTGCTCCCAACTTAAGATCAATCTTTTGAGTTAGATAACAGTGTTTCTTCCCAGTTTGTTGCCACTACATGAGAGAGAGAGAATTGTTTGTTAGAAAGAAAAAAGAAAGAAGAAAAATTGAAAAGTTCTTTCTTTGTTGGGTGTTTACTCTAAAAACAAGCGAATTTCAGTGAGAAATGTAAGATTATGAAAAATCTCATGAATAATTGGTCTAAATAGCTCGTCACCCATTTGCAACCCTTCAAGATTTAACTCAATCGATTCTAGATTCTTAAATTTCTTGATACATTTCTTGATGTTTTCTGAAATTTCGTTTTTCGCGAAGGGTAAATTGAGCAAAGAAACTTTGAAACTTTTTATTTTCAGAGATGCTGAATCAGTCAGCCGAATAAGCTTATCAAGTTACTGGATTTAATCAATTTAAAGATTAGAACACATTGGAAAAATATCTCCGAAATTGGCTTCTCTCTTCTTTGGAATTTGCAATTGTTTACTGCTCCCAGCAACGAAAGAAGACGTTGCAGTGTTCTTGTAAGGGCTTAAAGCAGATTTCTTAACTGGACTAGCTGGATTGGAGTCTTAGGTATTAGGAGAATTACTTCTGCTAGTGATTTCTTAAAGATACTGCAAAACCCTAGCGAATGTCTGAATGTCTTCATCGTAGAGCAAATTCAGAAGTGAGATACAATGCAAAAATAAGGAAAAGCACGAAGAAGCAAAAATAGATAGTAAGAACATATTTAAAGATCCATCTGCGTTCAACCAAGAGTCGTTCTGAGTATTATTCACATACTAAATTACAGCCATTGGGAGAGACTCAAATACTGCCTCAAACACATCACTGATAATTTAGAATTTCTGCAAATTCTTATCGCATAGCAGTGTCTCTAAGTTTGGTATGATATTGGCATCTATTAATAAATTCACTCCTAAGATACTCTCCTCATTCTTCCCTGTAGCTGATGTCTCGCCAGCTACCGACTAAGTACGCTGAAAAGTTGAATTGTTTCGCTAATCTTTTAGAGGTCCTAATTCCTATGAAGCCATAATTCTTTGCTGAATTTAGGTTGCCTTTTATAAGTTTAAGGTGCTGACTTTGACGGATTATCTCCTCTATGAGAGCTAAAGTTCATTTTTATCTAGATTATTAATGTTGTTGTTGTTAATGAGCCTTTTGGAATTTTTATCTTATTCAAAGTTTAATTGGGGGTTTTGAAATTCTCGCTGAGTGTCTCTTTATGATTTTTGTTACTCCTAACGAGGTGTTTGTTGTGTTTTATTAATTAAAGGTTGGGCTAAACCCCTTGATGATTCTATTAATATTGATTTATCCAAAGCAGATTCGTTCGCTTCATCTCCACATATTTTCTGTTACCCTTTTTAAGCAGTTAAAAATAGAAAAAACAATAAGGATAAATGTAAAACACTTAAAACTAGATTATTTTAACAAATTAAAAAGGGTGGAATTTCATTGAAAAAAGCTATTTCATTGTATTTTTCTCTTTCTGAATCGAATTGCATGTTTGATTTAATAGATGTTCTTACCAAGCCTCGCTGAACCATTGAATTTAGCTGACTAATCTGTACCTTTACGAAATACCTACTATTTGAACTGTTCAATATCCAAAACAAGCTAATTTTCCACTAGGGTGTTAGTCTGCCTGAGTTATCCAACCTCTTAAGTAGGCTAATTCTCTTAGTGACTCGGTGACAATATATTTTATTACACTTTTTATTTGAGTTCCTATTCTCTCTCTCGTTTTAGCATTCGTTTCTTGTTGTATTAGTACATAATGATCGCAAGTGATCTCATAAGATCTGTCGTGAGGACAGCTTTGTATTTGAAGAATGTGTAGCTGAATAGAATTATTGGAAAAAGCTTGATTTTTTGAGAAACAGCTACAAAGATGATCAAGGGTAAATTAAGAATTAAACACAACGATTTCCTAAAGAAAACCTTGATTTTAGCTGTGACAACCAAGCACAAAATATGGAGAGTGTTTGTTGCACCAAGTAGATCATTTTTTATGTCTTTGTTGGTGTCATTGTATCTCACTTTTAACACAATGCTGCTCCATGAGAAGAGCTAGAAAATGAGAGATAAGAATATGAACAGCAGGAAAGCATGCGAGAGAGCTTTACTGCTGAAGGAAGTCTAATAGAAATACAGGATGGAAGATATAAAATCCCATATTCCGAGAGCTATGATACTCAAAAAGCTCAAGAGTTTCATAGTTATTTGAAACTAACTGAGACCCATATTTGCAGTTCAAATTTTCGATTTGTGTCTCGAAACTTACTATTAAAAAAAGAAATCTTTCAAAAGTAACTAATAAACGTATTTGTGATTAACAGATTTTTTTATTTCCTTCCCTTCTTACTCAATTCTACTGCTTTGGTTGGGATTACCAGAATTAATTTGCCTGAATCTACATTGGTTCAGTTTCAGCAGCTTTCCTCCCCCCCCCCCCCACTAATTTTACCTTTAAATGACGACTAGCCATAAAGATGTTACTTTATTCTTCTCATCTACAATATTTCTTACATTAAATATTCCTAATTCTTTGAAAATTCTAGCACTTTAATTTGGAAAAGTAATCATTTTTAAAAAGGGATTTTTTCAATAAAGATAATTAATTCATTGTATTATCACAATTCAAAGAATTTCTCCTTTCTGTAGTAATTCGCATTGAATACTAAAAACCACATAGATTTAATAAAAACCTATTGAATTTGTTAACAAATTATGAAAGGAGGGGGAATATTTGTCTAGGGAACTGATTTTGTTCGTTTTCATAAGGTTTGTCGTAATATTGAGAGGTCTATTTGGATATTCTCCCCCCAGATATTTCTTTTATTAAGAATTCATATTAAAAGTTTGATAATTTAATCATCCATCTTGCTCAATCATATTAATGTTCTTTTTTATTCAAAAATAAGAGGAATTTTCGTGTTTATTAATAATCGGGTTATTCAAGAAATT
>Ga0302271_10003737_pt1 | contig 12627 bp, 12 predicted proteins | sample III_Bog_N1_1_FD_198767 | JGI IMG/M metagenome (GOLD analysis project Ga0302271, IMG submission 198767) | Peat permafrost microbial communities from Stordalen Mire near Abisko, Sweden - III_Bog_N1_1 | ecosystem: Environmental > Terrestrial > Soil > Wetlands > Peat | place: Sweden: Abisko... | reverse complement strand
AAGTGGTATACTTTTCGATTGAAAGGTGGACTACTTCCTGGTTGAAATATACAGTATAATCTTCAATCGACCAAGACCGCTATATCCTCACATTTATTCAGAAAAACTTTGGGCAGGCATGTTTTGTCCTTAAATGACTTCTCAGAAAAATCCCTGCTCTTATTAGGAGAGCTATTCAATCACTCAAGCATAAAAATAACAAAGATCTATTTAGGTATAAAAGAAGATGAAATTGGGGATGTATATCTGAATTTGTAAAATATTTAGGACCACTAATTAACAACTTTGATCAATCGATCTTCTTTTGATGATCTTGTCCCCCATTCAATTCGTGGGGGATTTTTGTGACTGAGTCCTTCGTATTTCAATAGGCAAACAATCATCCTTTTATTTGCCTCGAAAAAGGAGAAGTGAATCACTTAATTAGGGCTAAATTCAAATTGGCTTAGTCATTAAAAAAATATTTTATCAAAAATTTGCACATCATTTTCATATAGCGTAGTTTTACACCATTCAAATACGACACGTGTAGTTTTTGTGATTTATTCATTTATTAAACACTAATTTTTAAAATCATGTATGATTCAAAAAACTTTAAAGACATCTTTGATTCTATTTTAGGTCAGGAAATTTGGAAATACTTAAACTCAGAGGATGCAAAACTTAGAATGGAACTCACATCTCAATTAGGTCATCCTGCTGCGGAAGGAATTGGCGATGTGCTTCTTCTGAAATTTGGGGAGGAAGTTAGAGACCCTCGTGTTAAACAAGCAACTGGCCACATGATAAGATATGTCATGGAAACATATGGTTATCAGCTTGTTCAAATGGGTGCACAGTGCAGAAAAAAAAAGGAACTATTCTCCCGAGCTGCACGATATTCAAAAGGTGACACTGAAGAATCCTTAGTATAAAAGCGGAAATCTATTTTTTTCCATTTTTTGAATAAATTACTCAAGATCAGGATGAATTACAGTACTCGAAACTTAAATCATCTTGGAATTGCAAAAGTTTACCCTGCCAGCAAATCTTGACAGGGTAAACTAGTTTCAAAGTGACATTATATTATTTAAACAATTTCCTTAAAGTCATTCCCATTAAGGCACCTTTTTCCTTGGAATAAGCACCGAAATAACTGTAATGAGGGATCACAGTCGCTGTTCTATTTAATAAAAGACCTTGTTTAACATTATTTTCCAAATATTTGATCTCTTTAATTCCACTATGTTTTAATTTGGATTCATCACTGGTTAAAAAAAGAATATTTTTAGGATTGAGAATCTCAATGAACTCAATTGTTTTTCTTAAACAGTAATCTTGCATTTCCTGAGGAATCGCACTTAAATCTTTTTCTTTTGGTGTGTTGAAATAAAACATGTTCATCATGACTGTATTCTGAAGAACTTTTTCCAAACTGTTCTCTTTTGTAAAGACACGACTAAAGCTGGAACGCATAACATCGTTACCTTTTAATTTTCCTTCTATCTCCCATTGCGGTTTAGTTGTTAATGTATTAACATCATATACCAAGTCTGTCGCAGATCTTTTGGAATAACCCTTTTGAATTAGCAATTCAGAATATGGTTTCCCTCCTCCTGGATTAATACCAATAATCAACAAATCTGGATTGTAAAGGTCGACAGGCGTTTGAAAGACATAAAAGTCTAAATCACATTTCAAAGCATATTCATGACATTGATTGCTAACATCCTCAAGCCATTGATTTCTTTTCAGAATAAATTCTATTTGATTCATGTTTTAGTAGTTATTGTTCAGTTGTAAATGTATGTTATTCCTTTTGCAATAATCTGATAGTTGCATTAATTTTTCAAAATATTGTGCACTGTCAAACAGCAATTTTAGTGTTATTGCTCTATTGATTGATCTTCTTAACCTACTAACTATTGCTTGGTGTGCATTTAATGGAAGAGTAATTGCTATTTGATATCAGAAAAAAAATTGCCAATCTCAAATATTGCTGATTTTAACCCTTCGATTCTTCCTCTGAGCTTCTCTCTGGTTTCTCGTTTATCACTGTCATTATTTAATAATCGAGTTTCAATTTGCCTAATCTGATTGGAAAGTTCAGTAATCAATGGATTAATATCAATAGTTTTTTCGGGAAGAACTGGTTTGATTTTACCGTTATAGCTTAAATCAATAACTTTTAAAAACTCTTTAAAATTAGGAAGGTAATTAAGATCATCTGAAAGATATTCATAGGTTTTTAGTTTGATGTACTCAAAGAGTTCCATAGATATAGGTAGAGCTTTTTCACGATAAAAACGTCTTCGAGAAAAACTACGTGAGCAAAGAACCTCAACTTCACCCCATTCAAGATTGAAATTTACCTCGATTTTAAAACGAAATTTGTTTTTTGGATTCGCAGAGAAAAAAGTAATATCATATCTCGAACTAAATGGTTTGTCAAAATAGATTTCAGCATCTTTCGATTTGAATGTTTTGAAAGCATCCATTGTTCCAGCCAAGTAATTATAGAAGTCTTCTTTTTCTATTTCTTTATATTTGTGAAATTCATCATTTTTAGGTTGTACGTAAAACTTACTCTTGAGTAGATCGAGATCAATCGTAATTGAAGGCATATCAGTGTTTTCAGCAATAGTAACATATTCAATTGGTGAAAATCTTTCAATATATTGCCTAAATCTGTCCGTGGAAGAATTAGGGACAACATCAGTATGTAAAAAATAGCGATTCATGACTCTTTTATTTTAACCACAGAAAATTACGAATTTCAGTGAATACAGCCAAAAGTGAAACGATTGATCACAAATTAATTTGAGGAGACTATTTATAAATGCATTACACTACTTTCTTCTCCCTTTCCTTGTTCGTAAAATATAATTATCAGCTTCTGCCTGGATTTCATAAATGGTCTTTCTTCTACCAGTTTTAATCCATTCAATTATATCCGATCTCATAAAATAAATACGCTTACTCTTTTTATTACAAGGTATTTCCATTGTCATGGTGAGCTTGTAAATTGCAGAAACGGAAACATTAAGAAATGCTGCTGTTTCTTTTACGGTCATTGGTTTGTCAGATTCAATGAAAGGATCGCTTTTCTGCTGTAGTAGATTTTCAATCCTCTGTAAACTTTCCAGAATCGTTGAAACAGCTTTGGGTAATTGTTCGAATGTAAGTTCCATGATATTAATATTGGTTTCAATACGAAATTAGTCAGAATGTAAATGTGAAGCACTGCTCATTTTCAAAAGTGCCAGAAGCGTTGAAAATTGTTTTCTGTTTCGTACAATGAAAATCTGACTTTGATTTAATTGTTGCTTGGGTTGATTACTTGATGCAGAAATTTTGAGGTGAGAATGTACATCATGTAAATTCGAGTGCATTTTTTTGAGATCTATACAAAGATACTCTTACTAGAGACTTTGCTATATTGGTTCAATCTCAAACGAAAAAGGGGAACAATGTATTCAGTAAATACAATGTCTGAACTATTGGGTATCCCCCGTCCCCAGGTCCCCCCTCCGCCCTGCCCTTTCTGGCGTGGGGTGCTACATGGAAAATATTTTGATCTTAAAAAATTTCCTGAAAATTTTTCGATGTTCGAAAAAACAGATGAGGCAAAAATCTCCTAAAAAAAATTGTAAAATTTTTGCTGTTTCTAAAAAAAAGCTTTTGAATTAGTTTGGATTTTTCAGGTCTTTAAACTATTCTAAACTTAAGTAATTTAGTGATTAAATTGGGCCATTGGTAATATTTGGAATTTTCAGATGAAAGACAGTGATCACTTTATTATCAAACATTGCTTGGTAATCAGATAAATATATAACTTATCTAAAAGACTATTTGAGTTTTAGTACGCTCAATCGATTATTTAATAAATCATAATATTTTATTTTCATTTCTGGAGACAAAAAACTTGAATCAATCAATTCATACCATTTTGAGATTGAAGATGAGATTGATTCTAAAACATTTTCAATGCTTTTCGCAGTTAACTCACATCGATCCATACCTAAATAATTAACTAACATATTCCGTGTTAAATTCTTTTTTGTACCTCTCAATGGCAAAGCAATCTCTTCATTTTGTTTTTTAAGTTCAATCGTAGAATTAACTAAGTCATAGCATGGTGATAATGTTATTTTCCCATCTCTATTAATTATGGAAAAGTTCTTTAAATGCATATCCTCATTCCCAACCAGATAATTGAATAAAGACAGTTTAAAAAACTTAATATTCTCTATCGAGGGGAATGTACAATACTTATTGATTAACTTAACAACCTTTTCCATACTATAGTTATATTTTGTGTCTCGACTTAATCCCGCAAGTTGAGCAAAATCTTCCATAGGAATTTTATCATTATGCCCCTTTCTGTCAAACCTTTTAATAAAATATGTAAGAGAATTATCCATTGACCATATTAAGCCATGGATTGGAACTTCCAAACCAATCAATTCCGCCAAACGCATAGTCAAATCCTCGTTTTCAGGCATTTGATAAAAATAATTGTGTTGGGGTTTAAGAATGTATTTTCCACCCTTGTCTACAAGTTCAAATTTTTCATCTTTTATATTTAATATTGCACTTAGTTTAGGTTGTACTCCTTGAACTGACATTTTAGAAGCACGATGAAAAGCTTCTATGCGTTGTTCTTCAGCAGTATATTCAAGGTCTTTAAGTGTATGTAATTTTGATCCTCCTAATAGGTTAAGGCCATTTGAACTATAACGATTCTCTCCACAAGGTAAATATGTAATTGGACAAATATTCATTCCAGGATTTCTTTTACGGTAATTGCGCCTATCAAATCTTCTCCAACTGCTATTAATTGAGAGAAGAAATCATTTTTGTCAATTTTTTTTATCTTCAATAATCCGTCCAGCTGTATGCCTTCAGGTAATAATCCATCAAAGAAGGGTGGAAATTTATTGAAATTATAAACCTTGATATTTGTTGGCATCGTACGTGAGATTTCAAGACCATCATATTTATCAAGATACTCAAATGTATATTCTGAATCTCGTTTTAGTTCCGTCAATGTTCCAGCTTCAACACCTTTAACAAAAATCTTAGCCTTTCTCATTTCCAAAGTTTTGTAATTGATTCATTATTGGACTCGTTAATTCAATTTTTATATTCAATGTTTTTAGTATCTTGCGCAAAGTATTCAGTTGAATAGTTTCCTTACCCTTCTCAATATCGTAAACTACAGTTTTACCAACTCCTGCTATTTCGGCTAATTGTGCACGACTTAATTTAGCTGCTTTCCGATGAGCTTTTATTATATATGCTAATTCTTGAGACTGTTCCATCATTTTTACTCTTATAACGGTAAAAATAGAAGAAATATTTGTAAAAGCAAAGCATTATTCAATATTTTACTGTCAAGGCGGTAAATATAGTATGAATGTCTATCGTTCGAGTTGAAAAATACTTCATATTACTGCCATGGCGGTAATATTACTGAAATTGCATACTATTTAAGTTTCAAATTTTATCATTTTTTTAGAAAAACATGAATTCAAATATTATCGTCATGTCTCAAATTGATTGTATGAAAAATCTACCTGAAGCTTTTTTTTACCCAATTCATCCCATTGAAGAAATAATTACTATAGCATAGATGGGAAAGACTTTTTGAGCACATGAGCCCGATAATATCGGAGATTTGTGCAAGCGTTAGCGAATCACAAATACGTTGACACAAATTATCAAACCCTTTGGAATCGAATAAAATGATTACTGCTAAACCCATAAATATATCTTCAGAGTCCTTTGTGAATTAATCAGATTGACTCGAATTATAAAAAGTCTCATACTAAGACAAATGCAGGCAACTCAATGGCAATGAGATGGGACGAATTATTTTAAATAAATTTTTTGTTTTTATCCATATAATCAAGCAGATCTTTTAATTGAATTTTCTTTTGGCTGAAAATTTGTACGATTGGGAGTTCATGTTCATTTACTAATTTATAGAATGTTGGTCGTGTGACATCCAGCATCTCACATGCGTCATTTATGGAAAGCAATTTGTATTTTATTTGCTCGATAATCATGGTTTCATTTTCATTCAAAAACCTTTTGAACTTCGACCAATGGAGGATGTATTTATCTGGAAATATAAATTTTTCAGGCTTACTTGCCAGTCCTTGGACAAATTCGTATTTCTTCAGTTTTTGCATTATGAAGTAATGACTCGACCTAGTTAAATTTTTAACCTTTTTACCTTTATGTTCATGGTAGTATGCATCAAAAAAAAGTTCAGTTTTAATTTTATCTGGGAGTTCAACCTCCAAAAATGCTACCATGTCTTCCATTTTATCAAAACTTATCATAATTCAAAAATTGAAATAAGTTTCAAATTTAGTGAAAGCATCCCGTTCCATGTCACCAGCCAGACGCATATACACAGCCAGCGTATCAATATCTTTATGTCCTGAATAAGCCATAACAATAAAAGGGCTTATTCCTGCAATCAGACAATTTGTAATGAACGTTGTTCTTCCGACATGACTTGATACCAAATCACAAAGGGGAGTCTCATCAGTTTTCTTTTTGTTAAGCTTAATTTTTAGCTGAGAAATAGTATCTGTCAACCCAGCTTCCTTGCACACAGTCTTAATATCTATATTAAAATTTGTCATTGCTTTGCAATGGCTCCCTAGATCGTAGTCATATGATTTAAGAATTTGAACTGCCATAGGATGCAATGGAATATTCACTCTGGTCTGTGTTTTATACATCGTGAAGGACAGAGAGTTATTAACCACAAATGATTTGTTCACTCTTTCCAGATCGCTAAACCGGATTCCAGTAAATATTGAAAACAAAAATAGATCCCTTACAGTAGCATATCTAGTATCTGGTGCCTTCCAATTAATCAACTTTAAAACATGCTCCTTTAAAAGAACGACTTTTGCACCCCCAGCAGTTGATATGGATACTCGCTTAAAGTCATTTGCATCATGCTTCATATTGATTTTTAAATCTTTTGTCACAAATTGCATAAAGGTTTTGAAACAAATCTGGTATTTCTGAACGGTTGAAACAGCATGATCTTTATCTACAGTAAGAAATTTCGTGAATTCATTAAAAAAATTTGGGTCAATATTACTCGGATATACCAGTTTCGATTTTCGTTTTTTTGAAATGAATTCAACCAACAAGGAATTTAGCGTATTGTATTTTTGGATTGTTCGTTCCTCTAAAACCCCTGATTTAGTCTTAAGAAAAATTGCGAATAGTTCCTCTATTGTTAATCGTTCATATTTGGAGACTGTTAATGATGAATCGTAAATCTCCGGAGAAATGCCGTTATTCTTCATCTCTAAGTTTCGAAGTGTTTCTTCAAGATCAACCTTCTTCTTGTCTATAACCTGGCGCAAGGTCTTTGTGCGATCACTTGCTTTAATTTTTGATTTCAGAATATCATCTTTATGAATTCTTTGATCAGTGGACAAGTATCGCCTCACTTTTTGCTTCGTAATTTCATCATGAAAAGAAATTTCCAAAAAGATTGTTCCAATATTATCTTTGCTCAAATTCTTAAGCACAATCCGTATATTTGTCTTATAACTCATGGGTCCAAAAAATCAGTGTCTCATTCAGTGTCTTTATGGGTGTAAATGTATGTAAAATTTCCGAGGTTGTTTTTTAATTTAAATTGATATTCAATCATTTAGAGGTACTTAGATGTGCCAATTTTAGCAGCGGTGAGGCTACAAAGTGCCAGGGTTTTAAACTCTGGCACTTTGATTTTCAGATAATTGTGTTTTTTATTTTCATATTTAAGGACAAAATTGCCGAAGTAAAAAGAATCCTTCTGACAAAGTAGGTACAGGAAATTATTAAAATCCCCTGCTTTTCAGCAAGGGATCCTAAATAGCGAGCCATTGGATTTTATATAAACAAGGTGAACAAAAAACACGTTTTATTTCTATTCAACAATTCTTATCGTCCAGAAGTCACTTGCCAGTTTGCCATTTGTAAGATAGGCATAAGGCATTGTGAAATACCCTGCCAGTCCCCATGTTGTTCCCCAACTATTACGAACTGTAAAACGCTGTGATACATCGTCGTAGCCAACGCACATAACAGCGTGTCCGCCAAGCAATTTTTCTGTTTTCAAAGGTAAATTTACAACACCTGTTTTTGCCACAGTCGCACCTTCAAACGAATCGTAAACACTGAAACCAAAAACAAACGGAAATCCGGCTGCAAGACATGATTTCATTTGATTCAAGTCCTGCGGTATACTTAGATAAGATGTTACCAAGTGCTTCTTTGCGTCGGTATAACACTTTTGGGTTGGCTTAGTTTTAAACTTAGTAATAACATAAGGCCATAATGTTTCGTGACAAACGCCTTGATTATTAACTGTTTTAATACCATCACGAATTTGTGCACCTGAGTCCGTGTTAATACTTCCCTCAATCACTCTTTCATTGTAATAAATAAAAAGTCGCGATGGAAAGAAATCAGCGAGTTTTTGTTTGAGCAATTCAAACTCAAATGCGCCGCCAATGGCATTGGCTGTACAACTACCAAGTTGTCCCTGATCGTAAACTGCCGGACATTGTTTACGTAAATCAATGCTTTTAGGCAATGTGGTTATCTTTGCCGGTTCATAAACCATGTCTCTAAAGTCGGGTAAATCCCTTACCCAACCGTAATTGCGTTGTGTGTTCATAGTCATCCGAATTAATTTTAAAATTTGAAACTTCCCTTTTTACGTAAACTTTTTTTTTGGTTACATTTTTTTCAATTTTTTTTATAAATAGTATTTCTATAAATTGCTTTCTGTTGTTTGATCCTTTGGACCAACCATTTTCAGCTCTACCTCGGATCGTATTTTGGTGAAAGACTTGAATGATTCATTATCAATAATTACGCGAATCGGTAACCTTATCTGTTGGTTTTCGTTTGAAATAGCAGGATCTAATAGTCGAATTTTCCCTTTTCAGGTTGAATGGTTAGTTTGATTATATAGGAATATCAGGTGAATATTTTTCCTGCTGTTTTAATCATTATTGTGTTTTCAACGATGAAAAGTATTTTCAATATGGCAAGGAAGGCCTCTTATTTTTAATTAGCAAATTAGATGCATATTAGCGCTAAATATTTTAACCGATTTCAGATCGGTGGTTGTTCTTAATTACCATTCTGGCGAATAAAATGTAATTGTATATGGGATTGCGCTTTAGAATGATTTTGGCGATTGGCTTTCTTACTTCTTTAATGGTGGCTACTACACTGGTATATACCAGCATGCGTCAGTTTACCACCCTCAAAGAGAGTCTGATCGAACAGACCCGTATTAATTTGCAGATTATTGCGGAATATAGCAGCGCGCCTGTTGTTTTAGAAGACAAGGTGAGTGCTACAGAGGTATTGAAAAAGCTTCGTACAATTCCGCATCTTGTTTCAGCAGTAATCTATAATACTAAGTATGTTCCTTTTGCTTCATTTGGCAATGATTCTGTTCAAAAGATATCACAAGGTGATAAATTCTTTTTGAAGGATATCCTGTTTCGAAATACCTCGATGTTTATGAGTGTTCCGATAAGCTTTAACGGGAAAAGGCTGGGTGCACTGATTGCTGAAATTGATTTGAATTTCAGGGAGAAGCAAAATCTGGAAGAGATTATTTTTTTTATAGTGCTGTTTTTTACTCTTGTTATTATATCGATGATCCTTGCTTATTTTATTGGTGGTGCATTGGCAAAGCCGCTTTTGCTCTTGTCAACTAAAATGAGAACGATATCGAAAGACAATAACTTTGATGAGTACATTGATATTTTCAGAAAGGATGAAATAGGAGGGTTGATTCACGGGTACAATTACATGCTGAGCCAATTGGCAAAGTGGAAGAATAAACAACTTGAAACGGAAGCGGAACTACGGAGTTCCAACGAAATACTTGAATTAAAGGTTATTGACAGAACAAAAGATTTGAACTCTACGCACCTGAAGTTGCAAAATCACCTTCGTAACGAGCAAGCGATTCTTGAAAGTTTGCCCTATGGAATTGTCCTTATTGATAATAATTCGGAGATTATTGAAATCAACCGGTTTGCGCTCAAACTATTGGGTTATAATTCTGAAAAACCAAAACTTATCACTGAAATAAGTCATGAAAGTAATTATCCGGCCAGTCAATCGAATTCCCCTAATAGTTATACTGAACCTTATCAATCGCGTCAATCTGAATTGATCAGTCTGAACGGTACAGCGGTTCCGGTTTTAAAATCGGCCATGGAGATTGAATACAATGGTCAGAAAGTTTTGCTTGAGGCGTTTGTGGACATTTCAGACTTGAAGAAAATACAAAGGGAACTTATTGAAGCGAAAGAGAAAGCACAAGAATCAGATCGGTTAAAGTCAGCTTTCCTGGCGACTGTGAATCATGAACTCCGCACGCCTTTAAACCATATTTTGGGTTTCAGCGAATTAATAAAATCGGGGGTAGAGCCTGATGATGCCAGAAGTTTTGCAAATGATATTCAAACAAGCGGTAAGAATTTGCTGACCATCATTGAAGATGTTTTTGATCTGGCATTAGCCGAGGAGGCTAAAATCAAAATCCGCAAACAGTCATTCCGGTTGATGGATCAGTTTCGTGAAAATAAATCTTCTTTCGAGAATATTCTGCAGGCTTCCGGCAAGGAAGATCAGATTAACCTGATCTTTAAACCGGAAAATAAGTCATTGTCGGGATACTACTCAGCAGATAAGAGCAAGATTAATCAAGTGCTTGTTCACCTGTTCAAGAATGCAATAAAATTCACCCGTAGCGGGACGATCGAAGTTGGATTTAATGTAAAGGATGATAATCAATTGATCTACTATATAAAGGATACCGGCATAGGAATCCCGGAGGAGAAGCTTTCTGTAATATTTGATTTTTTCCGTCAGGGTGATGATACTTTGACGCGGGCTTATGGCGGGCTTGGCATTGGGTTGGCCATATCCTTAAGAATAACGAGATTGCTAAACGGATCTTTGACAGTGGAATCAGAGCAATACAAAGGGAGCACTTTTTATTTTGCTGTACCAGTTGAAGTAGCCGATAAGGCGGAATGAACTGGATTTGATAAAAATGAAAGAAGCCGATGCATTGACACCGGCTTCTTACGTTCTGACGCATAACTTCTATTCGTTCAGTTTCAATAATTTCATCATCTTTTTCGCGATATCGGTGTTTTCCATGAATCCTGTAAATTGCTCGGCACCAGGACCAAAAGCATAAATGGGAACGGCAGTACCCGTATGCCCTCCTGTCGTAAACTTGCCAGTTAAACTCCCTTTTTTATAATCACCATCATTGAGGGTCATACCTCCCGTTTCGTGGTCAGCGGTTACAATGATCAACGTTTCTCTGTTAGCAGCAGCAAATTTCAAGGCAGCACCTATTGCTCTGTCGAAATCAAGCGTTTCGAGAACTACGCCCGGTGTCTTATTCTCGTGTGCAAGAAAGTCAATCTCTGAACCTTCAACCATCAGAAAAAAACCTTTTTTGTTCTGCGAAAGCAGGTTGATTGCTGTCTGCGTTGCAGGAACGAGCACTTCACCCCGTTCAGGCATTGGTGCGTCATGTTCCTGAGCTGTAAACCCGGCCAGTTTTCCTGATTTAACTTTTTGAATATCATCTATATTGTATAAAACATGGTAACCTTTATCTTTCAATTCCTTGCTTAGGTTCTTTCCGTCTTTTCGCTCTTCGAAGTTCTTAATTCCTCCGCCAATAAAAACGTCAATATTCGTTTTCAAAAAATCGGAAGCAATGTCTTCATAACTACTTCTTGAAGATACGTGTGCAATAAACGAAGCAGGTGTGGCATGTGTGATAGCCGAAGTGGAGACGAGTCCGGTCTTAAGCCCTTTTTTCTCTGCAAGTTCCCGTATGTTCGGAACAGGTTTTTTGTCAGGATCGACGCCAATAGCTCCGTTATAGGTTTTGACACCAGTAGAGAGTGCTGTACCGCCGGCCGCTGAATCGGTGATGTAATTATCTGATGAATAAGTTTTTGAAAAGCCAATATTTTTAAAGTTTTCTAAATAGAGGTGCCCGCCATTAGCTGTCATTGCGGAATAAACGTGCGCAAGTCCCATCCCGTCACCGATCATCAGGATAATATTCTTCGGCTGTTTTTTGCCGGTTGGCTGCACATAATTCTGAACTTCATAAAACGATCCGCCTGGATAAAGTTCGTTTAACGCCTTGTTTTTGGGATCCTTGTACTCCTCCTGACCATACCCGTTGAAGGAGACAAAGCCGAGCATTAAAATGCTAAATATCAAATAGTTTAAAGATTTTTTTGATTTAATCATTATAGTTATTTAAAATTTGAAATTCGTTTTCTGGTTTTAGATTAAGATTTGGAAGTCTTTGTTTTATGCGGCGGATCAATTAAACCTGCTTCTATTCCAGGGCGCAGAACAACAGGCTGATGTTTCTTCTGAATGCGCATATTGACCATTTCGACAAGCAGTGAGAAAAATACAGCAAAGTAGATATACCCTTTGGGAACTTCTACATGAACACCTTCCAAAACCAGCATAAATCCAATCAGAATCAGAAATGAGAGTGCCAAAATCTCTAAGGTAGGATGGGTAGCAATAAACTTACTTATT
>Ga0302271_10003736_pt1 | contig 12636 bp, 5 predicted proteins | sample III_Bog_N1_1_FD_198767 | JGI IMG/M metagenome (GOLD analysis project Ga0302271, IMG submission 198767) | Peat permafrost microbial communities from Stordalen Mire near Abisko, Sweden - III_Bog_N1_1 | ecosystem: Environmental > Terrestrial > Soil > Wetlands > Peat | place: Sweden: Abisko... | reverse complement strand
CTTCACACTCATCGTAAGTTATGTAAACGTTTTTAAATTCTATTGAAAACTAGCTACTTGTTTCATTTTCTTAGTTTTCCAAGAGATTCTAATTATCATCATAATTGAATTATGTTTTTAATTATTGTTTATTTGGTAGAAGATCAGGATATTCTTGTTCATTATCTAGATATTATCGGACACGCTCCACTGAAATAATATTTTGCTCTAATTCGCAAAAGAACCACATTAATTCTGTAAACTTTTCTGACAAGAGCATAGAATAAGTTAGGCACATTGAAATAGCACTCACATCGAAAGAAAAATCAAAGATAAGCAAAAATGCACAGAGCAAAGCAACACAAGCAAATAGTATGTTGCTAATAAGTAAATTTCTGATTGTCATCCATAAATTGATAGCTTCCATTAGTAAGTATGTACTCATGCTTTAGTGTAATTTAGATAGATAATCTTTGAGCACAAATTGTTATTAGTTGAAGGATCTTATTTAGATCACTCCTTAGCACGCTTCACCAATTATGCTTAATACTTTGCCTTCATTCACAGAATGTAATCGCTTCACTTCTCTATTTGATACTCTGTATAATTTTTGAACCAAAATGATTAATGCTATCGTAACACCAGCAAAGACAATCAAATAAGGGAATTGGATCATCACACCTAAAGGGTATCTAAAAGAAATAAAAAGAAAAATTAAAAAAAATTTAGATTAATAATGGTTTACCCCAAAGAGTAAGCTAGATTTTTGAAAAAAACATCCAACATCCAAGGTAGAGTATCATCAATAGTGACAATGTCATTGGAGAGGCGATTGACAATTCTTCCGACTGGATTTGAATCATAAAATTTCATTCTACTGAAAATAAGACTTTTGTTGAACTTATCAAAAAGCCTCTTACCACTGAGAATTGAGCAAATACTATGAAAAATAGCTCGAACTATTGTTATTAAGATGCTTAAAAATATAAGAAACTTAAATGTCCCTTAGAAAGAACCAAAGTAATCATTAATGCCTTCAAAGAATATGCTAGCTTGAGTTGTTTACTCTTTAAGCCAAAAATCTGTTGACATTTAACTAATTTGCATAATAGAATTAGAAATTAAGAACATTATTAGGAATCCTTTCCCCATAGATTGGAAATAAACCTTGAATGTTTCCTTCTTTATTTCTCCTTACTCTCTCTCCTCATCATCTTCATTATCATCTTAATCCTCCTAATGTTGTAATAAAATATTATTATCAGCTATTTAAACGAGGAACATCATACACATAATTTTTCTTAATTGAAGATAATCAATAATTTGTACTACTACTTGTTTGTTTATTTAAAAAGATTTTACTTATTTCATGGATATTTCTTTATGTTAGGTTTATGAATCTTGAAGTGCATACAGTTCTGAAACATCATAGTTTTTTATTGGTTTATCATCAGATTAATTTTCAAAATCTTCTTAGATTAGAAGATTCATCTCTTAGTCTCTTTTATTTTTCTCTTCTTCTTATTCTTCAGTTAGTTCTGATTTTATAAATCTATCTATTAGCATTTAATCTGTTATTATTGAACCTTTTTCTAAGAAAATGATTTGTTAAATGTTGGACATATCCTTCAAAATGCCATAGTGGCTTGTGACTAGGATAACAGTCTTTTTAAACCTCTTCAACAGCAAATCTAAAATCGCTGTCTTGAAAATTTTCTCTGCAACATGAGCATCTAGACTGCTGAAAATATCGTCCAGTAGATAAATATCTTTTTTCGAATACAAGGCTCTTCCAATGGCCACACGCTATTTCTATCCGCCGCTAAGCTTTCCTCCACTAGGTCCAATCACCTTCAGATCTCCATTGACAAAAGTCTCAAAATCAACTTTCAGATCGGCTGCTTCGACCACAGTATCATACCAGACTTCATCAAATTCTTCGCCAAAGAGAATGTTCTCTCTTACGGACTTATTCTGCAACCAGTGATTTTGAGACACATAAGCAGTTGAGCCATTCAAAAAGATTTTATTTTCTTAGCTCTCAATAGTCTAATCATCTTAAAGGAGAGCAGACTCTTCTTGTTCATAGAACGACTATCCATCAAGCTCATTCAAGATAGCATTCAACAACGCCGATTTACCAGAACCTAAGCAATTACAATTATTTAAATTATGGATTAAAAGCTATTTTACCTATTTTTCCAATTACTACAGAAAGTCCACCCTGAATAATTTAAAGATCATTGATTTTAAGCTGGAATGCTTCTTATTTTACATTATTAATTGTTGATAATTCAATACTCCTTTCATTTAGATTCTATCTATCACTCAGATCTACGTTGGGTTTTTTTAATTCCTTTGAAACTTTCATCCTGCTTTTATTTTTATTATTAGTAATTGTGGGCCACATAAACTTCATCGATTTAATTTTTAAAGCCAGCTTCTAAGTTTTAACTGGTGCAGAAGTAGATTAAAATGTTTATTGGGAGTTATTTGAGAAGAATCTACCAGATGAAGCCTCCTCAAAATTAAAGTTTTCTTTAGTCTCTTCTAAACCTACAACTAATTAAATATCAAGTAAATAAAGATCAATTTTTCTAATTTGTGTTCAACATTATCAATTACCTTTTATTTAGTCAACTTCTTTCTCATTAAGATATTTCTTTATTCGGTAATAAGAAACGATAGCTCGAAGAATATCATTGAAGCACTTAGGGAGTATTATTAAAAATTCTGCTAAAATTGCAAATAATGCAATTATTGTAAACACATTCGAAGATCTTAAATCATTTCCTTCATCAACGTATCCAACCAAGAAGAAATATAATAAAAAGTAATTAGTAGAATTCCATATGGTGCTTGATATACCACATAACCAACGAGCTAAACAAGAGTATTTTAGCTCTTTACTTCTGATTGCTTCTATTTTACCCTTGAAGATATTTTCCCAGCCTAGATACTTTATGCTCTTCATTCCTTCAATGACATCCTTACTTAAGGCTACTCTCTTATCTTTAATATTCATCTAAGTATTGCTGAAATACTAAAAAATAAAAAGTAAACAATTAATTCATTATTAAATAATTAGTTTTTTAAACTCCTTACGATAATGAGCGTATCATTAATAATGTTGAACACCACTACTCCGATTAAAATAAAGAAGCAACTAAAGATTGTTTTTCCAAGTTTAGAATACAATATTGAGAGTACAATAGCAATAAACAGGATATTCGCTATTGATTCAGTGCAAGACCAAAATAAACCTACTTATTTTTCAATATCTACTGACATGAGGTTCATAACATCTGGAGATTATTATTCATCAATCTTTTTATCCGCTTCATTATTGTGGTTATTACTTTGTTCTTAGTTCTCTTAGAAAAAGTTAGGGTTATCTGTTTGTTATGATTCTGCCTTTCCAACGAGCACTTGAGCTTTAAGTTATTTCGTGAAGATAAGATATTACAATGTTATTATTGTATTAGCTCTCCATCTTGAGCTTATCCATTCACATTGGGTATAAATTAAATTCTTGGCAATGAATATTAAAATAACACCAATGAGGAGGATACTTATTTTTATTTTTAACTCAAGTTATCCAGTGTAATCTTTCAGCATATCAGTTATCAAATCTAAAGTCATTATGCCTCCACAACTTAAACTTTATTATCCGATTTTGAAAAATACTCCTCTCAATAGTTCCTTACCCGCTGAGTGAAAGTACACTGAGAAAAAACCCACATTGTTTGGATCACTGAACTTAGAAGGATGAGAACACTTAAAGGATTCTATCTTCTTGATTGTTTGGCTCACTGAAGTCTATGAGGTTATGTAGTCTCCAATGTCATGATTTTCAATTTATTTACCTTACTACTGAAGAAACACAACCTTTTTCAGAAATAATGTAATCTTAGTGAATAGTAAATCGTATTTCGTTAAGTTTTCAGTTGAAAGCCCAGGCAATGCATCTTAACTAAAAGCATCTCTCATAGGTATGGCAGATAAATTTTCTTTTTTGATAGTTTTATTGTTAATTCATATTTAAAAATCTTAGACTTGTGAGATCATTTAAACTGATTTTTTTAATAGTTAGCCTTATTCGAAAATAAAAGTATGGTATTAAGTTTACCTTAGCTGATAAGGTAAATTTGTGTATCTGGCGAGTAGATTATTCAATTTCATAAAATAAATAATTTTGATCGTATTCAATAAGAAGGAAGAATAATTATTATTTCGTTTTGTATTTTTGGGATTTAGAAGGTTTTCTTATTAATAATTAATCTTTCTTCCTATGAAACCTGGTTTCATCAGAATTTTGTTTTGTCTACAAATTTATTTAGCTTCTTTACAAAATAACAAAGGATTTAATCAAATCAAGAGGTTGACCATATTATTTTGCATTTGAATCAATGAACTCTTATTGGATTAATCATCAAATTGATTGTAAAAATGGAATAGGTAAATATTGTATTTATTATTGTGATACGTTTTGAAGTGGCTGGTGAATAAATTATTATCAAGAATAAGACATTAAAAAATAATTTAGAATCAATCTGTTAGTTAAAAGTGAAAGATAGCTTTCATACTTCATAAGATTTTCACAAACAAGATGTGTAATTATAAGAATAATCATTGACCAGGACGGCGAGTGCAAATACAAACAGTTTTATGTTTTCGCAACAGAAATTCCTTAAAATAGTTATTTTTCATTACATCCTGCATCACATAGAATTATTTTTAATTTTTTGAATAATAAAACTATTATTAACTAACAAAAAGAATTTTTATTATTTCTTTGGCAATTAAGAAATTGATTTGAACATTTGAATATCGGATGAGAAAATCTTTTGTTTGCTTAAATGATTTTGCAAACTTAAAATTAATTAAAATTAACTGCTATTTTTCTAACAAAAACTTCATTTAAAAAAAGAAGGTGGGAGCATATTAAAAATAGAGGATAAATAAAAGAGATATTGAATTTCACTTCTTATAGAATGGAAGAATCAGTACACTAATAAATCATGGATAAAATAGCCAATATTGACTCAACAATGTTTCCCAAACAATAAATTAGCAAAAACCTGTAGAAACGAGAAGAATAATAGGAAATAGATAAAGTTTTAATTATTTTGATCAGAAAAAGCCTGATAATTTAAATTAAATTAAAATTATTCATATGATTAGAAGTAAAGAAAGAAACTTAATTTCGATCGAAAGAGTTCAATTGATTTCTTCTTCTAAAGAAACGTTTAAAATGAAGTATTGAATTTCATCCAAAAGTTTAACACTAAGAAGAAATAACTCCTTTATTTTTTCAGAACTTTAGCTTTCTTTTTACTGTTCGAAAATGCTAGACTTTATCATTTAAGACAAATTTACTGATTCTTAAGTTTGATTTTTACAGTATTAGATTCTTAAAAGGAACACTATTTTTCAACTGTATTTTTTTACTAACTTATTGAAAAATCCTCCTTTTGTTTGCCTAAGTTCTTTTAATGGACCGCATTCAACGATTGTCCCCTTTTCCATAACAAACACTCTATCAAATAAGTCAATGTTTTCTAAGCGATGGGTGATCACCAGCAGTGTCTTGTTTTGGGAAAACTTGAAAATTTGTTCATGTAAGAGTGCATCTGTCTAGGGATCCATGTTCGATGAAGCCTCGTCAAGGCATATGATATCAGTTTCTCGGAGTATTACACGAAGGAAATTCACAATCTGCTTTTCTCCATTCGATAGGTTTTCACCACCATTTTCAATCACAAAATCGAGGTTCTCTCCCTGTTGTGGAATATCTACACAAACAGAACTTTTTTCAAGCTTAACTTCATAAGGATGCGTTGAATTTGACAGTTTAGTGGTATTTCGAATGTGTAGATTGGTTTCATTGATTTTGGCTTAAACGATTGCTTTTGGGAGTGACTCTTCTGGATCGAGATTGTGCAGGAGAGTTTCGTTGTAGAGAAATCCAAATTGAGGGATAATAGACATCTGCTCGCGAAGTTGTCTCAGAGAATAGTGTACGATATTTGTCCCATGGACAAATATGTTTCCAAATTGAATGGGGTACATTCCGAAGAGTGCGTTGAGAATGGAAGTCTTTCCGGAGCCTGTCCTTCCACAAATAGCTACCTTTTCTCCCTTTTTGATTTGAAGACTTACATCTTTTAGAGCAAACTACACTTCAAGCGATTCTTTTGTGAGTTTATCTCCTTCACACTCATCGTAAGTTATGTAAACGTTTTTAAATTCTATTGAAAACTTTGTGCTTGTTTCTATTTCTCTGTCTGCTTAGTTATTTAAAGAGCTGAGTCGATTGGCCAGTTTAATAATTTTTTCTTTGTTAGGTAACAGATCAGGTTATTCTTGTTCATTATCGAAATATTATCTAACTCGTTCGACAGAAATAATACTAGATTCTACCCGGCAAAAGAACCACATTAAATCTGTAAAATTTCCAGATAGTAGCATTGAATAAGTTAGGGACATCGAAATAGCATTAACATCAAAAGAAAAATCAAAAATAACTAAAAAAGCACAGAGCATAGCAACGCAAGCAAATAATAGATTGCTTATGAGTAAATGTCTGATTGTCATCCATAAATCAATTGCTTCTGATAATAAGTATGTATTGATACTTTTATCTAGCTTAGATAGATAATCTTTGAGCAAGAATTACTATTTGTTGAAGGATCTTATTTAGATCACTCCCAAGCAAGCTTCACCGATTATGTTTAAAACTTTTCCTTAATTAACAGAATGTAATCTCTTGACTTCTCTATTTGAAACTCTGTATAACTTTTGAACTATGTAGATTAATGCTACCGTAACACCAGCAAAAATAATCAAATAAGGGAATTGAATCATCACACCTAAAGGGTATCTAGAAAAAGCAAAAAATAAATCTTAATTCAATTAAAGTTTAAGAAATAGAAATAACAGTTTACCCTAAAGAAATTCCTAAATTTTCTAGAAAAACAGCAAATGCCCAAGGGAGAAAATCATCAATAGTGACAATATCGTTGGAGAGGCGATTAACGATTCTTCCGACTGGATTTTTATCGTAAAACTTCATTTTACTGAAAATAAGACTATTGTTGAACTTATCAAATAGCCTTTTCCCGCTGAGAATTGAGCAAATGCAATAGAAAACAGCTCGAATTAATGTTAGTGAGATGTTTGTAATTATTAGAAACAGAAAAGTTCCTTAGAAAGAGCCAAAGTACCCAGTAAGGTCAGCAAAGAAGCTTTCCTCTTGATTTGTAAAGTCCTTAAGCCAGAAATCAATAGACATTTTGCTAACTTCCATAACGAAACTGGTGATAACAAAGATTATTAGGAAACCATACCCCATAGACTAGAAATAAATCTTGAATGTATTCAATTATATCCCTCCCATAACTCTCTCTTCTTCGTTATCTTCTTCATCATTTTCATCATTATCATTTTTATATTCTTTGCTATTTATTTGCTTCAAATTGTGATTCTACTAAAACAATATTTCAAAAAAAAACATTAGATATTATTCTATTGTTTAAAGTAACTTATTATCTTTTTAAGTTGATACAATTTTTTGCTTTGCTTATGAATCTTCGAGAGTAGAAGCTGTACTAAGCCGATTTGAAGAAACTTCAGTAAAAGAATCAATTTAATGATCAAAACTTCGAAAGATAATAGATTCATTTTCAGCTGTATTATTAGTGATATCTTCTATTAAAAGATTTGTTTCCTGTTCTTTCTTAATTCTCTCTTTTTCTTATTCTTCAGTTAGTTCTGATTTTATAAACTTATCAATTAGCATTTAATCTGTTATTATTGAACCTTTTTCTAAGAAAATGATTTGTTAAATGTTAGACATATCCTTCAATATGCCATAGTGGCTTGTAACTAAGATAACGGTCTTTTTAAGCCTCTTCAACAGCAAATCTAAAATCGCTGTCTTGAAAATTTTCTCTGCAACATGAGCATCTAGACTGCTGAATATGTCATCCAGTAGGTAAATGTCTTTCTTCGAATACAAGGCTCTTCCAATGGCAACACGTTATTTCTACCCTCCGCTAAGCTTTCCTCCGCCAGGCCCAATCACTTTCAGATCTCCATTGACAAAAGTCTCAAAGTCAACTTTCAGATCGGCTGCTTCGACCACAGTATCATACCAGACTTCATCAAATTCTTCGCCAAAGAGAATGTTCTCTCTTACTGATTTATTCTGCAGCCAGTGATTCTGCGACACATAAGAAGTTGAACCATTCAGAATAATTTTATTTTCTAAGCCCTCAATAGTCTAATCGTCTTAAAGGAGAGCAGACTCTTGTTCATAGAACGGCTACCCATCAAGTTCATTCAAGATAGCATTCAACAACGCCGATTTGCCAGAACCTAAGCAATAATAATATTTAAATTAAAGAGTAGAACAATAATTTACCTATTTTTCCAACAACTACAACAAGCTCACCCTTTTCAATTAAAAGATCCTTGACTCTAAGCTAGAAGTCGTTTTAATTTGTATCATTCATGATTGCGCATTCAATGCTACTTTATTCTAGAAGTTATTTTTCATAAGACTTTGATTGATCTACTCTGTTGAAGTCAAAAATTTTAGAAATACAGTTTTTTTTATTTAATTTATCTTGAGTATTCATTTTAGGCCATTTAAACTTCATTTCTTTTATTTTTAAAGCTATCTTCTATGTAGAGAAGAATGTAGAAGGTGATGGTGATTCGAATGAATATTCATCAAACATGAAATCACTCTCAATAACAGTTTCCCTTTAGTTATTGTTCCATTAGGATTTTTCCACATGAATAACTATTTTGTTGATTAAAACACAAACAACAATAGTTTTTCACCTTATAAACATAATGTGATTTTTATTTATTTACCTTTTGTTTAGTCAACTTCTTTCTCATTGAGGTATTTCTTTATTCGGTAATAAGAAACAATTGCTTTAATCACACCATTCAAGGCCCATGGCAGCATTCCTATTGAACTTGTGAGATTTGAAAAGAGTGCAATTAATGTAAACACATTAGACTACCTTAAATCATTTCCCTCTTCAACGAATTCAACCAAAAAGAAGTACAACAAGAAATAACTGGTTGAATTCCATAAAATGCTTGACAGACCATCTAAGCAACGGGCTGTACTAATGTATTTAAACTCTTTACTTCTGATTGCTTCTATTTTACCCTTGAAGATCTTTTCCTAGCCTAGATACTTTATGCTCTTCATTCCTTCAATGACATCTTTACTTAAGGCTACTCTCTTGTCTTTGGAATTCATCGATGCATTGTTGAAGTACTAAAATAACAGACAAAAGTTAAGTAAATACAATCTAAGGTTTAGAGTTCTTACAATAATGAGTAGAGCATTACAGACATTAAACACCATAACTCCAAGCAAAACCAAAAGACCCTTGAAGATTGCATTTCCAAGTTGAAAATATATCAGCAAAAGATTAGCTCCTAATGAGCAGACATTGGTGATTGCTTCTGTCGAAGACCAATATAAATTTAATTATCTCTCAATATCAACTGACATCAGGTTCATAACATCTGGAGATTCTTCATGATCATCATTTGTCTTTACTTTTTTGCTCTTATTATCCTCATCTTTTAACATAGAATTTTCAAATTCTAGCTTTTCTGATGTTTTCTTTCCAACGAGTACTTGTGCTTTGAGTAGTTTAGTAAAAATAAAATATTCTAATATTGCCTGAGTGCTGGCTCTCCATTTTGAGCCTATCCAATCATATTGAGTACTTACAATATTTTTTATTCCAAATATTAAGATAACCCCAATCAGGAGGAAGATAATTTCAACTTTTAACTCAAATTTTCCAGTGTATTCTTTCAGAATGTTAGTGATCAAATCTAAGATCATTATGCCTCCAAAATTAATTGCTTATGACCCAACTGAAAATAAAGCACCTTTCAATAATCCCCCGCCTGCTAGATGAATATATGCTGAGAAGAAATCCACATTGTTTGGATCACTAAACTTAGAAGGATGAGAACGTTTAAAAGATTCTAGATATTTTATGGTTTGGTTCACTGAAGTCGATGATGTCGTGTAGTCGGAAATATCTTGATTTTCAATTTGTTTACCTTACTTTTAAAGAAATACAACCTTTTTAAGGAATCTTGTAATATTCGTGAATAGTAAATTGACCCTCTGCTCTTTGTTAGTTGAACAATTAGGCAGAAAATTTTCACTAAAAGTTTCTCTCATAGCGTTTTTAGTAGAGTTATTTGGATCTTTAGTTTTTCAATTATTTGGGGTTTCCAAATCAAAGGATTTAAACAATCATATTTAGAGCTCGCTAGAGAATATCTATGGATAAATTACACAGCTGGTTAACATATGTTAGTTTCTGATAAGGAGAACGCAAGATAAGCTTCCTGTTCAGGAAAATCTTTGAATTATTCAAAAGTCCTCTTTATTTTGTTATTAGACTCTTTAATAAATTATTGAATAAATATTCTTTCTGTGTCAGATTTGATTAGTAGGAAGAATTGTTATTAAAAGTTATCATTAAATTCATTTATTATTCAAAAAACTGCAATTGCCTATTTAAAATCAATATTTCTATTTCAAAAGAAATAGTGTCTGCTTTTGAAGTTAACTCTTTAAATAGGTGTTTCTCATTTGTTTTAAAATAGCAAGTAAATAAAAATAAAAGGTTCAATTTCGTTTATCAATAAATATAAAAATATTTTTAATAATGGATATATTACACTTACAAGAGATTAAAAAGAGCCAATCAAAATATGTTTTTTAAATGTGGCAAATGGTATGGGGGAGGAGGCAATAAGCTTCTTTTTATTATTAGGTTCTAAAATCGAGATAGGAAGAGCTTCATTGAGAACAATAAAAAAATGAAGAGAAAATGTATCTGAAAAGTTTATTTATAGAAAAAAGAAACCAAAAGAAAATTTATTTAGCTGCTAGTATTGGTCAATAAAACACAAAACAGGTGCAGAAAAATCAAATGGCAGGGCTAAAGAATAAATATATTAATATTTTGTTGGAAGTGTAATCATTCGATCCATTGTATTTTTTATTATTAATCTATTTCTCTATCCCTACACTCTCATTCAAGCTTAATAATAATAAATATTTATTTAATTCAAATTTCAACTAATATGTTGAATATGAAAATAATCCTCCTTATCTGGATATTTGTTTTTGTTTGATTGCAGATTGCGTTTCTAAAGGCGGTATCTCATACGCTCCAATCATAAACAAAGAATATAAAAATAATTGAACTTTGTTTATTAAATATTTTTATGAAAGTCGTTTTATCTATCCTTTTAAGGCAATTTTACAAAAAAAGATGCTTAGAAATATTAGAAAATAATTAAAATTAACCTCTAAACCATTTTAAAAATAATAATAATTTATTATTATGATACGTTTTGAAGTGGTTGGTGAATAAATTATGATAAAGAATAAGAAATTACAAAAAAAAATTATTAACAATCTGTAAGTTAAAATTGAAAGATAGATTTTTATCATACTTTATTAGACTTTCACAAATAAGATGTGTAATTTTAAGAATAATCATTGACCAGGATGACGAGTGTAAATACAAACAATTTTATGTTTTCGCAACAGAAATGCCTTCAAATAGTTATTTTTGATTATTACCAACACAACCTACATCCCAGGGAATTATTTTTAATTATTAATTGCATAATAAAACCTGCAAAAAGAATTTGTTATTGTTTATGTGAAAAATAATTGAAAACAATTATGACATTTATTTGAATATAATATTAAAGAATGAAATTAAATTACAATCAAATTAGTAATAAAAAAAATTTCTTCTAAAGAATCGTTTAAAATGAGGTATTTAATTTCATACAAAAGTGTAACTATAAAAAGAAATAACCCCTTTATTTTCTAAGTGATTATTTTGCTGCTCAAATGTTAGACTTTAGGATTTAAGATAAATTTAATGATCCTTAACATTCATTTTTAATATTAGATTCTAACTCAAGACACTGCTTTTCATTTTTATTTTTTGACTAATTTATTGAAAAATCCTCCTTTCGTTTATCTAAGTTCTTTTACTGGACCACATTCAATGATTGTCCCATTTTCCATAACAATCACTCGATCATATAAATCGATGTTTTCTAGACGATGGGTGATCACCAGTAGTGTCTTGTTTTGAGAAAACTTGAAAATCTGTTCATGTAAGAGTGCATCTGTCTAGGGATCCATGTTCGATGAAGCCTCGTCAAGACATATGATATCGGTTTCTCGGAGTATCACACGAAGGAAGTTCACAATCTGCTTCTCTCCATTCGATAGATTCTCACCACCATTTTCAATCACAAAATCGAGGTTCTCTCCCTGTTGTGAAATATCTACACAAACAGAGTTTTTTTCATGCTTAATATCAGAGGGATGTGTTGGACTTGATGATTTAATGGTATTTCGAATGTGCAGATTGGTTTCATTGATTTTGGCTTAAACAACTGCTTTTGGGAGGGACTCCTCTGGATCGAGATTGTGCAGGAGAGTTTCGTTGTAGAGAAATCCAAATTGGGGGATAATAGACATCTGCTCGCGAAGTTGCCTCAGAGAATAGTGTGCGATATTTGTACCTTGGACAAATATGTTTCCAAATTGAATGGGGTACATTCCGA
>Ga0302271_10003734_pt1 | contig 12642 bp, 8 predicted proteins | sample III_Bog_N1_1_FD_198767 | JGI IMG/M metagenome (GOLD analysis project Ga0302271, IMG submission 198767) | Peat permafrost microbial communities from Stordalen Mire near Abisko, Sweden - III_Bog_N1_1 | ecosystem: Environmental > Terrestrial > Soil > Wetlands > Peat | place: Sweden: Abisko... | reverse complement strand
CGGGATAAACAGTGAACCAGCTGCAGCGTTGGCGGCAGTTAAAATTGGATTTGTGACTCTGAACGCCATGTAAATCGTACTCCCAACGATGAAAGATGATGTAAATCCACAAGCATATCTCGCAGGTATGCCAGCCTTTCTATTGCCTTTTAGCAAATAGCATGTCACAGTTTATGCAGTAACTGAGGAAGAAAGAATATCGCAGGGGACGACATCTAGATTATTTAAGCTAAGTCCAGCGTCTTCATCGAAGAGATTAAAAGGAGTAGTCTAGCCGAGATTAATCGTTGGAAGTTCTATGACTAGTCTCTCTAATGTGTAATCGACAGCTAAGGTGAGAGTTAAACTAACTGTGAAGATATTCCATTCACCCGGGATGGAAATATATGAAATCACTTCGAATGCTTTAAATGCTACCCCGTAAACTGGGAAATACCCATGCTGCCATTGGAGAAATCCAGACGTACCAGAAGCACATGACTCACAGGTGGATAACTCTAGCTTGTAGGTGTATGGCTCGGAGGGGAATAGAATCCCATGGACGGTGTAAGTACTCGTGTCCATTTTGTATGGCTGTGCTGAGGTTAAAACGAGTTCGTAAGCTTAGCCGCCGTAGACATCGCTGTTGGGGGTTAAGAGGAACTCAAAGAATCTTGATGTCACCGTCGTTGGGTTGACTTCAGTCCTAGAGAGAATGCTGCAGCCAATGTAAGGATCGGACATAGTCGATGCCGATATCAGGTTGATCTCACAAGCGAAGGTTTCGGTGCTTGCATCCCAGCTGAGAAGTGTCCCGACTGGTTTAATTTGATCTTGAACTTGGTTGAAAGCCGACATGCGCATGCGAATTCTACCGGAGTATGCTTTGATAGTTACAGAAGAATCCAAGTAGATTGTCATTTTGAAGGGCGACTATGATTTGGAGAAGAAAGGGATAAATTGTTATTATAAAATGAGAAGGAAGATATATTTATAAAAGTGATTATAATTTGAGTAAATCTTACTCGATTTCCTCCTCTGAGTGGTAGCACATGGACATGCAGATAATCATACTTCTCAGAGTTAAACTGGGTTTAGTCTGTGATGCCAGAAAGAATATTCGTACTCTAAACAGTAGGATGGTAGTATGAATCGATGAATCTCCCTGAATCCATTAAAGGCACTTCAGTACTCGTGGCATATGTATACCCGTAGAAGTAATCAGTTGATAATGGGTTTGTACCACTGTTGACAGCCATTAAATCAATAAAGCCTTCTATGGAAATAGTCATCCCTACTGTTGTGGCAGCAAACCCCGAAATTATCCAAGAAGTATAACTGCCGATAGAAATATCATTGATATCTGCATTATAAGTCACGGAATATGTACTAGATTAGACTTTACAGCCTAAGCTTCCACTCGGGATAGATGACTCAGAAGAAGTAAATCCATACGATGCCGAGTTTATAATAGAGCTTCTACAGTGCGCATGGAGTCTCACATAGGTTGGATTGAATGTGATCTAGACAGCTCCATCGGTGGGCAGGTTGCTTTCAATGTCGACTGTGAGCAGCACAGGTAAGTTTGTGCGGTTTTTTAGTTTTTTAGATTAGCTAGTGGTGATGACAATTGATCCGTTTTTGAGCTTGCCCATGAGTTTCTTAAGCTAAGCGGCGGAGATATGCTGAGTGATTTGAGTCTCGTACATTCTTGACGTCCATGTGTGGCAATTGAAAGTGATCTCAGTGCGCTTTACACTGGCGGGCATTTGAGTTACTTTAAAAAAAGAGAAGAGAAAAGTAAAGTAAAGAATAAGAAATTTGATGCTACATGAGAGCATGTTTCAAAGTGAAATTGGCACATAAGTTGTTTACTTTTGACTTAAAGTGTGTATACCGGTGAGTAAGCAACTCCAGTTTTATATTTAATGATGATCCAATTGATATCAGGAAAAACGAAGCAATAGTCAAAGTTGGAAGTCGAGCAGTTGTCCACTGAGTCTGCTAAGAAAACATCGGGAGATGTGTTTGGCATTTCGATGATGTAATAATCATAGTCTGTAGCTGTCGTACCAGGTTTTCCAGCTAGATCTATGTACATGGAGTCAAGCTAGGTGTTGACTCTTGTTGTAGCCACAACCCATGGCCAGCTTGGGGATAAGTTAGATTGAAGAGCGATTGTGTGGTCGTAGGTAGTGAATGTCCCAATCCGAAGATCAGCAAAGAGATTGAAATAGTCAAAGTAATATGGGCCGATAGTTGGGTCGATGTTGAAGATATTGATTTTGAGATTGGCATCCATTATTTCACTGGATAAAGGGAGAGGATCATTGAAATATGATGGATTCTTTATTTTGGTGATGTAGACCAGGACAACTGTTGATGGAACAAGGGCTGGGAAGGATACTAATTCGACAATCGCGTGGTTTGGAGTGATTTCGCTTCTCATGAATCTGCATTTCGTGGGTATGTCGTAGACTCCATTGTAATAGACCCTACAACCCATGACATCACCTGTTGAGTAGCCATGTCCGAGTTGTGGGTCGAACAGAGCGTTTCCTTTGTTGTCTAATACTGGAAACCAGAATTCGATTCTCCCACCATTGGAAAACTATGCCACTGGGTAAGTTGCATCTGTGCTGAACGTGATCGTGTAGAGATTATCCATTTGTGGATTTCTGATGACATGAGAAACTCTAAAAAACAGTAGTTTTCCACCTCTGATTTTCATGTATCTTGAGCTTTTAACTGTGTTGCCATTGATATCTGTCATAGTAACATCGAAACCATAGAAATCTTCTGCTGAAGGATGAGCGAACCCTTCATCTGGGGAGACATATTCAGTGGAAAGGATCATCTCATTTAATATTGGGTAGGTATTAGCCACAAAAGTGTTAATGGTATTCACTGTGATCGTAATGATAATGTACCCAGCACTATTATCATATACGCATCCGAACCTTACATTATTTAGAGTACATCTAATAGGGTGAATAACATTAGCAGCTTGGATTCTCTTGAACTTAAACGCAGTAGGGAAAATTACCTAAAAAGCACAAAAAACAAATCAAACCGTCAGAAATATTGTGGAATGTTCATTGCTTTAAAACTCCCAAAATATTCATACTTTGACCGTCGCCAGCTATGCTCCAGCTGGGAGATAGTTCAAATCAAATGGGAAGATAATAGGACCGACATAATTAATCGGTCTATCTTCATAGCGGTAGTTAGTCGAGGATATCGTGAATGTATTGAATGTATCATAGTTAAGTGTTGTAGTCACAGTTGTAGCTAGAGCTACATCATGAACATAATCCACAAGAGCAGGTGTTGTCGATCCTACCAAGTAATAAGTATCGATGGAAACTAAAGGTGCAGGATTAGCAACGAGAATATATAATCTGAAATCAATTTAGATGCTTGTGAATGCTGGAACTGTATCGAAATTAGTAATCAACAAGATTTAGTCTGATTATCTAGTGCATTGTATGTATTAGCCTACAACTGCTGGGGAGAGCCCTTAGATCTTGCAGAACAACGGATGTGGGGTTGATTTCTAGATGATTACATCACCAGTGGAGAAAGTTAACATAATTTAGGAATATTTTATTAATTTCGTAGTTGTCGTGAATGCTACGTAGAATTAGTGTTCTTCGTGGATGCGAATATAACTGTTGATATCTTGGGCGACTGAAGAAGTTGGACTCTATGAGAATATCAACCCAGTGATTGCAGAGATATTATCAGCAGCGACTTTATAGTAGAAATAGTACTTATCAACGACTCTGTGGGAGCTATACGCGGTGACGTAGAATTTAAAATCCCCTGAATAATGACAGTTTTGGATTTAAGTCAAGATTGTATCGGAGACTTAGAAAGTAGGTGTTGCGGGGAGGGGAGTGTGCTTTGATAGGTAATATTACACTGCTTTAGCGAAGAAGAAGGTAGTTGAAGTGATCTTTGAAGTACCTATGTCGTTGAAGCAGGTTTAATCTATTTAGTAGATGACATTGTCCACAGCGTCAGATGCACTCATCCAAAGGAACTCAAACGTTGTGAGCTTATCGACGTGCTGATCGGATGAAAATACAGCGACGTTTTGATATTGATATGATGTAATGTAGAACGCATCGGTGATTACAAATGAGAATTACTTGAAGTAGACTTCCACGAAGTTATCGATCATTCCAGCAGTGTTTTCAACTACTGCAAATCGAATTTTGACTTGTTTCTCGGTGGAATACCCGGAATTACTAGGGAGAAGAATTTTAGGGATTTCTATGATAAAATCAGCTGTCGTTGTAGGGCTGCTGAGTAGTGTCACATCAATGAAGCTAGCGAGAATGTATGGATCGAAGGATGCACTTCGATATAGCTAGCAAGTCATCGTAGTACTTGGAGCTTTCAAACCGTAGACTAAGCAAGGTATTGTATCTACACTGAATTGCTCCCCCGCATCTGGACTTGAAAACGGCCAAGAGAGCACCGTAGAATCACTAGAATCACTTTGAAACGTTATTTTAAATGAATAAGTTTTGGTTACTACTGCTGCAGCAGCCCATAATGTAGCGGACACATCAGTTGGGAAGGTAGCTAATGTGATGCTATTAACACAAAAAAATAACTTTATTATGTCAATAACTCAAAATACATATGAAAAATCTTAAAAAATAAGGAGATGTCATTTTGTGGAGTTATTATTTTCGTTACGTGAAATGAGTGTATTCCGTTGAATCTGAGGTAACATACTCTAGAATCGTGTCACTAGGAAGCTCTACGGAATCAGGCACCCATTCTGCAAAGTAGATTTCTTAAATCACATCGACAGTTGAAGGAAGATACATTGCGTGCATGTAAAACGAAATCAAGTATCTCTACACTAATTTGGATATTTCGAATCCATTATCCCGATTGCTTGGCGCACCTTCAGTGGTTATGCTAACGGGGATTTCACTTTCCTTGTAATCATATTCTTCGGGAGTGTAAACAGTGAAAATCGTGTAAAGTGTATTGCTGGAGACAGTGCAGTCAGCGGAGATAACGTTGAAGAAAAAGTAGCATTTCAATATCCCATCAGTTGTTTGAGAATAAGTGATAAATGGAGGAGATATGTGGATTTCGAAGTAGCCGTTAGTGCGGTAGCTTGTGCTGGGGAGAAGGGTTTTCAGAAAAAATGTGAACTCAAAGGAGCCGATTTCACCAGCTTTTAGTTTAATTTGATTCCGCATAGGATGCACTCGAAATTCACCAAGACTGCCGTCTTTTGATAGAAAAATGTAAAGAGAATTAAGTGGAATTATTGAGAAGAAAAGGGAATAAGAAAGAATAATAAATGAAATCGATATTCAATCCTATTTTTGTTAGTTTTACAAGTGGAATTAACTGAAATTGAACTGACGCCAGTGTCGACTATGAATCCGCTTGAATCAAAGGAACTAGAGCTGATGTTGTACTTGCCTACAACGAGAAAATATATGAAAGAAATATTAGATTGATTATTTGATTTGGTGTATTAATGAGAACTATTGGAATTTAAAATAGTAACCTTGATATTTGGGAGTTTAGATGCTCATAGTAAGGACTATTTATCTGTTTATTGAAGAAGTAGCGTTGAAATTAGATAGAACGTATCTGTTGTTGATTGTGTCTAAGCTACATGATACATTTTAACCATAGTGCCTCTGTAGCCCTCGGAGAACAGTGCAGTTGTTCTCGTAAAGCAGCCATTCTGATCCAAATCGGAGTTCTATTTAGCTAGAATCATTCAGGGCTGTTTAAGGCGTCAAATAAAATGTATGAGACACGTTAGCGTACTTGAAGTTATTGTCTCGCTGGTAGGAGATTGCGATATTCCCTGGAAGGATAGCTAGCCCTGAAAAGAAAGAGAGCTCTTCCAGTAAGGACTTAGTGGAGGTATCGAGGATCTGAATAGCGAAGTCATCCAACAGCATTTCGTGTTTAGGGTTTACCATATTGATTATCCTGATTTATTGCGGATTCGATAGAGATATTCCAATTTAGATACACTCTATTGATGCCTAATCATACAGCACTTCGCTGTTTGTTTTCGCTGAGGAACCAATGATCTCGCATCCAGCTTTGTCTGTGGTAAATCCCTTAGGAAATCGTACTCTAATATCAATTTTATTTGCTGCATATGATGCAGAAGCATAAAATTCAAATAGCCAGGAGCTACCTTAGCTTACAACTTAAGAGCTTAAGGACTTCACTTTTGCACTGGTCAATGGTTCTAGTAATAAAAAGCAATAAATTTTAGAATCAATCCACAAATATAAAAAGTATTGCCTTTCCTTTATTATTTTCATCTACAAAATGCTAATTTATCTCAATTAATCTTCTCTTTTATTTGTTTACTTGGCAGTTCTGTAAACTACAGAAATCCGAAGGACTCGTTGCAGGACTACTCATAATCATTAAACAGAACGCACACCTTAAACGTTGCTGTGGCTTTCCTTATAGTTGGATTCTTAACCAGTCCCAAGGAAATACTCTATTCTCCTGCTATGATCTCTCCAACAGACGCAGTTAACTCTCTTGTAATCGAAGAGTAAACACAAGGGGTTCTCTTGTGAATCATTTAAGCAGCAATATAAAAATAGCATTATGTAACTTCAGCCATCAATGATCCCGGTATTTCAGCTGGAAAAACAATCCGAACACCTGCAATTACTCCTGAAGTGTTAATGGTGTGATCATATGTAAATTTCAGCTAATAAAATGACGAATATCCTGCAGCTGAATCAAGCGCTCGCAGTGTAAGCGGTGTTAACGCTGAATAGGAAACTGCTACAAATCCAAGAAGGATAGCTATGAACAGCATTATTTGGCTGTAAAATGGAATGAAAGCAAATGATTTTGTTTTAGTTTTCTAATATCTTTGATTCTTGTTTCTTTCCACAATTTATTAGTTATTATTTTCAGGATTAAAAATTGCTTATCACAATCAGGATTAACACACACAAATTACCCTACGATTTATCAATTTAAAAGAAGGAAATGACTCTCTTTCTTGTTTAGCTAAAATAATGTAGTGATTCACAATTGATCGAGCATACAAAAATATTTGAAGTAAAATGTAAGCTTAGATTAATTAGTATTTTTTATTCAGGTTAGTTTATTTTGGTTTGAATTTTCAAGAAATAAATTGGTGTCTTTTGCTATGAGATGGAAGCGATTGTAACAAAGGAAAATTATTCACTAATCTGAAATTCAAATAAATTATTGTTAAAAAAGGCAATTCATTTTTGCTGATGTTGATGAATATTTTACAACAGAAAATAATAGATTAAATTAAAAAGTTTAAATAAGTAAAGGTGCGTGCAATAATAGATTAACAGTTAGCAGTTTGAATAATTATTTTTAAAATATAAGCCATCACAACTTATCCAAAAAAATATGTAGTGGTAGATTAAGCCATTCAATCTTGGTTTACCAGTATTAAGAAAAGGTTAATCAAAGAGCTACATTTAATCACAAAGATATAAATCTCTTGTATTTGTGGAGATTATTAATCAAGACAAGTAATAAAGTTTTTGTTTGTTTGAAAAGATTGGATGGTATTTCACAGACAAAATTATGTTTACCAAGCGAATCATTAAGAACCACTACAAAAGAAATGACTTTATTGCCAAAACAAAAATGATTTTTGCTAATAAAAGATAAACATATTTTGTATTATTCCTTTGAAATCTTCAATTCTGTATTTTCGGGAGTAGAGAGAAGCAGAACCTAGTGGAATCATCTGCAGACATCTTTCTCGCGAGTGCCTTAGCAAGAGTTGAGTTCAGTTAATAGACATCTTTCAGCATTTAGCATTGATCTAGATCTTAATATTTCCAGAAGAAAAAACGAAGTAAAAATTAATAAAAAATACATCAAAAATAAATTATATTTATCAGAAAAATACTTAAATTTATTCCAATGTTCTGAATTAATATTTGTGTTTTTTTTATTACTGTAATTAAAGAGCGTGGTAATTGTGATTTTGAGGACTTGATCATCTGGAAGTGAATGCAAGAGCGTAGTATCTGAGTACAGCATACTGTTTGTAGCTGTGATATACACGTCATACGTTGTGGATGCTTTAAGATCTGAGATACTAACAGTCGCAATAAGTGAACTGGAATCTGTGACTGCGCTCCCTGAGAAATTCGGATTTGATGCTAAATTTCGTTGATCGACTTATTGGATAATCTATTAGGATGTGAGGCTAAGAGATGCATAGTTAGCACTTGCAGTAGATGTAAAGTTAGATAGATTCAATGAGGTATTGTTCAAAGTTATGTTAGCCAATTGGGAATTGATCATATATGATTGTATTTCTACAGCTTGAGCATAGACAATAGATTCTGATGAAGAAACTGGCACGGCTATCACAACATCGTAGAAAGATAAGGAGGTGATAGATGGAGTACCCGTGAATTTTGGAAGAGGAACTTCATAAGCTCTAACAGCTGAAGCCTTTGGAGAGGAATCCAAGGCGGACTGCCCAACATATCCTGAAATGAAACTGCTCATCATGGATTGGAACAGCTCTTAGTTAGAGAAATAAGTGGCTAAATATGAGTATGCAGACTGGATGGAGGAAGCTGCAGTTGAAGATGATGATGAGCTCAGCTAAGAAGTTTAGATAGTTGACAGAGATGTCGTAGAAGAAGTTTAAATCGTAGTGTTCAAAAGTTAAAATACACTAGGGGATAAAGAACTTGTAGAAGGAGGTGCAATGACTGCTTCATAGGTAATATATGAATCAGCATTGCTAACTTAATTTGTGATCAACTATGAAGATGTGTAGATCTAGATCCTATCAGAGGAAACTCTGAGAGCTTTCCCTAGGGATGATATTAATACAGACGAGGATAGCTAAGTGCTCACTGAGAAATGGACTATCCCTCCTGGAGGCGAGTAGTCTGTAATGAATAAGTAGCTGAAGATCTTAGAAGAAACGTACCCAAGAGCATTTCTTCCAACTAAGAATAGCTCATAGGACATAGAAGGCAGTAGATTTAAAAGCTAGATCCTTGCACGGTAGTCTACACTCTCACTGATAGCACTCTCAGTGGATAGTACAAGTGTCTGAGCAGATGAAAGCACCAAGGGACCTGCATGGTAAACTCCTGAGATAACTTCCAAAGCAGTTGGAGGGGTCGATCCAGCATAAGATAGGAGGAAGTAAATTCTACTTGGCTAGCTCACTGTGATCAATGCGGAGTGGCCGTATGGACTAGAAGAGATAATAGTTGTATTGAGAATTTCTGGAAGGAGTATTTATTGTGATCTTGAAAGCTTAGATTGATCAGATAATGCAGCAATAGTAAGTCCAAGGTAAGAGGAATACTATCCAGCAGGAGGAGCATAATCTTGCATACGAACTTTGAGAATCCGCTGGGGTTTGTGGATTTTACTGATAGTAAACACAAGATATTTAGTAGATGAGAGATATCCTGTGTAAGCGAACTCCTAGCTAAACGAGGATGCTGTGAAGGAGAGTTTCGCTGGAGCTACGACAGTAGTAGAGGTGTACGTCAATGTAAAGTTGAATCTGGGAGTGTCTTAAGAGACAACTTACCATTTTGGAGATACGGACATAGATGTCTAAAAAATGATAATAAGAAAATGATAATAATAAGCAAATTACAAATAAGTTTTAAGGAAATCAAATTAAATTAAATATTATTTGTTTGTGTATTTCTTTTGATTACTGCAGCAATGGAATCTACTGTGATCCCTAAGCTAAACGGCTCAGCAGGAAGATGTGTGAGCGAGGCTGAGATAATAAAGTTTGATCCTATTTGGCCATAGTCTATGAAATCATCAATAATGAAGCGAGGAGAGGAAAACTTCCCATTACTATTTTCTAAGGATTAAACGTCTACAACAAGTGATGGAGCTGAGCCATAGATCTCGGCCGAGTTCACTGTATAGGAAGTTGCGCTTATTCTAGTATACTCAATTTTCTTGAAGGTTATGGAGTGTGTTCCTAAGGTGCACTTGTATTTGACTTGGACCTATAGAGGAAGAGATACAAAGAAATTCAATTTGGAATTAATAAAATATATATGATCACTTTTTTTGAAGTATTTCTTTTTACTTGGAATGTTTTATTGGTGGCAAGCTCGAAGTCTTCAAAAATTAAGGCAGCAGGAGAGAAACTAATATGAGAATCTGTAGTGTATGGCTACAAGGAAATTGAGTTTCCTGGATTCTCAATGTGGACTGTGAATGTGTAGGATATTCCTCTAATGAGATGTGATGGTCCATTCACAGAAATCATGAACTTATCTCTAACGAATGTTTGGCACTTTGACGCATCTTAGGAAGTCTATCAAAGATAATAAATGAATAAGAATACAAAACATATATTGGGGTGCGCTTTACTGAAGTCCGTGAGATCACATGATTCTCCTTGAGATTGACTAGTTAGATCACGAAAAATGGCATGTATTTATCTATCTAACCACATGGGTTCTTTTCTAAAGGATTTAGGATTTAACTCACAATCATTTCGTTAAGCAGATCGTTGATGACTGCGGTCTGTGCTTTTACAAAAAGGAACTCCTTGTAAATATTGCAGGACACAGTGACCAGAGACCCCGTTTAGCAAGTCATCACTTGAGGCATAGACAGCAAGTCATATTGACTAGGGATACGGATTACTATCCCTAGCTCAGAGAGTCGATGAAGTTGACTAGATTACTGTTGCTATGTCTTGAAGATATAGTCTGTTAGGTGTTGAATCCTATGGGAAATGAAGATGTGATTAGAGAAATCAGAGACATTAAAAATATGGTAGGTTATATTTAAAAATGATTTAGATGTTTTTACGAAGACGATGCTGCTGTGATGGATACAAAAGTAAGTGTTTCAGCTGGAGGAAGAATGGAATAAGATAATTCACCAGAAAACTCCCAATTGACAAGGCTGTTGGACATTTCGCGGATCCTATGGAAGAGAGAAAGTGTACAAATAAAAAAATGTTATGAAATAAAAGAAAGGGCTTGCTATTTTGATGCTCTTAATTATTGGTATTTCCTTACATAAAGGTGTCCGAAAGGTTGTCTCCAGGATTGAGAATGTTCGAGATGATTAAATAATTATATTCGATAGCGCTGTCTGCTAGGTAGTCTCCTAAATCTGTTAAGCCTAGAGAAAGAAGAAGAAAGAAAAAAAAAAATCAAAATTATTAAGTTATTCTTTTGTTTTTAGTTATTTTCCATTGAGTTTCATGTGGTTTTTCATTGATTACTGAGTTAATATTCTGCTGAAACGGAGCATGAAATGGAGAAATAGTTGGAAATCAGGGTATCTCTTGAGGTTGTAGAATTAGCACGCATTTTCAGAATAGTTTCGATGGAAAAAGTTATGTCAAGGCTGTTAGATTAAAGGAGGGAACACTCTAGAGCAACTTCACCAAGAGATGAAGAAAATGACTCAGGGAAGGATATGACTATTGTATCGCTTTATGAGCTTGACAAACTCACCTGAGGGATCTAAAAATACAGAGGATTTGCATAATGAGAAAAATAATGCTAAAGAGTTTCAAATAATTCTTACAGTGAAGACATAGGTTGCATTCTCTCCTGAAGTGGCTGGGTAATTCATAACTCTGATTTCTGAAGGCGATTGCGAAGGATCTGCCTCTAGAACTTAAGATCCATCAGAGATTGTAAGCTAATTGTTGACCTGGGAAGTAGAAGCAGTCGTTGTTGCATAAGTGAATCCTGCTTTTTTGAAGACACCTGAGAAGGAATATGGAGTAATGGAGGAGTACGGATTGACTAGGGAAATGAGTACTGAGAACTTAGAGGGAGCAAGAATAGATTAGAGCTAAATTGTGAGGATAGTGTCGCTTCCTTGGTTAGAGAGGACACAAGCTGATTTAAAGAGGGTTGATTGTTCTTTGCTTGAGCAGGATAAGACAGATAAGGAGTTAACTATCCCATATTAGTAAGGGAGGGTAAGGAGCAAGTCGGTTTCTTGTCGGATAACTCCAGAGCATTCGAAAATAAATTTGTAATTGGCTGAGTGGAGGGAGATTTTATCATCTGCTTGAACTTCCTTTTAAGGGCAGAGGAAAAGGAAAGAATGAAGGTTAAAAAACAAGATTAATATATTATATGAGAATGGATATGTTATTTTAAGAAATAAAAAATAATTTACAAGTGAACATGGGAAAGGGGTGAAGTATTTAAGGGGAGGAAGGGAAAAGGTCTACTAGCCTATGATTTGAAGGAGAGCTGGGTAGTTGGAGAAGTGGGTTTGGAAGGTAAAGGAGTAGGATGAGAGAACGGCTGAGTTGGGGTTCGTGATACCTTGAACGATGATTTAGTACTAGGTGAGTTGGTCCAGGAGAGTTGAGACAAGGATCAGGTCAATTCTGTGCTTGTCGGTGATTTGACAGTGGGATTTGTTGAATTCTTCAGAGAGATCTCCACCAGAACCGTAGCAGGAAATGTCTGGGGTGGTTAGCTCAGGGAAGAGATCAGATGGGAAGAGTATTGAGATTGCTCCGTTGTCAGGAACATAGTGGCCTAAGATGAATGAGAAAGCGTAAGTAACGTTAGTGTCTCCTCCTGAGATCGAATTGAGAGCCTCACAGTGCAGATAGCTGAATGAAGAGTGAGGAGAGATCTTGAAAGTAGA
>Ga0302271_10003732_pt1 | contig 12652 bp, 7 predicted proteins | sample III_Bog_N1_1_FD_198767 | JGI IMG/M metagenome (GOLD analysis project Ga0302271, IMG submission 198767) | Peat permafrost microbial communities from Stordalen Mire near Abisko, Sweden - III_Bog_N1_1 | ecosystem: Environmental > Terrestrial > Soil > Wetlands > Peat | place: Sweden: Abisko... | reverse complement strand
AGATATTCAAATATCTCGCAAATCTCGATTTTAATTAAGGTCTCCAGTTCCTTGTTGATCTCAATCTCTAAGTCTTTATAATTATCTTGAATTTCTCCATAATTATTCACTTTTTTTAAAAATAATCTTCAGCAATCTTTAAAGTCTTATTCTTTTTCTTAAGATGTCTTATTTAAAGATTTTCGCAATAAGTCTAAGAAAACTCTAGGTAAGTAATCAAAAAAGATCATCTATAAAAGGATTCTTAGCTGTGCTTATTATTGCTCCAGATTCTACATGACCTTCGTTTCCACCATCTTCATTTTCTCTTTACTTTTTTTCTTTTTTCAGCATTTATCTATAAAAATTCGTCAAAGAACTTCATGCACCTACCTCTCAAATTCTTGATGTCTAAAATCGAAATTCAATTATCCATCTAAATATAATCCAGGATGTTCTTTTTTACTTTGACCTAACAAAAATATCAATAAACTCTTAGATTTCTCTCCCTCCCTCCCTCCCTCTCAAAATTTCTTACTTCTCTTCAGGCTTTGCAAATCTATTGCATAATTTGTAACTCAATTCTTGATGCGCTGCTAGTTTAATCAATCTCGAACTCAAGGATAAACCCTAAATAGCAGATTTATCTTTGAAAATATCTTTCACATGACTTTCTCCAACATACTCCATAAAAAACCCACATTTCAACAGCACACATGAAAGTTCTTTATTATTTCATAAGTTAGTGCCTTAAAACACAAGATTGCGACTCCTTTATTCAGGGTAATCCTTCTCTTCAATCCATAAACTCTCATGCTTCATAATGTACTAGAAGCATTTGTTGAGCTTGCTAAACAAGCAGATTACTGCTTTGCTGAAGCTAGAGTCTATTTTAGAGATGCTTTAATTGATTTTTTCACAAATAAACCGTTTTACTCTCGTTTTCAAGATATTTAACAATACCAACAACTTTGATGATTTACCCAAGCAATTCAAACTTCCTCATCTCCATCAGTTCCTCAATGAATCCTTCCCCAAGCAGGTAGAATTGAAAGTTACCTTCTAAGTTCAGATGTATCAGTAACCCAAACCACACCACATGTATCTCTGTCTGCTCATGCCCAGAATCCTTGCCACCATATGTGATCCATGACTTTTCATTACAAGAATATACTGTTTTTTCAGAGATTACTATTTTATAAAAATATTTCAATATCTAAGTAACTATCCGCTGAGTTCGAGAGTTAGTTATTTTTTACAATAATTTCAATGTGTTTTCAAACAAACAGCTACATAGCTACAAATCAAAATATTCCCTGAATCGATAAGAAATAAGATAAGGTAACAATAACTCAATAGTTTGGATATTGAAATATTGTTAATTAAAGGCTGGGAATCAAAAGAGAATACCCAGAATTAAATCATTTTCTTTCCTTTTCTCCCTCATGCAAGTTTTTTCCTTTTGGGGTTGATTAATCTAAAAAGTCGGATTCAAGCTTGCCTTTATGTTAAGTCTCTTAAACTACTCCTAAACCACAAAACCAAAACCAATTTTAATATTTTAAACCAAAGCAAAGCAGCCCTCCTTGTTCTTTTTTTGAAATCTAGCAATGATTTGGAAGATTAACTAGTGGCATATTAGTCAAGAATATACAACTACCAAGAAAGAGGCAATTCTTAGAATTCTTGATCATAATTATTAAAAATATTTCTCTGCCTGTTTTAGAACATTCTTCCCTCCCCGATTGGGAGAAGTAAATCAATCTACACATGATTTGATTTGATTTCAAAGTAAATATTCCCTTTCTGTTTATATCCTTGTATTTTTAGATTTCTTATCATTATGTTTGAATATCTTCTTCTACTTATATTAATATTTGTGTATCAACTGTGTGTGTGTGCTAAAAATAATCAAAGAAAATATACCAATCTTTAGATAAATACGACCCTAATATCCCATGTCTTTGTTGATGCTGGTATCCCTACTTTCCAAAGCTTCTAGGAAGTAGTAGTTCTTGCATTTAAAGCCTACATAATCTCAAATTCTCTCTTTAACTTTCCCACATTCTCCCTTCTTGACAGTTCCTTTCTTCTCTTTCAGTCGTTTTGGTTCCCGCGAGAAGAAGCTAGAAGATCTGAACAAATAACTCAACAGCTACACCAAGAAGAACAATCTCCAAGGGATGCTCACAACAAAAGTTCGAATCATAAAAGTGCATGAAAAATACAATGGTTGTGAGTTTTACAATGGATTCTGTGCGGATTACATCGATGTATCGAAAATCTTAAGATAGAAGCAGGAATATGAGGAATCAGTAACATTAATAAACGATGGGATTTAGTTCTTGAAGAAAAGAATTATTAGTTAGCAGGGGGAGGATACTGTTGAAGTTGCTGAGAAGCGATAATAATAGTAATAGTAATACTAGGATGATCTATTGAAGTTAAACATTGAGCTAGCGTTGTGTCTTGCAAAGGATCCTAAACGATCCGGCGAAGAGGTACTCGAGAATGTTGAGGAATTGTAATCTTAAGTGAAGAATTTAGTTTAACGAAGCTAATTGCGATTGATTGAGAGTTTAATGTATGGGAAGACAGGGTCACTCAGAGATGCTGTAGAGATTAGCTAAACAGCTATTATGGAGATTCAAAAGAAGGAAGAAGAGTTAGAGAAGATTAAAGGAAAGGAAGAACAGAAGTCAGTAGAGGATATTGCGATAATCTCACAGGAGCTATTAGACCTCTTGGATATCCGTAATGAGTTATTCTGCGTATTGCTGAACTCAAAGATTCTATTAGCTGATAACTCTAACATCACAGGTATTGTATCAGCTGCATTACCTCTTCTATAAACTTAAAAGAATCCCGAATAGAAATCACATCTTCTGAGTAGTTTAATCGATGCTACACTGATGAATGGACAGTTCTAGCTTGGTTCGGAGTTGATTGAATAGCTCACAGAGTTCTTAACGGAAAACCATTTGGATAAACCACTGTAAATCACGAAGATTAATCTTTAAACTGCATAGCTATTGCATCATACTTCACATGTGCTACATACGAACAGTGCACTCGATATTGCGTTACAAGTAAAAGATACAATTGGGTATTTTGAAATGATAAATAACTGTTTTACAATTCAAATAGAACATATAAAGCGCATAGGACGCAGATGCTGCATTGATATGGCGAGCATTACATTTAAAAGCGATGACACTGATGTCAATGGATTAGATCGATTCAGCTGAGAGAATATTTCTAACGAACAGACGCGAAATGGAATTACGAAAGAGCAACGAAACAGCGTTGTACTATGAGACACTGTTGCATTTAGCATTGATCAGCATGATGCAGAAGAAGACAGAAACAGTGAAGGATCTAGTAGGATTTATGAAAGAGCAGATATTGAAGAATACCAACTTCGGGAGACACTCCAGCATTGTAAGGAATATATATAAAGTGAAAATGTGTGGTTGTTATTAATACATATTGTTTAAACAAATAGTATTTGGACGTGTAGCTCTTCGAAGGATTAACGATGCTTGGGGAGAATAATAATAAGTAGAATGATGATAAACAAGAACAGCAGTAGAAGACTTCTGACACTGGATTAATTCTAATCCGTGAGTGCTGCATGAAATATCGAAGTAATCCACCGATGCAGCTGTGGATTCGATCTGTAGCGTTGAATATACTTAAGGAAGTATTGCGATAGAAATAACTCTTCAAGGAGATACTCTACGTGAATGTTGTGCTAGAGACGATACATTTCAGACCAAGATTGTATGCGGATGATGAGTAGATTCAAGCAGCGTATAAGGAGAATTGTGAGTAAACAGAGTTACTTAAGCAAATGTTGGAGCTGTAGTCGCTGCAGTGATGAAGAAGAAGGGAAAAAGAAAGAAAGGAAAGGAATGAATATGAATGTTTGAACCTTTAAAATTTGCTATTTTGTGTATTATTGTAAATAAAGATAGTCTATGTGTGTGTGTGTCTTAAGAGAGAAATTGTGTTAGGTTTTTATATGCGAAACCCACTTGATAAATATTTTTACATAAAACTACAACACACACACACTAAGTTACTGCTATTTCCTGTTATGATCTTTATATTTCTCTCTCTCATTGTTTGCTCTAACTACTGCAATTATCAATACAATATCTGCATAGATCGTTCTAAGACTAATCAGCAGGTACGGTGTTTCTATTAGGATAATAGATCTTCAATAAACTTAACGGTAGGTATTCCGCCATTACATAAGAACTAATCGACTGTGCGAATGTCTTCGAATAAATCACTTAGAATCCATCAGCAGAGCATACAATAGCTTAGAATTCATTTGTACTAGCATTCGAGATACCTATCAACAAAGAAGAAGAAGACTAATCTGCAGGGTTAGTAGCCGATAACTTCCTTTATTGTATCTGAATATTAGACTATGATATTGTCTTACAACCCTATATCTACTTGAAAGACGGGTATGCATAAAGACTAACTTACCCAGAAGATATTTCATTATTCATCACAAGGAGCATTCTCCCTGAAGAACTACTATTATTACTCTTCCCCATCTACTTAAACTATTAAAACGACATACTATTGATTTACGAAGGCAATCTAACAGCAATTTCAGCTGTTTTGCTGTTCATATCAACCATTTTGATTACCCCAGCTACTGTGCCATACAATACCTTATCCGATTAACAATCCGCTAAAACACTAGTGATTTCCTTAACTTCTTCGTCTTCATACAGCATCACATAGTCTAAACTTAAACTCATGCAATGGAGATTACCAGCAGCACTACACCAGAATAGCATTTCCATATCGATATCTACATCGACATCAGTGATAGATGAGCTCTCCAATCCAAGGAGAAGTTATACAGAGAAAAGATGAGAAGAAGCAGTGTTTTCAGGGATACTTTAGTTGTCTCCCTGCTTCTTACCACCACCATTGAGTTATTCGAATAGTTCTGTTGGTGTGATGATGCATATTCCATATGACTAAGTGGAGTTATTAGTATCATAGATAACGACTGCAATATAGTAATCGTTCAATATAAATACCTTTCCGAACGACAATCCTTCATCATTGGATAGTTTATGAACAGTTAAGGAGTTTGAAAGCTACTCAGGATGAAACAGTAAGATTTCCTTAGCAGCGATGAGTAGAATTAAATCGAAATAGCTATGTAGGCTTAATGTGTCGTGGATTTTACTGGAGATTTAAGGGATGATAACTGGTTAGGGAGGTGCATCTTAGTTATTATTATTATTATTGCTATATCTGTTATTGTTAAAGTTATTGTTGTTATTTGGATATCTGCTATTATTATTTGGATATTATTATTGTCTGTTTTGATTAGTGTTAGATTCGCTTTCTTAAGGTTAAGATGCATTTTGATTACTAGGAACTATTGATTCTTAGGGGATATTAGGTTAGTTGCTGGGAAGAATGCTACCACCAGTAGTAGCAGTAGCAGCAGTAGGAGTGTCAAAGGGAATATTATTGTTATTTTGATTAGGAAGTTGATTATCATTTGGGATTGATGGAATAATCTATTGAATCTATCTATTATTATTAGATGCACTTAGATCTTATTGTTATGGTTAGATTGTCTCTTATTGCTAAGGTTATTGTTATGTTTGTAATGTGCTTGATTATTGAACTTACGAAGGTTAGCTTAGCTATTGTTGTTATTACTGCTATTATTCTGGCTGCAATTGTTGTATCTTCTCTTCGGTGCTTTATGCAAATCGATAAGTTGTTTTGGCTTCTTGATGCTTACGCATGCTATTGAAGTCATTGATGTCGATCAAATTGAATTATTTGAATTTCTTTTTGAGTTCGGGTATGTTCAGGAGACTCATTTTGCTTAGGGAAAGGTATCAGCAGTTAGTTGATGGTTCAAACTAGATATTCCCTGTAAAATATTTTGATCTTTTGTTCTCTCTTCTGATCGCTGATTTATTAATTTATTGCTGTGTGAGACACATCTGAGAATCAAATTGTATGTGTTAGACAATTTGTTATTTATTTTACAAAGTAATGAATTGAGGATTAGAGAGATGTTCTAAAGATTGTAGTAGCGTTGTTCTAAATTTAATGAAAACTATGTGTCTGTGTGAGTTTATTTTCTTGAGATTTTACCATTAACAGATAAAGAAAAAGTAAAAAAATGAAATTGATCGATATTCATATGTACTGCAGGTAAATCTACTTGAGAAAGACGATTATTTGAAAGGAGGGATGGGAGTTGTGATAATGGACATTTGTGTTTGAATTAATCGATTTTGTGCATACTGTATCAGTGAAGGACTCATAAGATTTATTTCACTGAAAAGATAAAAGGAACATAGAAAGAAAATAGGAAATAATTCAAAAAACAAGAAACATACTGCTAGTTTCCAAACAAATCAAACTGAAAAATAAGAATTGTTCGTTTTGATTTTATCGCATTCCAGTAAAACAAGCAATAAAAATCTAAAATAATACACTTATTTAAACCACTCGAGAACAACAATAACAATTCAACCAATCACTGAATACTCTCACTCACTCACTCACTCACTTCCTCTCCCTGTATGTCTCAATAACTCCCCAATTCTGTTGCGACTTCAGCATCAGCAGCAGCAGCCAATATTCCATCCACGGACTACTACTCCAAACAGATCAAAGCAAAAATTCAAGAAATCGACAAACAAATCACAACTGTCCTAACCATCCCTTAATACTCTCGTCACCTTCGAACCCACAACGGCGGATAGCCTAGAGAATTCTACTAAACCGATAAATACCACTACATGAGTGTCGGTGAGCATCTCTGTAAACTCTATGAAGTTGATCCATATATCTATGGTGAACGTGACGATGCATACAAGAACAAACCACCTTACAGCCATGTTTACCCTTGCAGCAGTGGTTGTCCTTAATGCTCGCATATCCCTGTGTATATCAATCCCTACGATCCTTACCGTTAGAACCCTCCAGTCCTCGATCTCAACTGCAACAAACCACGATAAAAGCGATGGATTGAATTCACTGAGTTGAATGAATATTAAGTTATCCGCGAAGAAATCGAAGAATCCTACGACGCAGGGAATAGAGAATATGTCCCACGCGTGAGAAGCCAAGTGATCATGCCTATCGAAGAAGCAAGGCGATTAGTGTTTCTTATGCAATAAGATAATTTTTCGTATGAAGATTATTTTGGTAGATCCGCTGGGATGATTGCGAAACCGAGGGAGATAGCTAACAAGGAATATTTAGATGATTAGCTGTAGCTTATTGAGAATGTTGGTGATTTAAGGTAGATGCTGAGAGATCAAGGAGAAAAGTAGAAATAACTTGAAGAAGAGATCGAGAGATTAAGAAAAAATGGAAGTAATAATAATAACAGTAATGACGTAGACAATGTAGGTATAGGTAGTGGTAGTGCTACTAATAGTGCTGCTATCTAATACACCCTTTAAGTTCCAGCTCAACCACGAAAGAAGAAAATATTCGAAGACGACGGTTTGAATTACTATACCAAAAGGAATTTCCAGCAGTAATAGCCTGCTAAGAACGAATAAGCCACCCTAGGTGCTAGTTCATTACGAAATATCCCTGAAGATACTTTTTAAAAGAGAATGGTTTAAATAGCTCCAAGTTCATTGGATGTTAATAAGAAATACAATCAATATTCAGTCAAACCATCTCAGCGTGACATGGCTAATCTGAAGACAGTGAAGCATGAAGATCCGACTTACTAATCGCATTCTGAGTTCTTCGAAGCGTAAAGGAGATAATAGTCAATTACAAGTATGTCGTAATTAGGTGGAATTCAAAGGAAGTTCAAACCAAGTAGTTAGATAAAACTATTAATGAGATAAGAATTACCTAATGAATAAGATGAATATTATGATCACTAAACGAGCTTAACGGATATTAACTAATAAGCTCTAAGTGATGCGTAGCATTTCGGATAAGAAGTTACTATAACGAATAATATCCCTAATAGTGGTAGTATAACGCCTTAACCGTAAGTGATGGGTAGTTCATCGAGGTAGAATATCCTTTAAGTGCATAACTAAAGGGTAACTTCATTGACTAACTTAGATTTATCAAATTCATTCAGTAGATTACCTCCTCCTGATAGTATCAAAAAGATAAAGAATTCGTAAATTCAATAGGTGCTTGAGTAATACTATGAAGAAACACCACATAATAATAACGATAATAATGATAATTATAATTGAAGGAGGAAGATGGAAGAGAATGATAAACAGACAGATTATGAAGGTATATTTGTGAAATGTTATGTTATTTAGTTTATTCACAAGAAATTGATTTTTGTACTTGCAATCTACTTCTTTTTTTAAAGTTTTTATGCAAGGTTTGTTTTTGCTTTTATTTAACAAAAAAGAATACATAAACAGTTCATACCTCTCACCCCATTTGAATGAATATTTCTCCCTTGAATCATAAGGACTTTTTCCCATCCAAAACTCTCTCTAATAACCATCGAATATCCCATAAATATAAAAGGCACATCGATTATAAATTTCTAAAACACTCAATTCTAATTGTTCTTTTTATATAATTGTATTCTTTTTCTTCTTCTTGTCCTCTTCTTCATAGCACTCTGCTTCCCTTAGCAATCGATGCATTGTTGAGACTAATCAGATAGTCAATCAGCACTGTTGGTTCGTATCGTTTAAGATAACTCGATGAAAAGAAGCTCGATGCTGGTGTGACCCCATCCTTGCGAGTTTTCCAGAATATTTCAAACCTCGAAGACAGCACATCAGTGAATTCTCCTTGTAGTTCCACATGATCTACGTTATCAGTCTTGAAATCTCCAAGTTCTGTTTTTTCAGTATGTTTTGCGAGTGGTTGTAGTTTCTCTGTAGCAGTTAACACACTCTTTTTGCTGGCAATCTTATAAGAGACTGATTGTTGCTATTCAGCTACTGTAGGTTAAGTCTACGCAGCTGGAACAGGAGTAGTTGCTTCCACCACTACTAGCTACTTAGTCTACGGTTTCTCAAAAGGCATAGTTCTTTTCGCAGTGAGTCTGGAAGGAGCTTTTTTAAGTTTTTGCTCTTATGCATCAGATTCTGCTTGTTTCTTTTAAGCAGCTGCTGCTGCTACCTCAGCTTCCCTCTTCGAGTCGAATGCCTTGATCTCTTCACTGACGGAACCAAGCTAACTCTCCTCAACCCATTGATTCTCAACGTCTAAGCAATTACAAAAACAATTTAGTTTTCATAATAAACCCAAGAGATAAATACATCTTCATCCCCATCCCTCTACCATGCTTATCTTTCCTCTTACCTTGGAAGTGAATGAGATACTCCACAGTTCCTTATGGTGTCACTCTCTTATCAATAATCTCCACGAACACCAACTCTTATTCTTCTTCATCTTCTTCATCCTCTTCTACTACAATCTTGTATTCTTTCTAAATACTTCTCTTCTTACTGCCTCTAGACTCATCTTCTTTATCTAGATAATCCTCCCTATCATCTTAGTCCTTATCTTCTCCATCGTCCTTTTTCTTCTAACCCATCGATCGACGTTTCCCATCTTATTACTCTGTCTTTTTCTCAACAACTTTCTTCGATTCTTCTTGTTTCTTCAATGTTGTTTTGGTGTCTTTCCCTTATTACTCGGAGTCGTCAACATCACTCTTCTTTCCACTCTTTCCTTTGAGTTGCTTCTCATATTTCTACACGATATCCATGACATTTGACAAATTATCAAGAGGCTCCCATGTAGCTTGCTTCTCTGAATAATCTGAGGGAAACAAACAAACCAAAGTTCAAGAAATTAAATGATTTAGTGTGTCCCAAATAATTAGTTGTTTCTGATCAAATATCACAATTTCCTTCCAAAATACCCCACAGAATAGTATTTTCTATTAAAAGAATGAGATTTTTGATTATGTATTACTCTCCCATTTGACGAGGTATTCCCGAGCTTTTGTTTTAGGGTTGATTCTTGAATCTAAGATTTTTTCAACTTCATATTCTTCTTCTTAGTCATCTTGCTCATCGTGTTCTTCACTGCTGCTGAGCACATCAATACTTTGTTTTATCTTGCGATTAGCTTTGTTTGACATTTTTCCCAAGAAACCTGCTGGCTGTGTGGTTGTTAGTATTTGTTTTTATTTTTTTTAAATCTTTTTTTGTTTATTAAAATAATTTTTTAGGAGGGAAAGGAGTACTTCGATTGATAATTTAAAGAGCAAAAGTAGAGGGGGGATTTGATTGAATAATAAGGTAAAAGTAGCAACTTTGATTCATTATTTTCCAAGATTGTTCCAATCATTAGAAGCTAGATGATTTTAGGAGAGAAAAGTAGCGGTTCAAAATAGATATTTAATAAAAAAAATGCATGTATTTCTTAAGAAATTTAAAGCTCAAAATTTCATTTTTCTTTTTCTATGTTACAAAAATATATTCTAGCAAATTTGAACTATTTATCATCTCCCCTTTTTCATTTTTTGTCTATTTTCTTGAAAACCTGTTTCATAATTCGTTTTCAAAAATTTAATGATTTTCAATTAAAAAATCGAAATATTGGTCACAATTCATCCTTTCAAATAAGTTTCATTCAAAAAAAGGGAAATATTTCTATCAATAACAAAATCCCAATATTCATTGATAAAATCATACAAGTAGTATCTTCTATCTATGTCAGAACTCAGCTGATTAGACATTTTCTACAAATCCTATCTCTACTAAGAAATCTTTGGGGTTCGTTTAGAAATCCACCCTTGATCACATAAACGCACTTTCTACTTAAACAGGGAAGAAAGAATAAAAAAAGATAATGAAGTTTGTTTGAGGAAGAGTATTTCATTTATTCAAACGAAAAAGAAGGAGAAAAAATGTAGTTCTTCAAAAATACAAAGTTCATAAGTAAAATGATTCTTAGAACTGTTAAACCACTGAATTAATACTGCATTTTCAACAACACAAATAAATTTTGTATTCTTCGGTAGTTCCCCAAATGAACTCCAAAAAAGTTATTAAATCCTTTAGCTATGTTTCTTGATCAGATGTAGTCGCTAATTTTTCACTGAAAATCAATCCCCGAAGAGATGTAGCGATCTCCTTCATCATGAGAAATATAGGTAGGGATTACCTACTGATGATAAAAGACTTCGTTACAAGCACCTTCCTGTCTGCTATTTAATACAATCTTCCACATTAATTCCTATGGGTTTAGATATTTTTAATTAATATATTTATCCAAACAGAAGAAGTTTGCTTAAAAAGGTTGTGATTTATTGATTAGTTAGTTAATTATGAGCAGACTGATTGATGATTAAAGGAATTTATATCAATAAATCAAAAAGGCCAAAAGTATTGAGAATTATCAGGCAACAAAAACAAAACAATTAATATGAAGCATAAGAAATCGTTCAGGCTTTTTGAAAATCTTACGAGAAGTTGAAAAATACTCAGAGAAGATAAAATAAACTACCTGCTCACTAGGGTTGAGAACTTCCTAGATAAGATGAGAGACAAAAATGGAAGGGTAAAAGGAAGTATTTTACAACATTTTCAAGGGAATGGTCTTACAAAAATACAAAGAAAATATGTGAAAGATTAAAAAAGAATGCTAAAAAGCAAGTGTTATTTAATAAAGTAATTATATTCGATGCTAGTAGTAGAGAGGGATAGATGTGCAGATTGAGGATACCTGCTTTTTTCTTTTATGTTTTAGAAGGAAAAGACAACACAAATAAATATTTATTGTTATTATTATTTGTTTATTTTTTGCAATATGGACAAAGAAGGGAATGCAATTTGCCTTGATACAATGCCATCAAGCTCCATTGATCATCTAGAATTGAATGGAGATTTTGTGTGTGATTTGTTTCGCATTTTGGAAATAAAATATGAAAGATATCTATTTGTTTTTTTAAGCAACACATTTCAAAGTAGAAGTAGTATTTTCTTTTGGTGTGAATTTTGATTTTATGATCTGGATATTAAAAGAATGTTTGATTTCATTCAAAGCCCAAAATACGAACAATCAGCAGACAAAAATCTTTAAAACTCAGGAGTTCTATAATCCACTAGCAATTCTAAGAAGCAAAAAACTTCAAAAATAAGGGAGAGTTTTATTCTCAGAAAGCCTCAAATCTTCTTATTCCTTTTCAGAAATAATATTATTTGTTATTATTTTCATATTTTGTTTGGCATTTCAATTAACAGAATGATTATTATTATATACAATTGAAAATTTACATTCCTTAGGTAAGGTTTGTTTTGATACCTTTTTTTATGATATTTGGCATATCACCCCCTTCTCTAATTACAGCAATCAATTCTCAACTCCCACACCTTTACCATGCACTTCAGAATATCATCCTCCCTCTTAAGACTACAACGATAATAATTCCAATAATCTAACCAATCCACTGTTGAATTCCCCTGAATACCCATAATAATCATAATCACAATATTAATCTAACTAATAGCAGCTACAGCAGCTTCCAGTGGAGTAATTCAACGTAAAATATCCAGAGTAGTAAAGTAGTACTCGAAAAGACAGCACCGAGCAACCAGGTTTCTTGATCACTGACAATCAAACGAAATGCTTAATTATCGGAACAGCTGTTGCGTTGTTCTTCTTCTACGTTCTCATGTGAAATATCAAAGAAAAAACTAGT
>Ga0302271_10003731_pt1 | contig 12661 bp, 5 predicted proteins | sample III_Bog_N1_1_FD_198767 | JGI IMG/M metagenome (GOLD analysis project Ga0302271, IMG submission 198767) | Peat permafrost microbial communities from Stordalen Mire near Abisko, Sweden - III_Bog_N1_1 | ecosystem: Environmental > Terrestrial > Soil > Wetlands > Peat | place: Sweden: Abisko... | reverse complement strand
TCCTGATTGATATGGCTTGCAGAATCTCTGAAACGTCGAATGTCCTTACCTTAATGCCTATCGAAGCACTGCTTGTTAACCCTTATATTATGTCCTACATTAAGAAAGAAAAAAATCGCTTGAGATATTGATTGAATCATATTCATGACTGGAGTATCTCAAAAAAAGAGATAATTTTCAAGAAATGAAGGGTCGAGAGTTTAAAATAGATCACTTTAAGAGCCCATAAAATAGCAATAGTTACTTAATTATCTATTAGACTTATCCTTGTTAATGTTGCTGTAAACAAACTTGATTCAAACAAGAACAATAATATTAACTACTATTATTTTTTTTTTCGAATAAGGCTTCTGAGAGTGTTAGAAACAGCTAGAAAAATAATTGAGAAAGAAATAATAAAAGAGTTCTAAGAAGAATGTGCTTTTTTTGGGATAGTTTCAGGAGAAAAAAACTCTGAATTATTTTGAAAAATATAATTCCTGAGATTAAAAAAATACACTTTACAATTAAATTCAAATAAAAAGCGAGAAACACAATTTGGTTTAATAAAAGTTGCAAATCTTGCAAATAATTAATGATATTTTTGATTTAAGTTCTTTCAAATTCCATAAGTGATCTACTCTTTCCCTTCCTTCCCTATGTATTCTTGACAAATCAGATGATAGGCAAGAGGCAAGATAATATTAAGTCAATTTATTTGGGATGAATAATCAGTTAAATATTATAAATTACCACTGCCCAATTAAAAATGAATCTATAGTGTAAACTCTTTCAATAAATAATTGTGTTTGTTTACCTGGTAATTGTTCATTTAGTTAATTAACTTCTTCTCTTACTATTGTTATTAAATATTTAGAATGAGAAAGTCTTTTTTGAAAAAATAAACACAAAAATATGTATTGAATTGACAATAGCTTCTTTTTTTGCTAAAAATAGCAAGAATAAAGGGATACTTGAAATTTAATAATTTGTAAGCTGAAGGTTTAAAATAAAGATAAGTTATTAGTAGACCTAGACTAATTTCTATTTGAATTAAAATCTGAGGCAATATTGGGGTGAGTAAGTAAATAATTTTCGATATTTTTGCGTCATTTGGATGTGAACAAATTTCAATTATTGATTAAAAAGTGGCTAATTGAACTTAGAAATAGCTGCTGATAATCAGGAAAAGGAAATGTAGGATATATACTCTAAGCAAGAGATGGATAAACTTAGGGTTTCTAGAGATGACCCTCTAAGCATTTCTAAGTTGTCAGCTGCAATTAGTAGGATACTTTAAACTTTTTACGTCTGTTAAATGTTCAAGATTCTGAAATCGTTTTCGAGAGGGAAGATGCTTTCTTGGATACTTCTTTTGGTCTACTGCATACAGATGCTAGGACTCATTTACTAGCCTGATATGGCAGATAAACTGGCTGAAAACTAGTTTAATAAAGATAGAAAGATTGCTGTGGCTGGATAGTTCGTGGCTTATTTTCGGTTGTTTCCGAGCTATGGAAATCTTCTTTCCAGTGAGTATTTCTCTTCTATTGCTACTGCTTTCTAGAGAGAACAAGAATTTGTATTTGCTGGAGCAACCTTTAACTGCGTCCTGCTTCTTTATATTCTTATTAGATTCGGATACAGCATTTTGTTTTAATCTGATGACGCATTAGAAAAACGGAATTATAATCTCTCAAATTTAATCTCCTTGATTAAAACAAAAAGTTTAATTAGAATTGATACATTTTTTTCAATATTCTTCAGAATTTTCATGTATGTGCTATTCATTCCGTTCTGTGAAGTTGGATTGAAAACTGCTTTCAAGAATGAATCAAATATCTCAAAGGCAACTTTTGATATTGCAGCAGGAATCTTCTTGGCTGCTAGTTCTCTGGTTATCGGTCTCTTGATCTAGCTTCATGAATACGATTACTCTTTATTAGAAAGAGATTTCCTCTCTCAACAACGGACAAATTACAGATTTTTGTCACTCTTTAGTGATTTCTTAAGCTGCTTTCTGCTAATATTTGATTCCGTTTACGTGAAGTAAGTCTACTTCTTAATAAATTCGATACATAGATTATTAGTTCTACTGAAAGAACTTCCTTTTAATAACAAACTTATCTAGTTATTTTTCACTTAGCTATTAACTTTCCTGGTATTTTTCTCCTTAAGTTTCTTCATTTCTTCTTGTTCTAGTTCTTTCAAGGCTAATTTTTCTGTTTTGCTTCTTATATTTGCTCCAATTTGCTATGGATTTGGAAGATGGCTCAATGATTTTGCTCAGGAAAAAGGCACTTACACACTCCCCTTTTTAGGTGAAACTAACACAAAACTTAACGGGATTAAGCTCGATAGGTACATTCGCAGGAGCCTTAGCTTCTTTTCCTTGTCAATTGAAGAATATATGAAAAGCAACGAAGGAATCAGGTTTGAAACTATCTTCACAAATCATCTCTCTTCTTGTGATGTCGGGAAGAAAGATGCTCCTTGCTTTTGTAGACAATATAGAGACAAAGAAACAGAGAGAATATAATTTTAATACAATACAATTATGTCTCCTTCTCTAATGACAATAACAGTAAGAAACAAGACCATTTTAGAACCTCAAGGAACACACAAAACAAACTCTTAAAATAGTAATGCCAAACTTATGATGCCTGAAGAAATTGAAAGTGAAGTAAGAAAGAGAATGGGAAACATCCTTGGAGTTGACTACAGGAAACTCTTTTTCGTGCAGTACTTGAATAAGGTATTTCAAGAGTATTTCAGCTTCTCAAACAAACACAGTAAAGACTCATAGCTGAGAATGAAACCAATTTACTGCTATTTCCTTCTCTAAATATCACAAACTCCTATTAAGGCTTATATGTAAGTCCATTCTCTGAGGGAGTAGATGAAAGTATCGTCTTTACAAACCAAGGCACACCTCCAGGAGCTTATCGATGAGATAACCAAGGAATTTAATAAGTTTTTAGATCTCTGTCCTTACCAAAACCAGCGCCTGTAAATCGCCGCTGTCTACACCTTCGACTAGCTTTACAGCGAGTTCACTGCCATCTTGAAAGACGCAATTCAGCGCAAGCTGCATTTCTTTCAGTTTCTATGTGCAGACTACATTAACCTGAACGACCTTTCCAAGGAGAGCAGAACCTGCTTATCATCGAAGAGGCTAGTCGACTCTAAGATCCTCCATTTGCTCGACTTGAACCCGACGCACCCGAAGATCTTGACCATCGCTGAAATCTACATTGACCTATTCGATTTCAGGAAGCGTCGCTTTAGCCGTTTCGTGCAGAATTCGAAGGAAATAATGAAAAGAAACTTAAAGAAAGTTGACTTGAAAATCGACCTCTTCGATGCTACTTCATGTGCTATTTTCCTCTCTCTCAACACTCGACTCATAGTGCACGCATCAGACTCATCTGAAGCCTTCTTCAAATTACCTGTATCTGATCTGATTGGAAAGCCCTATGGATATATCCTCCCTGATTTCTTAAGAGATACCTTCAAAATACATGTTGACAGGTTAATAGAAGAAGGCAATATGGAACATGTAAAAATTGGTGAATTTTTCACATTCATAAAAGATCCTACTCAAACTCGAATAATCATTCCAGTTTATTTAAGAACCAAACTTGATATTATCCAAGGAGGAGAACTTGGGCTTTCCTTCTTCTTCAAAAAAAGCCAATAATTCCTAACCAGTCTGATAATATAGCCCAATGGTTATTTCATTACTTGTACTCTCCTTGCCTCCAATCTCTTTCTCCGTTTTTTCTCAGATAATAATTTCATACAACTTCCCACAAAAACCCCTTTAATCGATCTCTTAAGAGAAACCAACATCAAGAACTTCATTCCGCTTCTCTACTGTCTCAGTGATTCAACTAAAATAGACATGAACAACTTCGAAGGCTACAACGAGTAGCTTGGATTCAAAGACTAATCAACTCAAAAATACCAGATTTACACTTCTCTTTTAATTCTTCCAACAACCAAGGAATCTCTATCCATTCTCAGTAAGTAAATCGAAGAAACCCCATCTGATTTAAGTGATTTTTTCAGCTAATTCTAATCTTCTTCCAGTTTTGAATATTTCGAAATAACCTTCTCAATTTTAGAGAAAAAAACCGACAACCTAAATTTCTGCTCAGCTAAGGTCATCGACATTGTTTCTTAGCGCCGCCTCAAGCATGAACATGAAATTAACGCCTTAAGTGAGCAACTAAAGATCGCAATGAAGACTAAATTCTCTTAAGAAGTCTCATTTCCTTCTTTTTCCCAATCTGGTTCTCTGATCCAATTTCGAAGGAAATCTTCTTCAAATCTCCCTCAAACACAATATTCCATCCCTCCTCGCTCAAATGATATCTTCAGCTAGGAGATTTTAGGCGAAAAAAACCTCCCAACTACAGCTAGGAACCGCAAAGAAAGCTCCAACAATTGTCTTATTGTAAATAATTGTTCTAATTTTTTCTTCTTATTTTGAAGTTTCACAAGCTTTTTGACTTAAAAAATTTTGATTTTTTTCTCCTTCAAATCTCAGGAATCTACTGAAAGAAATAATAATAATGTCTTCTCTTTGAAGGGCGTTGAAGACCTATCCGATGAGTAATTCTCTACAATGTCACAAAGGAACAGAGTCTAATTGCTAATGAAGGAAAGTAATCCTTCTTCAGATCAGAAAGACACCTTAAATCACCTCAAAGATTATCAAAAATTAAACGCTGTCTCCCCTCAATTAAACTACCAATAGTAAATCAACTACTTTCCTAACAACAACAACCATAGATAAAAAACTAACCCCATGAACTTTCTGCCTACTGTCTCCCCTCGTATCGGCCTTGAAACTTCAAATAACTTACTAAATACCTTACTCTTGAACGATTAAGAGGACTTAAAACTACCCTTTCCTAGTTCGCCCTTAAGCTAATCATAAAATGAGACTTAATCAATCACGCTGCAGTAAGCTAAAACAGTGATCGATCCTATTACTTCTTAGCCGTATGTTTGTAGCTAACCATCAAATAGATCAAAAAGGTTAGAAAAATCTAACACGTTTTGTTTTTAATGAATTGATAATTAATATTTTTGTATTTGTTTTTGACTTCATTTCCCTTCCTAATAGAGAATCTTTAGATGTTCGAGAGAAATAAGTCATTTCAATCAGCAGCAACACGACCTTACAATAGCCAAGGGAGACTTAGCAATAATATCCAGAGAACCAACTGCACAACACTAGTAAAGAGTTAGGATAATCAAGACAATAAAAGTAAAAATAAACTAAGAGAACACAGAAACTAACTAAGCACAATAGATTAAGCCCAGATTACCTCTAAAACAATCAATAATCACCAGTAAAATTAGAAGATTTCTAAGAAGACACTAATAGTAAGTAGCCTGATCAAGACAGCAAAATGACTAAATTGCTTTCACTGCTTTCCAGCAACAGAAACTAGTTCAGCAATGAGAAAAAGTCTGCTTTTTCGTAAAAACAATTGCTTCAGCAGCAGACTAAAACCAAAAACAACGGAGGGGATGATCAATAGTCTGTTCGAACTGGGTAAAGCTAGATTTTTGCATCGAAAGTTCATATTTTTGATATGATCAATTCCAACAAAGAACCTGAATAAATTACCATTTCGAAGATAGTGGGAGTGATTTCTTTCTTGATCATCATCGTGATTACTTGTGTGCTCTTCTTCACAATCAAATCGAACTTTGATAACCAGTGGACTAACTACACCAACATCGTCGTTGGTATGATAATAAATAAAGAGGAAACATGACTTTTCTGTTACTGTAGTATGCTGTCTAGCATATTTTTTTAAAATGTTTTGTTTATTTACCCTTTCAGGCCCAGGATTAACTGAGAATTTTGTATCAATCTTGAGACTTCGTGAATTGGAGACTCTCATTGCAGTCAATGCATACTATGGCTATCTTTACTCAACGTTCTCCTAAGATGATCTAGATATCTTCTTCTAAGATGGCATGACTTAATTCAGAAGTTGCATTAAAGTTATGGGATAAATCGAAACACAATACATGAAAGATGGTTTTGAAGATTTCCTTCTCAACTCCTAAGTAACGTATCAGTACACTAATGATGTTGACTCGGTCACTCCTTCTTATTTCATCTACAGTAGATGGTAAAAACATTAGAAAGCCCACCACTTTCATATTTTTTTCACTTAATTCAGCAACTTCTCATGTTTTTTTCATTATTTTTTTCTTTTCTCCTTTCAAGGTACGGCGTGATTACTTACCCTGTGAATTTATTTATTTATTTTCTGACATCTGAGCAATTTGCCTTAACCTACACTTACGTTAATTTCTTTGCTATTGTTGAGACTGCCATAGGTCTTTCAGACATTTCCAAATAAGAAGCATTGAATAAGCTAAACTCTACAAAGTCATTGCTGTATTTTAGCGTGATTATTATCGAAATCGTGTGTATATGCGCTGTGTTTTTGGTATTCCCGATTTACTACAAGATTCAGAAAAAACGTTAAGAACTATTGAATCTTCTAGTCACATTCGATCCGAATTTACTCATGGAACTCATTCAGAAATATAAAAATGCTTATTCTTTGAAAGTTCTATTCTAGAATCCTAAAACATCTTCTTCTAAGACAGCTGAGATTTAGAACGCTAAAAACTACATATCTAAATTGTCAGCTGTTGGAACAGCCACTAACAGCAATAGGTTCAATTTGAATAAAGCTTAAATCAGCAGCAACTCTAATAAAAATAATGAAAATGCTTATTATTTGCCTCAATCAAGCAAGATCTCCATAAAGAGAAAACAAGTTTCCCAGACAAACTAGCTACCAAAATACTCAGTCATCATTGGAATAGTTACATTCATAGCATTCGGGATCATTTCTTTGTATGCGCTGTTAAGCTACTTACTCACTCGTGATTTCTTCGAGATGTTCAAGTACCACATCGATGAGCTATCGTTCATGGCTTAGACAAAGTAAATTCTCACCCGTAATTAAGTAGGAGCATACACACTCTTGAACTCGTATTTCTACGGATTCTTTGATGCTGATGACCAATCTTTCATCGATTACTACAGAGGAAATGATAAAGTCCCTAGTTAATTTGAAGATAACAAATTTAGAGTCGAAAAGCTGTATGAATTTGGGTAGAATTTCGTGGATTCGAGATATGATCACTAATAATATGTGCCTTATTTTTTAGATGTTATCTAAAAAAACGCGTGCACGATCCTTTCATCCAGGTATGGGGCAGAAGCCCTTGAGAGTGTTCCATTCGTTGAAAAAGATTAATGCCCAATAATCAAACAAGGAAATCTCTCAAAAGGCCTGACAGTTGCTTTAAGTGATTATTTTGATAAAGTCAAAGAACTCATAGATGGGTTCATAGCAACAAGAAATAATTAATTTGGATATTATGGGTTCTTTTATGGATGGGATTATGAGAATAATTTTCTTGAATTCAATAAGGAATACTATTATTTCATTGCTATCATCGATTCCATTACTAAATTTCTCATGGAAGTCAGTAAAAACTACTCTGATCACATTATCAATATCGAAATTGCTTTGTTTGCATACAACATAGTTTCTGTGGTACTTATTTTCTTCTTCTTGTGGAGAAAATTTCTCTAGAAAATGGCAGAAAGCATATCAGAAACCTTGAATCTACTGAGCCTCATGCCGATTGACTCTCTGCTTGTGAATCCGTATGTCATGTCGTACATAAATAAAGAAAAGAATCGTATGAAATCCCTGTGAAGATTTTTAGAGGGAGTTGATTATTTCCAATGAATTTTTGCTAATTGTGGCCCAGTTTATATTGTATTATTCTTGAATATCCGTATCATCATATTGAATAACTTTACTTACTACAAATAATAATAAGTCCATTTAATAGCTTGATTAAAAGCATATTCTGGAATTTGAGTTTTATTGGCAGGTAAATTAATGCATCCTCATTGTGGTTTTATTCATTTGATTAACCTCTTAGAGACTGATTTTTAACCAGAGAGAGTGAGATATTCCTTAATTTCGGTTATTACGAAAATAATCAAGAAGAAAACAGCAAAATTTCATAGAGCAAATACTACAAATTTGATTCTTGCTTTCTTGGATTTTTCTTGAATCTTAATTCTGTTTTTTAACTTCATTACTTCAACAACCCCATCCACCCACATTCCAGCAAATATGACTGCCATTGATAATCTAAGTAATTAAAAATACTCCCTTTATTTCTTCATTCAGCACAGATAAGATTAAAGCAATTAATTATTTTTTAACAGCTTTTATTTTTCTGAAATTCCTATTTTTTTTTTCATATTTTTCATTTTTCTTGGTAATATTCGTTAAAACAAGATCTTAGTTCTAAGATTCAAAAGCTGTGAGATTGTTACATTTTGTAAAGAAATCTTCAAATAAACGAGAAATATTAAATTATCAGCAAATTATTGAAAAAAGAATGAGAATGGATATTTATCCTAGTGTGTAAGGGAATATCCCTTAAAACCACCAAAACATCCCCAATAACATCACTTCAATCCCAAGTGAAGAGCAATCAAGAGTTATTGTTGCAGATATCAATTAAGATCAGAAAGTTCTCGCTTGTGCTGGCTCTGGGAAAACAACTACTTTAATTTTTAGGTTGAAATTCTTGCTCGATCTAGGAATCTCTCCTTCTTAAATATTAATAACTACATTCAACGTCCATACAGCCAGAAACATTGCATATTTGGCTGAGCAAATTCTTGGAGTTGAGCAATCATAACAGTTAGAAATCAATAATATTGATAAATTTGCATTGAAAATATGCAAAAAATATGGCTTTAAATCTATCCATAAAAATAAGGAAAATAGTGTGATTCACTAAGATTAACATTAATAGCAGTGTTATTAATTAAGTGATACGTTCTTCAGTGTGAAGGAATGCTGCTCGTAATTCTTGAAATTCCTGATGACCCCCTAAGGAAAAGAATTCACTGATCAAAAGAATTATTAATATATTTTCTTTGATGAATTCTAAGATATAAATGAGATTCAATATGACATTATCATGCTCTTCAAACAACGAGGAGCATATCTCATTGTATTTGGTAATAGTTTTATCATATAGTTATATTTATTCTTTTAAAAATCTCTTAATAAACAACTAACTAAAAAATAGAGATAATTAATTATTTAGTCAACTTTTAAACAATATTTTATCATAAAACAACATTCTAGGAGACGCTGCACAACACATCTACGGATGGAGAGATTCAAAGATTGAGATAATTCAAACGAGAATCGATGAGGATATTAAGTAAATCACTGGGAATACACTGAAAAACTTCAATCTATCAACCAATTTCAGGAGTTCAAAGGAAATAATCTAGTTTGGAAATCAAATACTGAAATCTTCAAAAGAAGGATTTCTTGGTCTAAAGCCTATGGAATGGATAGAAATAAAACCAGAATTAGATTTAGATGCATCCCGAAGACATCCATCAAGAAGTAACATTTAAGAAAAAAAAATTGCAACAAAATATTAAAATATTTCTTGATTATTTCTAATTGATGGTACCTAAAACAGTACATTCAAAGCCAAAGCTGCTATGCTTCAAGGACTATCATGACCAATCTGAGAAAATTATCCAGAGAATCCTCTAATTATCTGACGAATTCTAGCTTTCTTTCAAGGATTTTGCAGTTATTTGCGCCACAAACAAACCTCTTTAGATCTTCGAAGAAACATTAGAGAAACATAATTCCATAAATACCCCTTCTTAACGAATTCCTTGGGTTAATCTTACGGATACCAGCCAGAATAACCATGACTTTATCTTGTTTTCAAGGACCAACAATTTAAATCCTCCAGATGAAGGATCCCTTATGTAACACTGTAATAAACTAACCCTAAGTACAATCCACAAAGCAAAAGGACTAGAGTGGGAAGTGGTTTTCTTTATTGGACTAAATGACTCTAATTTCCCGAAGAGCTTCCTTAGGGAATCAAGATAACTTGCTGCAGAAAGCATCTAGCAAGAGTGTTTGCGCATGTTCTATGTAGGATGTACTCGAGCTATATCTAGATTGTATTTCACAGTCAATGCACCAACAGCGTTCAATTGTGTTAGAAAAATTTGTGTTTTTCCTAAGAATAATAAGTTATGTAAGAAATTGATTGATTTTCTACAGGTATGCAGATTCTTTATGAAGATAAGTGAAGAATTTTATGAAAGAAGTGATGATATACCATTTTCAGCTTTTTACAATAGTTAGACAAGTAGATATTACTATCAAAGTAAGCAATAACTTCAAGAACTCAATTTGAAATATTTTATATGTCTATTTTTTAAAAAAAATAAAGATAATGCTTTAAAAGGCTTTAAATCAGATCTACTTCTACCTGATTTAGGGGATATCGATCACTATGAGAGTAAGATATATCATAGCAAAGTATAAACTATCATAAGACAGCTAGATTATTAAGATTACCCCGAAATAAACGATTTACTTTCATCTGTAAAAATCAAAGTTCTACAGCCATTATTGGAATTTCCAATGATTATCAAAGATAAAGCAACGTAACCTCATAGCATTAATCAAAGGAACGAATGGGTTATTAAAAATGAAGAAAACTCAAACAGCCAGAATCTTATTAGGCCAACTCCAACATCGATTTTTGTGCATCCAAGATCTGTGTTTGAATACTAAGCACTTCGTTGTGCTAATATGATGCCTGGACTTGAACTCTACATCAAGCTGTACTGCAAATATTTCTGTTAATTTGTGTCTAAATAATTAATCTTTTTTTACCTTTATTTCTTGGATTCGATTATTGGCTGATACTTTGAAATAGCTACACAATGCGACGAATAGCAGAAGAGTTTAATATTGTAAATGGGTTTGTCTCCGAAGCAGCTCATCATATTTTATTCACTGTGTTTTGGAGTCCTCGGGATTACTAAATCATCTAAGACAATAAAACATTCTTTTAAGGATATTGTTTTGAATTTAGCGATGAGTTAACTCTGAAAAATACAATGAATAATCGCAGCTAAGAAGAGATCAAGATTGCATAATCTACTAAATTCCAAGAATTCAAAACATCTTTCAAGGAATTCTATTTAAAATAGCAAAAAATAGAGAAGAATATGAAAATCCTTAGAAATAAATATTCTTCTTAAGGATCAGTTATGAATGATGCTGTGCTAAAACGGATATTTTTACGATTAACAGGAATTCTACAGAGGAGAAACATTTCATTTTCTTCATTGAATCATCGATGCAGGAGAACTCGAAAACAAGAGTGCCTCCCAGCTGACTATGATCTCACCTAAATCTTGAAAAGCTATGAGCGATTCCAAGACAACACAATCTCTACGAAGGACATAACTAACGATGTTTATCGTGTGAGCCAGTGCTGTTTATTCACTGAAAGAAATAGCTATTCTAAGCAGGGATTGTTCAGAAATCAAGAAGAAAATCTTTAGTTACTTCAATCACCTAACTTTATTTAGAACATAGAAGATTTTCTAAGATTCATAAGATCTTTTAACTCTCAAAAGATAGAACTGAAGTAGCTTGCAATCAACAAGAAACAGTAGAATTAATATTTCTAAGATGATTCCTGTTGGTGTTTGAGTGCTTCAGTTGATATTCTAGCAGACAGAGATACAGTTTATTAGATAACTCCTTCGTAATTCAAATCTATCTCGAAAGAACAAATCCTTGAGGTGATTAACATGAGGGGGGTTTGAGTATTCAAGTTACTAATAATGTTGTGTTATTGTTTGTTAAGGTTCTAGCATACACTTCTTTGATGAGGAAAACAATCTAAATCAAGAATATTGTGTTTTACAATCCAATTCTTGGAACTATCCAAGCATATTATGTATCACTATGGGAGGGAAATACACTAAAAAACTAACCTCAATAGTTTATTCTTGATTCAGAATCTGTTGATTCAAATAAGCAAACTACTTGTAATTACTAAGAACCCTCTAGATTTATAGATTTGATGTGGAAAAAAGTTGAGAATGGCACATAGATTCAAGGAAAAGAGGGTACAAACAAGCTTAGTTTCATTAGAAACAAGGAAAAGAAAGAATTAGATCTCACTGCAGATAATAGTTAAATCACAGAAGAATCATAATATTTTAATTCAACACAAGATTCTAAAAATGATTCAGGCAGTTTACAGCGTTAGCAATTTGAATCACAATAGGACCCTTCGGCTTCATAATCAACTGCTGATAGTTTAAGTTAATTATCTCAGCCTTAGCTTTTTATTGTCAATGAAGGATCACGATAATCAGAGAAATCTATGAATATTGGATAAATTGATGAATAAAGTAAAACCTATGATCTTGTTCAAAATTAAGAAGAACACACGTAAAAAAACAGATTTAATGTGTAATTTTAACGAAAAATGTCAATGAGTATCATGGAAAATGACCCCGAAATTGTTAAAAAAAGAAAGATCACCTACAATATGAGTACTAATCTCATTAATGATCAAAATCAATTAGATAAACAATGAATCTAAAAAATGGAAAGCTATCCAATAACTTAGCAGTGAAATACCATAGAAAAATGATAAAACTCTAAGCATAAATTAGATAAACTGAATGATAACTTGAAGATCAATTAATTAATGATTTTTTCATGATTCTTTTTTGTGCTTTGAG
>Ga0302271_10003730_pt1 | contig 12663 bp, 8 predicted proteins | sample III_Bog_N1_1_FD_198767 | JGI IMG/M metagenome (GOLD analysis project Ga0302271, IMG submission 198767) | Peat permafrost microbial communities from Stordalen Mire near Abisko, Sweden - III_Bog_N1_1 | ecosystem: Environmental > Terrestrial > Soil > Wetlands > Peat | place: Sweden: Abisko... | reverse complement strand
ATTCCCGCTCCCAAATTGACACTGTGGCAAAATATATTTTAACCCAGGAAGAGCATCACAAATCAAAGCCATTCAAAGAAGAATATTTGGAAATACTTGAAAAGAACAATATTGAATTTAAAGAGGAATACCTGTTTGAATTTTTTAGTGATATATATGATTGGGATTAAATATTGCGGTGCTCTGCACTTATGGTTATGTGTTTTAAATGTATCCCTACAAATATTTTGCAGCTCTGCTGCTTTGTCTTAGGCCCAAAAGTGCTGAACTTCGAACTATTTGCATGTAAATGATTGTAGTGCAGACTAAAAGGTGCGGAGCACCATAATATTTGTAGATAAATGTTTGTCGTAGAAGATAAAGGTGCAGCGCACCGTAATATTATATTATATGATTGAAATTAAATTCATTAGCAAACATGTTTTTGGAAATAACAAATGATATCCATTTAGGATTATAATTCGGATGTTGCAACGCTGAAAACAGGAAAATAGTATCAATTAATTAATAATAAGAATCTATTATGTACACTGATTGGTTATTAAACGGATTAAGATGTCCGGAAACTCTGAAAACTTTGAAACGTGACGGGAACCGTTTCGAATCTGATGGAAAAGTATATGCAATAAAAAATGATATACTTTCAATTGTATATCCTGACGATTTAGGAGGTGATGACGCAAAATATAACAGACTCTATAACCTACTTGCACCTCTTTACGATTTGAATGAAAGGGTTATGGGTAAGTTACTTGTTGGAGTCGATATGACAAAAGGAAGAAAAGAAATTGTTTCGTTCCTGGGATTAAAGCCTGGTATGCGGATGTTAGAAGTCTCTCCCGGACCGGGAGTCTTCCAGAAGTATCTGAGAAATGATATCGGAGAAAACGGGGAATTAGTGGCTCTCGATCTGTCAATGGGAATGTTACGGCAATGCCAGAAAAGGAATGACAAACTCAACGTTCATCTGATTCATGGAAACGCCCAATTTCTACCTTTTGCCGACAATTGTTTTGATGCATTGTATCACTTTGGCGGAGTAAATCTGTTTAACGATCCTCAAAAAGCTATCAGTGAGTTTATCCGCGTTGTCAGAAAAGATGGTATTGTGAGCTGGGGTGATGAGGGATTCTCAGAAAATTATAGGAATGAACGCAGAAAAAAATTAATGCTTAAAATAAATCCCGGTTTTGCAAAGCCTCGTCCCATAATTCCTCATTCAGTTTATGATGTAATAGAAAATGAGGTATATGATGGCCTTGGATATTTAGTGGTTGCCAAGAAAAGGTAAAAAATGGCATTCTTTCAATTTCTGAACCAGCCGGTGACCCTGATAAAATGGTTATTTTTATCCTAATTACAAACTTATAATAAAACAACTACCATGAACCCCGGATAACTATTTGAAAATATGAGAAGTAACTTTATTAAGATTCTTTTGTTTTTTGCAGTAATAATCTTCCGGGTCATAGAAGTAAGTGCCCAAACGGATTCTGTAAAGACGATAATTTTAAATTCTGTGTATGTAACGGAAAAGAAACCTGCTTTCAATACTAACTGCAGAGAAGTCGTCGCCCTTACCAACACGGAGATGAAAGAAAAAGGAGCACAAACTCTATCCCAGGCCATAGCCACACTTCCCGGTGTGAGCCAGATCACAACAGGGGCTATCTCCAAGCCTGTTATTCGCGGATTATATGGTGATCGCATTCAGATCAATGTTGCAGGTTTGAAACTCGAAGATCAGCAATGGGAAGACGAAGATGGGCTGGTACTTTCCGATGCAGGAGTCGAGCGTGTTGAATTGATTAAAGGTCCGGCATCCCTTTTGTTTGGTTCCGGCGCTATGGGAGGAGTAGTGAATATTGTTGAGGAAGATTTACCTGAATCAGGAACTACAAAACAAAATCTGAACTTCAAATTATTTAGTAACACTTACGGTGCCGGAATAGATTATGGGTTTAAGAAATCAGGGAAAAATACATTTCTGCTGAGAACAGGGATAGAGAGTCATGCTGATTATTCTGACGGAGCAGGTAATCGAGTTCCCAATACCCGTTTTGCTCTTTATAACGTTAACCTGGGTTACATTGTGCAGCGTGAACATTTTAAATCTGAAAACCGGATACTGGCTTCTTACAATGAATTTGGCTTCATTGCCGATTCTGCCGATCTTCATGAAGATGCAAATGAACCACGTCTAAGCAGAGAATTTGAAGAAGCACATTATACAGTATTATTTCTATTATTTTCCAGTAGAAATTCCATTCACCTTAATGAAACAACTGAATTAAATGTCACAATGGGAATTCAGAATAATATGCGCCAGGAACAGGAGCGTTCAGATGAAGTCGATCTAAGTTTACTATTAAATACTTTTTCTTTGAATACATCAATAAGGAAACAGTTGAGTCATAACTGGACCATGACTAATGGAATTGCAGGGATGTTCCAAACCAATAAAAACTTTGCCAGCCGGATAATTGTACCTGATGCCTCAATTGCAGAAGGTTCTGTATTCAGTTACGTAAACCGCCGACAGCAATCAGGAAAGTTGAATGGAAATTTTGAAGCCGGACTAAGATACGATCACAGGCAAGTCAACACTCATCAAACCGGATCTCAAGTCTCACCGGCAATTGAACTGATGCCATTTAACAAGGGGTTCGATAATTTGAACGGTTCTCTGGGTGAAAGCCTTAATTTTAAGAATCTTCTTTTGAAATTTGATCTGAGTTCAGGATTCCGAACCGGGAACCTGGCTGAATTGTCAGCCAATGGTTTACATGAAGGTACTCCCAACTGGTACGTAGGTAATCCGGATATGAAAGTTGAACAATGTCTGAATGCTGATATTTCTGCAACGTGGCAATACAAATGGCTTATATTAAGGGGATCGGTTTTCAGGAACAGGTTCCATAATTTTATTTACCTCCGCCCTACCAATGAAGAATTGTTTGGATTTAATCTCTTTCGATATGAGCAGACCAATGCAACTCTACAGGGATTTGAAGCGGGAGCAGGCATAGAAAATAAAGAGCATTTCAGTTTTTCATTTGATTACTCGTACCTTGATGCAAAACGGGATGATGGTTCATGGTTACCCTTTACTCCTGCTAACCGTTTTTTATTTGACTGCAAATATTTCCTGCCCGCAAGAAGTACCAAATATCAAAATGCCTTTATATCTTTTGGGGTAAACTATACTCAAAAGCAGGATCATACAGACATTTATGAAATTTCCGCCCCGGGTTACTGGCTCATAAATGCCGGCGCCGGGGTAAGTTTCAAATCTGTCCGCATCCTGCTGTCGTGCCGGAATCTGGCTGACCAAAAATATTACGACTTTCTGTCGAGGCTCAAATATTTCGGTCTTAATGATATGGGAAGAAATATAGTGTTGAATGTAGGATGGCAATTTTAATTATCCGAATATTTAAAAACTTAAAATAAAATTAAACTATAATATCCTTGTTATGAAAAAAAGGACTCTGCCACCTGTAATAGTTTTTTTCCTTTTCTTATTTATTAGCTGTGAAAGAGAACAGGAACCCCTCCCTACCCTTGAACTCAAAACCGGCGCCGGTTATACTTCGCAGAATACAACAATCTCCAAAGGATCAACTCTAACGGTAGGTATTCTGGCCACTAAGGCAGAAAATAACCTTAAAACATATAATGTTTCAGTTTCTTATGACGGAGCCTCTTCTACCATAACCGTTCAGAGTTTTACCATTCCTTTGGATCAAAATACCCTCTATAATAAAGATGTAACCTTTACAGTCCGGAACCAGACAGGTACAGAAAAATATTATTTCACCATTGTTGATGTGGATGGAAATCTAATACAGAAGATGCTCACTTTTACTATTGAATAATTTTGAATTATCTTCTGTTAAACATACGAGAGCCAAATGCCCTCGCTCTTTATGATTAGGTAAGTTCTTCAAATTAAGATGAACTGAATACACCTATTTTTAAACAATTAAAACAATTAGATTTGACCTTTGTTTATCATAAAGAATTACACCTTGACCAAACAGAAAGAACAATTCATGATCAGAAGATTCAAAAATATTATTTCTTTACTGTTATTGCTGGTTTTTCTTCTGCCAACAATAGTTAAAATTGAACATCACCATGATAATTTTCAATGTAAATCATTAAATGAAAAACATTTTCATGATTTTCATCCGAATTGTGCAATATGTAATTTTGAATTTTCTATTTTCATATTAAGCTATGAAAATATTGATTTTCAAAAGGATAAACCAGTTGATAATTACTCTAAAAAATACAATTCCCGGTTTTCTTTTAATCTCTACTTATCTCAATTTTCATTACGTGGTCCTCCTGTTATACAAATTTGAAATGAACATTATATAATGTGGTTTTAAAAATTTGTTTAACATTTAAGAGGTAATCGAATGAAAAAACTATTTATCATTTGCCTTTTGATATTAATTTATCAGATCGCAGAGGCACAAAATAAACTTACCGGCAAAATTACTGACAACATAACGGGAGAAGCCATTGTCGGAGCAGCAGTTTACATTCCTGAACTTAAGACAGGAACATTTGCTGATATAAACGGTGTTTATAAAATTGAGAATCTTCCTAAAGTAAAAGTTATTATTCAAGTCAATTTCCTCGGATATAAGTCAGTTGTTGAAAATATAGACTTAGCATCAACTACATCCAGAGATTTTATCATGGAACAGGCCATTACAGAAATGAATGAAGTTGTTATTACAGGTTCATCGAGGGCGATTGAAATTACCAGAACCCCGGTTCCAATGATTACAGTTAACAGTAGGGAATTGCTACAGAATTTAAACACGAATATAATTGATGCAATTGCAAAGCTTCCAGGGGTTAGCGCTGTGACGACTGGTCCAAATGTATCAAAACCATTTATTCACGGACTAGGGTTTAACCGGGTACTGACTTTATTTGATGGTGTAAGACAAGAAGGACAGCAATGGGGTGATGAACATGGGATTGAAATTGATGAAAATGCGGTGGACCGGATTGAAATCGTGAAAGGTCCTGCAAGTTTAATCTATGGTTCTGATGCATTAGCCGGGGTAGTCAATTTGCTTCCTGCTCAACCAGTTCCAGATGGAACTATAAAAGGTCATGTAGAAACAAATTACCAGACAAACAATGGTCTTTTTGGCGCTCACACTGCTTTTGCAGGAAATAAAAACGGTTTTATATGGGAAGGGGTGGCATCACATAAACAAGCCACCAATTATCAAAACAGATACGACGGACGTGTTTATGGCACAGCATTCAATGAAACTGACTTAAGCGGTTATGTCGGACTCCATAAACAGTGGGGTTATTCCGATCTTAACTTTTCTTTATTTGATGACTTACAGGAGATCCCTGATGGCAGCCGCGATTCAGTTACCCGGAAATTCACAAAGCAAATTACTGAAGCCGATACGTTCAGACCAATTGTTTCAGATGCAGAATTAAATTCGTATAAAATATCTACTTTACATCAACATGTCCAGCATTACCGTATATATTCAACAAATAATTTTATCATCGGGGAAAGTAAACTAGGGCTGATACTGGGATACCAACAAAGCATAAGAAGGGAGTTCAGCCATCCGGAATACCCTGATATCCCGGGCCTTTACCTTGATCTGAAAACGCTTACTTACGATATAAAATATATCATTCCGGAATCTAAAGGATGGGAAACAACTATTGGTATAAATGGTATGTATCAGCAAAATACTAACAAGGGTACCGAATTTGTAATACCAGATTATAATCAGTTTGAGGTTGGGCCATTTTTTTTGACAACAATGACCATAGGTAAACTGGACTTAAGTGCAGGTGCCAGATATGACACTCGTATTTTTAGAAATGATGGAATGTATACCCGTTCCAATCCACAGACAGGTTTTGACATGCAGGTAAGTTTACCGGATACAACCATGGCAGATCATCCCTTCTACAGTTTCAAACATACCTTTTCAGGCATATCAGCAAGCATTGGCGCGACTTATAATATTACAAAGAAGTTTTTGGTAAAAGCAAATATTGCCCGGGGATTCCGTGCTCCGAATATAGCTGAAATATCTGCAAATGGAGTTCACCCGGGGACTCTGATATACCAGATCGGCAATACTGGTTTTAAACCTGAATTCAGTCTCCAGGAAGATTTTGGGATTTCTTACAGATCAGATCATATTAGTGGTAACCTGGAAATGTTCAATAACAATATTACCAACTATATATTTAATCAGAAACTATTAAACCATCTTGGACAAGATTCAGTCATTATTAAAGGTAATCAGACTTTTAAATTTCAACAGGCTAAAGCTCAATTATATGGATGGGAGGCAAATCTTGATATTCATCCTTATGACTGGCTTCACTTTGAAAATTCTATCTCAGTAGTGTATGCTTTAAATAAGGGTGGAAATGGTATTCATGTCACAGATAGTTCAAAATATCTGCCCTTCATTCCACCACTCCATACTAATACCGAATTACGTGCTAATATCAAAAGTAAGTCAAAGCATTTTAATTCAGTATACTTAAAGATAGGGATGGAATATTACGCTAAACAGGACAGGGTCTATTCTGCAGATAATACAGAGACCCCGACTCCCGGTTATGTCCTTTTTAATGCAGGAGTGGGTGCCGATTTTACAAACAGTCAGGGGAAAGTACTTGTCAGCATTAATATTCTGGGTAATAATATTACTGATGTTGTTTACCAATCTCACATGAGCAGATTAAAATATTTTGAAGAGTACCCAAATAACCTCTCAGGCAGAAGCGGCATTTATAACATGGGCAGGAACATAAGTTTTAAGTTAACTGTGCCTCTTAATTTCTAATAAAAGTTTCTGTTTGCTCTGGAAATTGCTGTATTAACTCAAAATCGCCACACGCATTTACCTTATCTGGCTTGTTTGATAACAATCAACATACATAGCCTAAAACCAAGCACTTTTCAATGGGTAAGAGTGATTAAGACTACTGGTGATTCCAAGTTATTACTGCACAAATTTGACTTTCTTCTAATAATTTCTTAAATTTGTTTATTATTAAAAGAGAATAATTCTCATTAGATAATTATTAGTCATGCATGCAGGCGAAATAAGAAATAAAATAATTGAGAGAGGACTTAAAGTTACACCTCAGAGAATAGCAATTTTTGAGGCTATTGTCAAACTCAATAATCATCCGACAGCTGAGAATGTTATAGATTATATCAGGACAAACCATCCAAATATAGCAACAGCCACTGTTTACAAAGTACTTGATGCGTTGGCGGAAAAAGGGTTAATCAAAAAAGTAAAAACAGAAAAAGATGTTATGAGATACGATGCATTTCTTGAAAAGCATCACCATTTATATTCTTCCGACTCGGATAGAATAGAGGACTATTTAGATGATGAACTTAATGATATACTTGAAAAACATTTTGCGAAGAAAGGAATACCCGGTTTTAAGATTGAAGATATTAAACTACAGATAATAGGCAAGTTCTTAAAAAACAAAAAATAATTGATCATTTATAAACTAATACATATTAAAAATGGAGAATAACTCAGATAAAGTCAGCAAATGCCCTGTTACCGGAGCAACTCAGAAGCACAGTGTTGGTACCAGCGGTACAAAAAACCGCGACTGGTGGCCCAATCAGTTAAAATTGAATATACTGCGACAACACTCATCTTTATCTAACCCTATGGGGGAAGATTTTAACTATGCTAAAGAATTTAAGAGTCTGAATCTGGAAGCCATAAAAAAAGACCTTCACAAGCTAATGACCGACTCTCAGGATTGGTGGCCTGCCGATTTCGGCCATTACGGACCATTATTCATCCGTATGGCATGGCACAGTGCAGGCACATACCGCACAGGAGATGGTCGTGGAGGTGCAGGAGGCGGACAGCAACGCTTTGCCCCTCTTAACAGTTGGCCCGATAATGTCAACCTCGACAAGGCACGCAGGTTGCTTTGGCCGGTCAAACAAAAGTATGGCCGGAAAATATCCTGGGCAGACCTTATGATCCTTACGGGTAATGTAGCCCTGGAATCAATGGGATTCAAAACCTTTGGATTTGGTGGTGGGCGCGCAGATGTCTGGGAGCCGGAAGAAGATGTATTCTGGGGTTCCGAAACCAAGTGGAAGGAAGCTGACAAACGCTATTCAGGCGAACGCGACCTCGACAATCCGCTTGCAGCCGTTCAAATGGGGTTAATCTATGTAAATCCGGAAGGACCAGACGGAAACCCTGATCCGGTTGCAGCGGCTAAAGATATTAGAGAAACGTTTGCCCGTATGGCCATGAATGATGAAGAAACCGTTGCACTTATTGCAGGTGGGCATACCTTTGGCAAAACCCATGGAGCCGGTGATGCGGCACTTGTTGGACCTGAACCTGAAGCTGCAGAAATTGAAGAGCAGGGCCTGGGCTGGAAAAGCAAGTTTGGCTCAGGAAAAGGAGGCGACACAATCGGTAGCGGTTTGGAAGTGACATGGACACAGACGCCAGCCAAGTGGAGTTATTATTTCTTCGAAAATCTTTTAAAATACGAATGGGAATTGACAAAAAGCCCGGCCGGAGCGCAACAGTGGGTAGCAAAAAATGCCGATGGTGTTATTCCTGATGCACACGACACATCTAAAAAGCATTCACCGACGATGCTTACTACGGATCTTTCTTTGCGTTTCGATCCCGCATATGAGAAAATTTCAAGACGCTTCTATGAACATCCTCTTGAATTTGCGGATGCCTTTGCACGTGCATGGTTTAAGCTGACTCACAGGGATATGGGACCTCGTGCACGCTACTTAGGTGCTGAAGTGCCTGCAGAAGATCTGATCTGGCAGGATCCGATACCTGCTTTGAATCATACCCTGATTGATGCGAAAGATATTGCTGCATTAAATGCTAAGGTATTAAAATCAGGACTATCTGTATTTCAATTGGTATCTACTGCATGGGCTTCAGCCTCTACTTTCCGTGGATCCGACAAACGTGGTGGAGCGAACGGTGCCCGCATTCGTCTTGCTCCGCAAAAGGACTGGGCTGTTAACAACCCTGCTCAGCTGACTAAAGTACTGGAAAAGCTTCAAAGTATCCAAAAAGAATTCAACAGTGCCCAATCTGGCGGAAAAAAGGTTTCTCTTGCAGACCTTATTGTATTGGCAGGTTGTGCCGGTGTTGAAAAAGCTGCTAAAGACGCAGGATTTGTTGTAAATGTCCCGTTCACTCCGGGTCGTATGGATGCATCGCAGGAGCAATCCGACGTGGAATCATTCGCAGTGCTTGAGCCTGCAGCAGACGGGTTTCGCAATTATCTTAAGACAAAATACTCCATATCAACCGAAGAATTGTTTATTGACAAAGCCCAACTGCTAACACTTTCTGCTCCTGAAATGACAGTTCTTTTGGGTGGTATGCGAGTGTTGAACACAAACTTTGACAACTCTGAACATGGAGTTTTCACGAAACGCCCTGAAGTACTTACCAACGATTTCTTTGTAAACCTGCTCGACATGAGTACAGCCTGGATGCCAGCATCTGAGACCAAAGAGACGTTTGATGGACGTGATCGTAAGACGGGTGTACTAAAATGGACAGGAACCCGGGTAGATCTTATCTTTGGTTCGAACTCAGAGCTTAGAGCCCTTGCCGAAGTCTACGGAAGCACAGATGCTCAGGAAAAATTTGTTAAGGATTTTGTTGCGGCATGGAACAAAGTAATGAACCTTGATCGCTTTGATTTGGCTTGATATCACAAAAGTTGATCTTGAGACAGACTTCTTTTATAGTATTTAATTTAATGACTATCGGGAATGAATAATATATATTTGAGAATTGCTTTTGCTATGCATGTACTCATCCCCCCTGCCCCCTTCTCTTGCAGGCAAAAGAAGGGGGAGATATCTTCTTAGCCCCTCTTTGCGGAGCAGCTACACTTTATACACATCTTTTCAGTCCCTTACATACTGCTCATGATCAACTCACCCCCATCCCCTCTCTACTTCGTAAAGAGGGGCGTGCACGTGATAAAGTTTCAAAAATGATGATTAAGATTCTACCATTTAGGACTGGGGGTGTTTCCATCCTGAAACAATAGTGTAAAAATACTTTTTGACTTCTTGCGGATGATTCATAAATTTCGGCATATCAATGAATTGCCCCCTCTTTACGAAGTAGAGAGGGGGTCAGGGGGGTGAGTATTAAAAAGCTAAAATGAAAAGATATGTATAGAGAGTAGTTACGTAGTAGAGAGGGGATGGGTGTGAGTATGTATGAGATAAAAGAAATTCCTGATCGAAAAGATGTGCATAAAGGGTAGGCGGAGCAGAGAGGGGTTGGGGTGAGTTCATGAGATTATATGATTGATATTTAATCACTTAAAATAGTTTAATATTGAATGCCGATACTTATATTTAATTTTAAACAATATGACTATCGGTAATAACACATACAAAATCCAAAAACGCTTGAAAATCAATTTATTTACCCCAGCCCCAAGGGGAGTAAATTGATTTTCTTCGCTCCCCTTGGGGTCGGGGTAAACGAAGAAAATCAATAAGGGTACATGCATGATTCCTGATACTTATAATATATACTTTTAAACAGAAGGGTTGAATTTTAATAATAAACCATAAATAATACAAAAGAAAAGAGTATCGAAATATTTAATTATGAAGATATCAAGTGCTTAGCATCGTATTTCTAAACAGCGCATTCCGTACATCTCCGACTATTGCTGACAACGTCCCCGCTCCTCTTTTCCCGTTTACAACTTTTGGTGGTTTCTTCAAAAGAAACCTTAATTTTACCACATGTCTTTTCAAAAAGGAACTGACGGTTTATTTTTTCTCTTCGGAACTTTATATATTAAAACAATATGATTAAATATTTTAAATATTTAATAGTAAGCATCTGTTTAACAATTTATTGCTTCAATCCAGCATTTGCACAAACTGTGAATAAATTTGATTTTGAGCGGATTGAAGATAACTCTTTTCTAATTGAAGAAGCTTACAATCAGGATCCTGGAGTAATACAACACATTTCTTCATTTCAGTATATGAAAGATCATACCTGGATTTATACTTTCACAGATGAATGGCCTGTACCCGGACAAAAACATCAGCTTTCGACAACAATTCCTGTTTTAAACAATGGGTCAACCGGATTGGGTGATATATTGCTAAACTACCGTTATCAGGCCATATTCAGAGATCGATTCGCCTTTTCCCCGAGGTTTTCACTCATATTGCCAACAGGAAATTTCAGAAACGGGCTGGGTGCCGGGGTTCCGGGTTACCAGCTAAGTCTCCCGTTCAGTTACCTGTTATCCACAAAAATAGCCACCCATTATAACCTTGGTTTAACATTTACGCCAAATGCGAAGCAAGCCGATGGGTCAGCATCGGATATTACTGTATTTAATTATGGTCTGAGTATGATCCTGCTTCTGAACAAGAACTTTAATTTCATGTTTGAAGTTGCCGGCAACAGAACCTACACAAAGGTCCGTACAGATTATTCAAAAACCGGTTCATTTTTCATTAATCCCGGATTCAGGTATGCAATAAATTTCAAATCGGGTCTGCAGATAGTGCCCGGTCTTGCTCTGCCAATTGGCCTTGGTCCATCAAATGGAGATATAGGTATATATGGCTATTTATCATTTGAGCATCCATTGTGGAAACCAAAAAGCTGAAAAACCGGCTTCTGAATTAACTCAAATTATAGATGCGTTTATGGTTCTGTAACTATACAAAAAATAACAGATGATTTATGAAGACCAATAAATTAAATTAACTTTAAACAAAACTAATAATCATTGATCATTTTTAGAAAGATATCTTACTCGTTAAGTTATCTGGCCATTACCGGATTTGCTTTCTTCACTTTCAATTGTATCGGTTACTCACAAAATTTGCAGGTTTCAGATTCCGGTTATATTCAATCTTCGTTATCATCTAAAACAGATCAGGATAAGATTAAAATTCAAAAAACATCAACCAATTTTTATAAAACTGACAGCATCTTTTCCTTTCGTTCATCAAAAGGATATTTCCCGTCATTGCTTGCTGATTTTGAAGAGCAGATAGTTTCACCTTTTAAGATTAATACAAAGCAATTGATAATGACAGGTGCAGCAGTTGGTATCACAGTTGCACTGGTTCACTTTGATGGCGATATTGATGAGTGGGCACGCACTCAGAAACAAAAACATAAATGGGTAAATAAATCTTCTCCGTTCATAACTAATTTTGGCGGAGATTGGGGTGTCTATTCAGTCATCGCAACAGGATTACTGGGTGCCGTATGTAAAAATGAAAAGGTAGTTCAGACGAGTTTACTGGCAACGCAGGCAATGATTACTTCGGGCGTGTGGGCTAACATTGTAAAAGTGCTTACCGGCAGAGAGAGACCTATGGCAGATTATGCTTTCAGTAAATCTGAGGGAGGTGCATGGTACGGACCATTTGCCGTATGGGACCAGGACCTGGCGATCAGAAAACCTGTTTCAGCCTTTGATGCATTTCCTTCGGGCCATACAGCAACCGCATTTTCAATCGCTACCGTATTTGCAATGCAATACAGGGATAAAAAAGCAATTCCCATAATCTGCTATTCAGCAGCTACACTG
>Ga0302271_10003729_pt1 | contig 12664 bp, 2 predicted proteins | sample III_Bog_N1_1_FD_198767 | JGI IMG/M metagenome (GOLD analysis project Ga0302271, IMG submission 198767) | Peat permafrost microbial communities from Stordalen Mire near Abisko, Sweden - III_Bog_N1_1 | ecosystem: Environmental > Terrestrial > Soil > Wetlands > Peat | place: Sweden: Abisko... | reverse complement strand
TAACGATCTTGATAAGTATATTTATCCTGCAACTGCAACGAAAGGATACTAAAAAAGTGAAAAATCATCTGAGACAGCTGGTTTCTTCCCACCTCGATTATATTGAGGAATACTTATTTTTAAATGAGATTTTTACAATTAAAAAAGATTGTTTCATCATGCTTGTTAAAAAACACTAGTTGATTGATTCAAGATCATTTTTAAGTAAAATTGTATTATTTAAAGTAATCTCTAAATGAAGACTATTCACGCTTAATAAAATCAGAAATATCATTCAGTATTTTTATTTAACTAATAAACCCAAAGAATCTATGTAATTCACTTTCTCTAATTATTATTTCAGTAATAACAGCAATAAATTCAAATTTTCAAGTAAATTTTGGATTCTTGTTGGAGTTAAAAAATGATGTCTGATGCCCTACGATTCTGTTTATTTGAAGTTAAAAAAAGAAATGTCATTATTTATTATAATTTGTATTAATTTACTATTTTTCTGTCATTTACTTTAGATTTATTAGTTTACCGAGAGGGAAAGAGTGAAATAAAAAGTACTCATTTTGGATATTTCGTTCCTTTTAGATAAAATACAATACTTAAAATAATATAATTAGAAGAATCTAATTCTTGTTTCTTTTAAAATTCTAGAAAAATAGTATTTTCAAGAAAGATTGTTCATCTTTTCATAAATGCAAATGATAAAAATTTTTTGAATACCCTTTCTGCTCATTTCAAAAAAATTACTTCAATATCTTTTTTAATCTTTCAGCAAAATAAATTAACACTTTAAATTTTGAAATTGAGGTATAAATTTAATAAAAGCCACTGAATATAAAGTTTTGCAGAATTTATTCTTATTTTACTAAATTTTTTAGTAAATACATTTTCTATCCCTTATTTATTAGTTCATTAACAATTTAATAGATAAAAGATATTTTTTGTGAATCAAAAGTAATGTGACATAAATTATCTTAGAGCATATTATTAAGAAGCTATTTTAATGTGAAAATAGTAAAAATTCAAGGCAAAAAGAAAACAAAAGAAATAGCTGCTCTATATTTGTAAAAGATTGTTAAAAAATTAAAATTTGCCATTTAAACCATAAACCAATCCAGATGAAATCTAAATTAGCTTGAAATTGTGTTTTAATTAGAAATTAATTGTGGGTAGTTTAATCAAAGTAAGGGGGGGAAATATTCTGTTTACAACAGATAATCGGAAAAGATAATAGCAGAATTCTTCTATCTGGCAGATTAAAAGAGAAATGAAATTTGTTTTTTTCTTGAAAGATATCAAAAAATCAAGAAATTACTCATGCAAAAGCATTTTTCTAATAAGTTCTCACAGATTAAAAAGAAGAACCCATTTTGTAAGTTTAAATTCTTTTCGCTTTCAGCTCTTTTAGATAAAATAAATTATTGATGACTCAGAAAGTATTTTTGATGGCTTCTCATTTTTGGCTAACAATTTTAAGGGTTCCTAAAAGATCGAGAGTTTTTCAATTATTAAATTTTATTTACACAGTACTTTCCTTTCCCCTCGTTCTAATACACTGCAATTGAAAAGAAAATGCAAGTACCCCAGAAATCTATTGATCATCCCGAAGGACCAGCTAAAGATAAACTTGAGAACTACTTGAATAGCTTAAATGGAATGACTGATGACTAAATCTTGTTGAAATATCAACGTGCTTCTAAATCGAATAGTATTAAGATTATTTTACATAACTTCATAGTATTCATCAAGGCCACTGGTGATATAGTCGTGATTGAAGGCCTCTGTAAAACTAAGGAAAAAAGGATTGAATAGATTCGCAAGGAATTTTAGGCCTTCATGAAATCCAAGAAACTCAATTAAGCGACATTTTTAGCCATGTTTCATAGTGAGCGCTTCAATTTCTTCTTGGATTATTACCTGACCCACTATGCTTTGGATACTATTTTATAGAATAGCGTTAAGGACTACAGCTGTCACATTCTATGTGTTTATTTTTTCAAAAGATGTTTTTGCAGTTAGAAACTTGCATCTTCAATTAAAACATACAAGAAACCTAGTTCAAAACTATGAAGGAACCTGAAGAATAAATAAAAATAGGTTTTTCCCAATTTAGTAAAATATAACAACCTGAATATTGTATCACAAAGATAAAAAGAAAGTTTTACCTGAAAAATAAAATCAACGTTTATTGAAAACAAACAAACACTTAATGGCCTGGAAGATCAAATTTTGCTGAGTCTTAGAGAGTCTCTTCTATTTCTACTGCTTCGAGGATTGGAAGAAGCAGCTGGCAGTGATTTTAGATGATTTTCTTGTCTGTGCATACTAATTACTTCATCATTAAATCGTAATTAACAATCACTTAGTTTGTGTTAAACTATTCATCAGATGTTCCTGTATTCAAATTATTAGTTTTTTTTCTATTTATTTTCTACTCTTATTGTTTATGGATATTTGATAAGTTGATACGCATTACAATGCTCGTGTAAGTAATAGTTAAAATAACTTGATTTTATAAAACTCATATGCTTCGAGCAGTAATTCAAATCAAAAAAGAAATTTAATATTGAAATTAATTTTCTTAAGAAACATGTAATAAACCTAAAAAAACTATCTTATACTATTTCTTCATCCTTTTCATAAATTGAGAATGTCATTCATTCACCGTTTTATTTTTGCTTTAACTAAGCCTAAGAATCCATCTAATCTCCTTTTTCAAATTATTGCAAGTAATAACAACAATAAATGTAAAAAATTCAGGTGAATTTTTAAGATTCTTGTTGGAGTTTTAAAACTTACATAGGTGTTTAAGAGTCAGATTTATTTGAAGGTAAAAGAATAAACGCCATTATTTTTTTTTTCAATTTAAGACATATCACAGCTTTTACTTTTAAAAAATTTTTAATAGTTCACATAAAATGGAAAAGATAAAGAGATAAAGCTTTGATTTGAAACAATTAAAGCATACATTAATCCATTAGATGTCTAAAAATAGCAATAAACCAAGATTATTAGGAATAATATTACAAACAAATAACTTTGATTTATCTAGCATTCTTAGGAAAATAGCATGTTCAAGTCATATTGTAGGTCCTTTTGTGAATTCATTTGCAAAGTTATTTTTAAATATCCTTTCTACCAATGTCTAGAAAAATGGTATTAACTTTTCTTCTTTCTATTATTCAAATAAGCAAAATGTGAAACTAAGGCATAATTTAGTTTTTTCATGCTTGAGATCAGATGTAAATACAATTTCTATTCCTTGGTTTTTTCACTAAACAAGTAACTTGTAATGCGTAACAAAGTGTATTTAAAACCATGTAAAACAAATTATCTTTGAGCCTGCTATTTGTAAGCTATTTTTGTAAGGAAAATTCAACCATAAAAGAAAAAATGAAGGAAAACGCTGCTTCAGATTTGATCTTATTGTTAAAAAGAAAAAGAGGTAATTTAAAAAAGCATGAAATCAGGTTTTGAAGTTTTCTCAAAATATACTGGAGTACTTGAATTTACGAAATAATAAAATTAAATTCAAAAGTCAATTTTTATTCAATTCAAGGCTCTCTTTCACATCCATTTAGAGATCAAAGCGCAGGAGGACAATAGCAGTTAGTCATTGATTCTTAATAAGATTGGCTTTTTACAATATCCCTCTTTATTAAGAGATAAATCTGTCTATTTACATTGAAAAATCTAAACTGGGGAGTATGTCTCAATGCTAGATATGTAATTACTCCTGTTTACTAATAAAAATAGAGCAATTAGCCAAACTGCTAACTAAGCATGCACAAAACTGTCTAATTGGTAGTAAGTTAATTGTCATTTGAAATTAACAGAGAGTAGCTTTAATCAAATAAGAGGGAAAGAATTATTATTCCTGAAAAATAAGAAAGAATCATAGAAAGTATTAAATGAGAATGCTTTTATCGAGCAGACTAAAAGTGCTATGTTATTAGTTATTTTCTCGAAAAATACAAAAATTATGTGCAACAAAAAAAACTCATTTTTCGTTATTTTTCAAATCAATTCTCAAAGACAAAACAAAATAAAAAGAAGAACTCTTTTCACAAACTAAAAATCTATTCACTTCTAGTTTCTAAATAAAATTTATCTTTTTATGTTTATTCAAAACAAAATTTGCTTTTGTTGGTATTGTATCTACCTTTTGGTGAGTTGCTTCTTGGGCTCCTAATAGATTGAGGGACTTTCTAATTTATTTATTATTTTTTTTATTTTGAACATTACTTGTTCTTTCCCTTCTCCCGAGACATTCACTGCAATTTTAATATAAAAAGAAAATGCAAGTACCTCAGAAATCTATTGATCTACTCGAAGGACCAGCTAAAGATGATCTAGAGAAGGATTTGAGTAAATTCTCGAAAATGTCTGATGATTAAATCTTAAAAGCTTATAAACATGCTTCCAAATCGAATAGCATTAAGACAATACTACATAACTTCGTTGATCATATTAAAACCACTGGTGATGAAATAGTGATTGAGGGTCTCTAGAAAAATATGGATAAAGGTTTAGGATAGATTCGTAAGGAGTTTCAGGCCTTCATGAGATCTAAGAAACTTAACCAAGCAACATTTTTATCTATCTTTCATAGTGAACGCTTTAACTTCCAATTAGATTATTATCTTACCTACTATGCCTTGGATACGATCTTGTAGAATAGTGTTAAGGATTACAGCTGTCACATTCTCTGTGTGTTTTTTTTCAAAAGATGTTTTGGCAGTAAGAAATTAGCGTCTTCCATTAAAATATACAAGAAACCGAGTACAAAACTATGAAGAAACCTGGAGAATAAATTGAAAAAAGGTGGTTCAAATTTTACTAACATTTAAATATTAGCTTATTGTTATACATAAGATATAAGGTACGTTTTACAGTAAAAAGAAAATCTAAGTTAATTAAAAACAAACAAACATTTAATGGCCTTGAAGATCAAATATACTGAGTCTTCGAGAGTCTCTTCTAGTTCTACTGCTTCGAGGATAAGGAAGAAGCAGCTGGCAGTGATTTTAAGGGAGATTCTTGCCAGTGCATACTAATTACTTCATTAATAAATTATATTTAACAATCACTTAATTTGTGTTCAAGTATTCATCAGTTGTTACTGACTCGAATTATTAATTTTTTCTATTCCTTTTTCACTCTTGCTTTTTCTGGATATTAAGCAAGTTAATATGTCTTTCAATGTTCATGGAAGTTATTTCTAATATAACTTGATTCTTTCAAACTCTGATACATCGAGGAGTAATTCAAAACTCAAAAGAAATTGATTAAAAAATCACAACAAGGTTAAATAAAAACAAGGATTTTTATCAACAAATAAGCTTTGAAAAGAAATAAGTTTGAGGTATATTTAGCTAATGCATTATTCCAAAGTTGATAAAACAAGACAATCCCCCCAATATTGCAAGAAATAAATACATAATTAGTTGGTGGGTGAAGAAATAATTTAAATCTTTTTTATTTCTGGAAAAAAGTTAAAAATCATATAACCCTACCTTCTTCCCCCTCGGTTTCTAATAAGTCATAAGTAAAGTGAACAAGTATTAAATAATACAAAGCAATTGTGTCTATCTAAAGTTGACATTTAAACACTTAATTTTTGGATTATTCTTAAGCAGGTTTTCTAGAAAAGCATTTTTTCAAATGTCAATTCCAAGCAAATAAATCTTTCTTTTCAACAATAAAATAACAATATTTTGCTTAAAAAGTCAATTATCAAATTAGAGCTCCCCACATATACCCTCTTATTTTTAGTTTTTGAATGAACTAAATTACCTTGAGTCTTATAAAAATAGATTCTTATTTGTAAATTCTTGATGCCTTGGTTTGGTTGCTAAATAATAAATCTCATATGGAACAGAAGAAAAAAAGTTATCTAATCATTACTATAATATAATAATTAAGGTTAGTTTATATCAAAATATTATTTTGAGAAAAAACAAACCACTAACAAAGAACAATTTACTCAATTAATATGATTACCATTTTTCTTCTTCTACTTATGCAGTTTAATGTCGGAGATATTAAGAAAAATAAGTGAAAGAAAAGGCTAAATACATTTTAAATTTTCATTCAATCAAGCATCGAAGGTAACTGGTCAAAAGACTCCTTCACAGCTTTTAAATATTAGCTAACAAGTTCTGTAAAACTCAATCTAAGACCTCCATTTTTAGATTGTTATCTCATAATGAAAAGAGACAAAGACTCACAATAAATCAAAGATTATTCCTATGCTGTTAAAAAAGAAGGTATCTTAATTATTTAGGTTGATAATTTATTTGTAATAATCGATCTAAATTACTTTTCTAGAGCTTGCTATAGGAGAACAAATTAAGTGCTATTTTACAAGTCAATTATTAAAATAATCGGCGGATATTCCTTGAATTCCTCAATTTGTAATTTGAAAATGCCATTTTTGGTTGGATTCGAGAGGACATCGAAATATTCAAGAGTTTGTCTATTCATTTTAAGTTCTTAAACTAAGCTGTTGGTTTAATTATTAGAAGTTTTGCTTTTTAAAAGCATAATGAAAAACCTAAAGTAAACTCGATTCGCTGCTTCAGTTGACATTTCTTCAAAATGTTAATTTTTATAAAGCAGGTAGATGAGAAGCTAGAAAGGTAAATTAATAAGACACCTTGGAAAGAGCTATCGAATATAAAAATGTTCTAAACTTACATCGACCCTAACATGAGGCAAAGGAATTTCGGCAAATATCTTTTCATTAGGCTTGAAAAAGTAGTAAACTTATTATTTGAAGATAATAACAACCTAGGAGGAAACTTATGAAATATGCATAAAAATTGAGCAATAATCCATATGCTTCAGTTTTTCACAATCCGTAAGGTTAAACTTTAGGATATCATACATTTCAAAAGGTAGTCTATAATGAGTTTGCATTATTTCTTCAATTGCTGTAATGATTTCCCTAAAATATTAGGAATTATCTTTTTAGCTGAAATTTCTTGTAAATTAATCTAAAAATTCCTTCTCTGTATTGATTTACAGTTTCTAGACAGTTTAGAAAACTTCAAGATATTCTTTCTTGCTGGAGGACAGTGGACGTTAATTATCTTTCTAATTCTAGATTACACCCTGCTATGATGGTTGTTGTAGTTGTTCAACGAAGCTCTGATCAAATGTAATTTCCTTTTTTAGATATTACTTGAAATATCGATAGAATGAACTTCTTATTTCCTTATCCTGCAATTATTCCAGCATATTAAAGAAAGAATAAGAGTATGCCTCCAATTCAAATTTTATCGCCTTTATATCATACCCTTTCGTTGACTTAAAAAGTCCAAAAAAATCCAGTATTACTGGTGTTTTCTTTTCTTTTTTCTAGAATAAAGCAATTGGAAACTCTCCTTCTAACACTTCAGTAAGTTAATAATTTTCAGTATTGCAAAAACTACTAAGATCATCCTTAGAATGGCAACTCACAACAAAGTCGTCATTGGAAGGATTTATTGATTTAATAGATGAAATCAAGTTACAGATGCTTCTTTGCATACTCTAAAGTTGCTATGAAAACTCTTAGATTGTAATAAGTTTCTTGGAATTACTTCTGGAGAATAAACCTGATAAGAAGTTTTAACCACTAGCCTGCTTAAGGCTAACTTAATAGAGATAGAAAGCGACTATTCCTACTTTTTTCTGTTGAGAAATAGCAAGGAACAGTGGGGAATATTTTTTAAATACGTCTGATTCTACTTTAGCAGTACTTCTACAAATATTCACGGTCTCTGAAAAAGGAGTGTGCTTAAATTAGATTGCCTCTACTTACTACATTTAATTGAGAATTACTTATATTTCCCCTTGATCAGATGTTGTCAGAGCTGTAACAAAACGAACCTAAAAAGGTAAGTTAAGTAGACCTTCATCATTGTAGATTTCTCCTAAATCTTGTTTACACTTTTTTTCTTCATCTTTGACAAAATCTTTAGTCTTTTCAATTAATTACTCCAATCTCACAAGCATACAAAATAGTAGATTCATCATAGTTATCTCTTTGTGTTTCAACATGATATTTCCGAGTTGGCCTAAATCCAGCTGCTCTTTTTATAATATGCTAACACAAAGTAATTTTATACTTTTCTGTTCTAATAAATTCTGGAGATTATTGACTAGCAATCCATCTAACTTTAATCCCAGAAAAATCTTAAACAAATCATCATATTTAGGTGAATCAACTCTTTTAACTTGATTCAAGCAAAGTGCTATCTCCAAGTAAATATTCAAAGTATTCTTAATTTATTCTACCATGTCTGCAATTTAAATAGCAAGAATATCATAATAATTTACTGTTTCCTATGGTTATTAGCCATTTCCATCCATCGGGTAGACCTTCTAAGGAAACATCTCTATCGCATGTAACACTGCCTTGTTAATTTCTTCTTCAAATTTGTCCGCTATTTCTTATCTTTTGCTAATTAATATGCAAATTTACTAATAGATGATTAGAGGTTCGATTTAGTTTTCCAATATTATTTCCAAATCGCGGAGATCACGTATTTTTTCTGACATCAAATCACTGAATATCTTTTAATAGTTATTTGAATAGCAGTCAGTAGTCGCTGATTATGCAAATTTCTTCTGAAAATTATCATTATTTCCTTAAAAAATTGACTTTACCTACTCAAATTCTGATTTTTTCATGTACTGATATTTAATCATCAGAAGGAGTCTACACATTTTCTCATCTAGATTCTGATCATTATTCTATTTATATTAAGGATTTTAAGTTTTAAAATACTTGTTGGCATACTCTATCTCTTTGAAGACTATTTCATGTAAAGAATTAAAGGTTTCTGCAAGTATGTTGTAAATTTCCTCATTAATTTCATTTAAAATGGCAGTTTCTTCTTAACTGGTAATAGGATTTTTAAGTTTTTCTTATTTGACAGGTCGAATTGCGCCAAAACGTGATTTATCTAAAGAAATCATATCAATGAACGATGGCTCCTCTGCTCTGTTCAGAAACCTAGCTAAAATGCTGGGAATTTTCAGTTTATCAATCCAAACAATTTTCTCTTGACTCTATTGCTTCTACTTAAAGCCCCTCATAATAAAGTAGTTAACAGTATTAATATTTGACTGTGTTAAACTCTAGATTGATTGCGGTAATTCTGCTAATCCACTGGATACTTAACTCTCATCAAAAACTATTAACTTCAAAGATTGCTTAATATTCTGCAAGAAATTCTTTATGCTACTAATCAATACATTTTTAATAAATTCTTCACTAGCCAATCCATCTATTTTGTTTTCTTTAATTATTTTAACTTATTTCTTCAATTCGTCAATGCTGCCAGGACTTAAAACTACTTTTCTGATGTTCTCGATGGTTTTGAACTCTTCGATTTAATTGTATTTATGTCTCCCAATTACTTATGGATTTTCACTAATTTATCATAACAAAAATCAAAAATAACAACTATTTTTTTTCAAAAATCTTCATATTCTTAAAAATTAATTATTTACCCTAATTCCATAATAGGAGATTAGTTATCCCCTCGATTCTGCCTTTATTAAATAAATCCAATCTGATTTGAATTCAATTAGAAAGAAGGAACATCTTGAATACCTTCTTCAATTTCCATTAACTAAGAAGGACCATTTATTATGCTTTATTCAGATGGAGCACTTATTGGGAGGGAATTCCCATTTATCTCATTTTCGCTTGATGATAAGGAGCGTCTTCGAGGAGGCGCATTGAGGCCAAGACTGTTGCGCTGTGATTATCTCCCTGATTATTGATTATTAGGATTATTATTGTTATTGTTATCTTGATTTTATACTGGAATAACTGCCTGAAAGGCCTACTAAGGTCTTGGAGGAAGGTTTTGTCTTATTTAGTAAGGATTTTCTCTTTACTAATTGTTATTCATTCCTACTTAATTTTGTTGCCACAGTTGTTGAGGATTCTAAGGCTATTATTATTAACCTTATTGCTATTGACGTAATGCCTATTGTGCTAATTAATTATTATTCCTTCTTAATGAATTTGGTCTATTTTGCGCTTTCCAAGTGGGATTATCTGGATTATTTGCGCTTCTGCTACTGCCATTTACTCCGTATCTTGGTTCACGAATATTCTGTTAGTTATTATCCATATTTCCCTCAAGATCAGCGAGTCTATTCTCTTTTTTATTTCTCTATCCCTCTAACTTTTAATTTCCTAATATTTCTTTCTAACTTTCTCGTTGATTTCGCTTGAATTATTAATCTATCTAATATTCTAACTTTCAAATCATTACAATTCTGACTTGCATGGCAGCATCAAAAGCAATAATATAGTCACTCAACATTTTCAAATCAATTCGGAAGATGAAAAACAAAAAAAATAAATAGTTTTTTCGTCTCTAGCAAATTATTTCACTAATTCTAAACTGTACCAGTCAAGAATTCCCTTCAATAGGTGTGATTATCTCTGTAAATTTCCAGATTTCAAATAAATTCTTGCCTTCTCCAACAAACACTGAGCCACCTCCAAGATCAAGCAATTAAGATACGTAATCTTGATAAAAACATTGCGATTAAATTATTTATTAAGTTTTGAGATTGTAAAGTAGCCATTTTCGTTTGTTAGTTGCAAGACAAATTAATGAAGAACTCTTCCAAGACAATAGAGTGATAGCGTAGATGTATTCGTGGAATTCGATTATTTGAGTTTAATCAAGAGAAGAAGATGAATAGATTATGATTTAACCTGCTGTGTTTCCTGTCAAGAAAAGTGTTTCGTCTTTGCTTAGATGGCATGATCTTATGCATGAGTTTTATTCGCGTTTTGCTATTATTTTCTCTTCAATGAAGTCATATCCCGCAACGGTTTTGTCTTCGCTGATTGTTAGTAAGATCCTTTTCTAAGCGATGCAAATACAGTTGACTTTCCTGTTATGAAGGGATATTTCTTTTTGGTAGGAAGCACTCATGCTAGAGGTAGGACATTCAATTTCAAACTTCTTTTCTTCTTGATTGCTATTTAGTTTTTCCGTGTCTACAAGTTTTAATTTTTCTTCTTAATTTCCTCCATTATTTTAGACTTGCTCAGCTATTATATTCTCAAGAATTGTCTCCTTAGCATCATTTGTTAAGTTGCTTATCAAGTTTAGCTTAGTGAATACTATTTCTCCTGTGCTTGTCCCTATGAACAGTTGATAATCTAGATTCGCTAAGCATCTAGGACGAGCCTTTATTTTCGACGATCCAACTTCACAATATTATGATTTATCTTTTTTTTTGCTGAATAGCCATATTTTTTTATCATCACTTGTTACAATTAATGAAGATTGTTAGTCTTCTTCCAATCCCTTGAAATCAGTGATTTTAGAAGAAGAAGGGAATTGAATTCGCTAAAGTTCTTTTGGTTCTTGAAGATTCCAGATGATAATGTTATTGAAGCCCTGATTCCAGCCATCTAGAGTGATTAGTTCATTTCCAAGGATTACTGCATTTAATATGCAATGCTCCTTGATATGTGTCTTTTCTTAGACTTTCTTCAATTAGCACTGGTTAGCTGCGGTAGATGCTGATCCATCAATCTGAGAGATAACAGTGTCCTAATTAGTCAGAATAGTTTATTGATTTATTAATTCTGGTGCTTTATCCATTTTGGGTAAAAATATTTTTGATTTTTTGTTTTTCTTTTGAGCTCTTAAATTGAATAAAAATCCAAAACTTCAAGCGAGAGAAAATCAAAACAAGTTTTGCTAAAGTTATTGTCTGCTAATTAGTGATGTTGTTTGGCATGGTTTTACGATAAATTGAAAAGATGAACATCAATATGTTTTTAAGGTTTAGTTGTATTATATTAAGGATTATGTTCAAGAAAAACACAAAATATTTAGAAATATCTTAAAACTCTATCTTTACTTTTTTATCACATTCCTATTATTTATTTGTTACTCGAGATATCCCAAACTAACTAGGGTTATCCAATCTCAAACAATCTAAAATATTCCAAAAATTACTTTGCCTTTCCCTAACTATTTATTTGTTATTTTCATGCTTTAACCCATTCAGCATTAGAACCCAATTCTTTAATTCTTTTTAGGAAAATACAAATTTGATATATTCAAAGATCTTTTTTAAGCCCAATTAATTGCTTCTCTTCTCAAATATAACTACAACTACGCTGTCCACATGCAAACTAGTAACATCCATAATAATAAAGATCATTTTTTTCAGAAGATTGTTCTGTTTCTGATTCTTATCTTTCACATTGGCGGTTAACTTTTGAACTCTGAAAGCCATTCGTTGATTTCACTCTCACTAATCAAATATTTCTTCGTTGCCTCATTATCTGCCAGCACAAATAATTCAAATATATAAGCAAACAAACTTCAAATCAAAAGGTATTATTTACAATTAACTTCAGGTTGAGGTAGCTAATCTAGTCTAAGGATCTCAAACTCATCTGAGAATAAAGCAGGATTGTGTTATCCAATTTTACCGACAAGATCAAAACGCTCTATGAAGAAGAAGAAAAAAAAACAATTATTTTTAAGATAATTTTTTAAGAAGAAGAAGAAACCAATATGATTTACATAAGCACATAAAGCAAGTCTAAAGGTAACTCCATAGATGTTTAGCTTCAGGGTTGAATGATAAAGCATTGAGATATAATCTAGCTGCCTCACTGTAATCT
>Ga0302271_10003727_pt1 | contig 12667 bp, 10 predicted proteins | sample III_Bog_N1_1_FD_198767 | JGI IMG/M metagenome (GOLD analysis project Ga0302271, IMG submission 198767) | Peat permafrost microbial communities from Stordalen Mire near Abisko, Sweden - III_Bog_N1_1 | ecosystem: Environmental > Terrestrial > Soil > Wetlands > Peat | place: Sweden: Abisko... | reverse complement strand
ATGATTCAACGATTGTTGGTAGCGCTGTTGTTTTCCTTTGTGATGCTGATACAAGCTACTTGGGGAGACTTTTCAGATAGAATTGCGCTATCCACTGGATTGACAGAATTGCCTTGCCCTAATCCTGCTGGCAATTCACCTTATCTTGGATCTTCATCTTAAATTTTGACGAAAAGACAATTCGGGGGCTCCTACTCCTTCGACTTCTAGGTTCCAGGATTCACAATTGGACTTTGGGCTCGACTTGAATATGATTCATTTTGGAATTAGAATCTCCCATCAGATGTATCGCAACTTTCGAATCCTTATCTCTTCTATTTCGCTTCAGATCTGTATCTCCGTAAGACTCCAAACTTTCAACTATTTCCTTCAATTATATATCTCTCTCCCCCTCTAAAATTCCAACTTTATTCATTCCTTATTTTCTTTTCTTTCTTTTCCCTTGCAGAGAACTTCACCTCTAGCTCTTTGCTAGCTATTTCCTTAAGCGATTCTTCCACAAACAGTTCTTCCATTGCTACCACTACAACTGTTAAACTTGAGAGTCTTTCTCATTTCCTGTAAATCAACACAACCATAAATCTGATCAATCGCTGGGCATATTTTGCAGCATCTCTGAATATAATAGATGGAACAATCGAGCTAGGCATCTATATCAATGGGCTAACACCAATAATCAAGCAACTTACATCATCAAATCTACCTTTCAATTCTGCGAGTCCTCTAGCGCTGGTTGACCTTTCTTCGTTTCCAAATGCAGGCATAATTAAAAACAAGACTCCATTTGGAAGACTAGCATGCGCTCAGACATAGAACTTCTACTTGTTTAAGTCAACAACTCTTTAAAACAATCCAGCAACACTGATTGGATTATCCCAGATACAAGATTCTAAGATACTAGCGAATTTCTTACTTCTAGCCAAGAAACCACTAACAGATCAATCCTAAAAGTAACCAGAATTGCAAAATTGAATTTAAACAAAATTTAGTTTTCAATTCTTTTTTGGTTTATTTGTACTTTCTTAGAGACATTTCAAGTAGGCAATATTCCCCGCCAACTTGTATCTCCGGTTGGAGCAAAGATGAAGAGTCTATTTTTGATCCTATTTTCGCAAGACTCGAAGACAACGGCGAGTACTTCTATCCAATCTTAGCTCCCAGAAAGTTCTTCAGCTTGGAATTCTCCCAATTTCAGCTGCACAGTTTATCTTTAGTATTTGACTACTACACATAAAAACCAGTTTTCGATATTTTAATCCAATCCTAATCAAGTTCTGCGTTAAACTACCGGTTACTATCGATATCATAGATTCCCAGCAACTCCACTACGGATTCCACAGTCCTCTTAAACATCAGCATCCTAGGAGTTAATGCAACAATTCAAACTCCTATTCCAACACAGCAACACAACTCCATCTCTATTCAGATAATCTGCTAACCATAACTCAACTAAAATTCCACAGTTATCATAGCCAACATCAACAACATCATTAGGACAGTTACACTAGATACTATCTGCTTCAGCTTGCAGAATAACAGAAAAATCTTCATAGGAACACCAGATGACATAACCAAAGATCCAAGTTACTTTAAAGTCATCTATAATCTTATTATCCTCAAAGGCAACAACTTCTAACGGATCTCGCCAACTAATACCATCATAAGGCACTGTGATTTAATGATAAACTAGGATACGCTGAATCCATAATGCATCCAATGCGAGAAAGAGTTTGTTTTATTGAATAATAAATGCAAGAAACCATAAGACTGTTCCGTTGTGTTCTCCGATGATGTTTCAGTTAGTCCATCAGTTGCAGCATCAGTCTAACAGATTGGACGTACATGTCTCGCGTAGTGCTTAAACGGATTGACTCTGCTTTTTGACTAACATTGCAGATATTGTAAGGATTTTTAATATAAAATCAATTTACATAAGTTATTTCTTGAAAATCAACTTCATTTTAATTCATTATTGTTATTTTTTTGTGTCTCAAGAACTTCAACCTATTCCTCAGATACTTCTAGGATAACTTCAGTTAAACTCCGTGAATTCAAGTGCTAGCATTCAATTTATCTCATAATACCCATCTATTCCATAGACGTTCATAGCATTGAGTAGCATATAGCATGACAATTCCACAAACGAATCAACTAGCTAAACCTCAATTTAGCAATATAATTTCACTTTATCTGCTGAAAATCTTACAGTTTCTTCGTTTGACATTGGATTCTATGATTACTCAAACAGAAATCTCACTAGCATTGCAGTATCATATATAATCGCCCCTTCAGACTCAGAAACAATCGAAATGAATGTGTTTAACCTTGCAGATCTCTCAACGAATAACTTAACACAATACAGAGTCAATTTCAAGCAACCAAAGCTATATATTGCTAATGTAACACTCAGTGTATTGAGCTATGCAACAACCAGCAGTAGCAGTGATTCTAATCAAAGTCTATATCTCTGGTATGAAGTTGTCTCAGTGGATTATCTCGGTAAATAAACAAAATAAGGAAATTTGTTATCTTATCTTTAAGTTATTTCCTTAATAATGTACCTTTCTTTCTTGTTTATTCATCTTGTAGGTTTTTGGTTGACTGTGAGTGGTCTTGATAGTAGCGCTTCAGGGATATTATAATTAAGCTATCTCGCATATGAAGGAAGGTTATACTAATAAGATAATGACTTTTCTCAGCTCCCCTCAGATGAAGCCTCTCACTGGGGATATATCCCTCCGGTTCGAACAACTAGACATTTAATAAATCACATAGCCATCGACACAACATCCATTGACCCTTTAATCCAACCTTTCACTGTTATCACTGGAATCATATCAAATTATACTAATTCAGCAGTAGATACACCATCGAACTCCGGTTGGTTGAGTGCAATTCAAGTAAATAGCACATAGCTAGCTGGTAGAATATCGATTGAATACAAGTAAATGGATTATTCATCGATTAGAAGATTTAGAACAGATACAATCATTCTAGCAGGGGTTTGTTCAGTGGCTGCATGCGTAACTAACGCACCTGATATTACCATACAAAAAAATACGATTCAATTCAATAATATACAGAAGATAATCAGCAGTAGCAGCAGTAGTAGTTCGAATACAATTGACATTATTTAAATATCCTCCCATGTTACTTTTAGCAGTTTCTTTGAAAGCATCCCTCAGATATTTCTATCATTAGGGTAGATTTCATCGAAATAATAAGCAATCTCTTACGAATTCTCTCCCGTGAACATCTCTTACGATGGATTTGATGTGATTCTAACATTGAATCGATCAATTCCATTGGATTCATTGTCTGTGAATTACTTTGCCACAACTAATCTGAACTATTAAGTTTTCTCAGTTGATCTCTAGGGATTCATAGCAAATAGTAAGTTTACATAATCAGAAATAGTTGTGTAGTTTCCTAGTTCCTTAGCTAGCATCCCATAGTCAGTCATGCTCTCAGTGAGTAGATTGGATGCTACTCAGCTAATATTCGGCAGTGTCCCGCATGCAATCACATAAACGTAGGTTAATCTAACTTTAAGCGAAAACTTGATTAGCTCGAGTGATTTACTGATAAACTAATATAAAATATAGATTCTTGTGGTGATGTAACTTGGAAATAGTGGGTAATCTTCATCGTAACTTTCTTTGTTGGATCTGCCTCTGCCGGGTTATATCACTTTGAGCACTTTTGAAGCACCGGTGATAACATTAATTCCACATATCGAGACTTAGTGCAGTTATTAAGATGTAACTAGCACGGATAGCACAAGTAATAATACCACTGATACAACTACTTCAACTAATACAACTGACAGTAGTTCAACTTCTACAACTACTAGCACAAATGACACCACGAGTAGTACTAACACAACAGGCGATACGAACTCTACGACTCTAAACAGGAGAAATAGAAGAAATCTTTAAACGAGTGACAGTACCAACACAACTGATACTACCACTACCTCTACTGGCACTTCAACAACATCTACTGGAGGTGACACTTCTACTAATTCAACAGACACAACTTCCACAAATGACACTACTACTACTTCTCCACCAACTCAAATCTTAGTCTGCAATAACATAACAATTTACGAGACAATTATTGACGAAATAGTCCCTAGTTATCTGACTGATCGATGGATCTCAGTACCTTTACCCGCAGTTAATTACTAAATAGGCTAACTACCATATTTATCTATTAACACCATTCTCGCAGGCAAGGCAACTTCAACTGATCTTTCCTCCTCTTAATCATCAAACCAAACTGACTCCAGAATCTCCTTTGAAGTGCTATCTCTCGTTGAATCGCTAACCTCAGTGAATTATTCTCTTTCCTTGAATTTATAAAGAAATTTCCTCCAATAATTATCAATTTCTGCGTTTGTTCCAGATGGATTCGTATGCCCGTAGAATTGCCAATCTTGCAATGCTTCTAACTTATGCATTTCATGTGCCGATTCAAATCGGTAACTGCCAGATTGTGACTCATGCAAGCAAGGATACATCGAAGATACTACCAGCATCTCTACTACCTCTTCATCTACCCAACCAGCTTGTTTAGCTTGCTTCGATGGCTGCTGTAAGAAATCTCCTTCAGATTCGTTATGTTCCCTTTGTTCCGATCCTTCTCTTTCTCTCGATTTAAACTGCCAATGCCCTAGCAATGCAATCCACCTTTACGTTAGTTGGAGACAATCAATCATATTGAACATCACCCTCACCAACGGAGGTGATGTAGATTAATTCCAGATTCTTGGATGCAATACCTGCAGTATTTCAAAATCCAATCGAACTATCATTGTCTCTTATTCAGGAGTATCCGATAGCACTATGGGTGTCTACAGTTCGTTAAGTAATTCCCTAGGGAACATCGAGTACGAAGTAAGCATCAACTAGCAACCGCCATCATACTTATGCTACGGTGGGATTAAAGCAGAGAAGACTTACATGATTGGGTTGATATCCACAGATAAATCAAAAGACCATCTGAGTAATTCCATAAGTTTATGCTCAGATAGAAAGACGTATTCAGGCGATGCTGATTCGTTCACGAAAAATTAATCTACAACGCTGAATTGGCAGAAAACTTACAAGCTGAGAAATACTGCAAATGGACTGGTTTTAACAGATATTTCTGCAGGTGTAGATTTATTCGCAGCGACGATTAATCTCACGTATCTGCATCAGGTCATTTCAGGAGCAAATCAACCGTTCTACGCCAAGACGTGCCAAGTATTCAAACTAGCTGTAAGAGAGAAATTTTAATAAATTTGCTTCTTTTGTTGAAGTAGTAATCAAACTACATTTATCCACTAAAATATCTCAATTTTTCCTACTTTTATTCTTCCTCTTTAACGATGCTAATTTTGTTTCTAAAAATATTTAGAAACTAGGCAAATATCAAGGCCTCAAACAAGGTATCTATTCCGTCAGCTCCAACAGCAGCAACGTAGCTTCAACAACATCTCGAACCCAGTTATTTTCAAACCTTTACAGCTCCTCTGAAAGCGCTATCATTAGTGGATGGTTTAAGTTAGACATACCTCCATCAAGCACCCTCAACACAGTCATGTATGGGCTACTACAACTTCGATCAGAAGACAATAATGTTTATATTTCCTTGAGTTGTTCATTAAATTCAATCTATCTAAGCTACTCTAACCCTCCTGATACCTAATACTAAGCCTTAAACACTCAAGCATTCGCATCATCAATTGGCCTGTACAATCAGTGGATTTATCTCTCTCTGGAATGGACTAATACCCTATGGGAAAGCACACTCATTATTTCACTCGCAGCTTCAAGAGATAGCGATCAATAACCTATTAGTTTCAAGATAAAAACAGCATAATTCATTTACTCATCTAGTTTCTTCTTTATCGACGTAAATTACCAGAATTCTACATAAAACACAGTTACTTTCACTGGAAAATACCAAGATATCGCAATCTTCATAGCATTTGACAGAATTATCAATGGGTAGATCACAAACAACCCTGGAATTTAAGTTTCCTCTTTAAGCAGTACTTCTTTAGTGTCATCTCCAGCTTTCCTGGTAAATAATGCAGAGATAACTCAAGAAACCTTCTCGAAGATTGTGTTCTATTATGAGTTCACAGCATACGACTTCTCAACAATAAGTTTCATGAAGGATTTCTCACAAAACAACAATAATTTCATCGACGATACATTTTTAGCTGCAGTAGAGTACAAAACTGGACTCAAAGTAGCATAGAAAAAAGCATTTAACTTTCCACTAGCAGCTTATTACTAAGCAATCTCCGAGGACTATGGATTTGCTGTGGGATTTACGATTCTTCTCAAACAAAATGCAAATAAATTTGAAGGTTAAATTATCCGAATTGGATACCTTCAAGTTAAACTTCTCATCCCTAATGAAATCATACAAAAAACGAGTAGTCCTTAAATTAGATATTATTTTCTTGCATTGTGCATCGAGGAAGTGGAATGTGTCGAAACTTAAAATGTTAGAATCCCAACAAATTCAACTTCTCCTTATGGAATCACAATTCAAGTTAAACGGAAGTATGCTGGCAGCAGAAGAGCACTGTTTGTCAGCATATTTGGAGAAAACGCTGATGATAAAGATCTTATGTTCACAGATGCATCTGCGTCAACTGGATTCAGCAGTTTTGAAGATTAGATTAGTTCCTTGCAACTCAGAATTGGCTCTAATAACAATGATTTCTAAGATGTTTCCAATTATTTCTATGTCAGAAGAATTATCCTACAAAGTGGATCGTATGTCAAGCCATCTGATTTACTGGTATAAAATACTTAAGACAGTGCTTAACTTGATGGTATTGTAAGCACAACGTAATCAGCAAATATTCTGAAACTCAAGAAACTTTAATCTCAAAATTGTCTTGTGCAATTAGGAAAAGGAGATTCTAAATTCTGCGTGAAATGTGCTGCCAACTTTGAAAACATTCTTGGAAATTGTGTTTCAAACGGAGAATGTGCAGCTTATTCTGAGAAATCTCCATACGAAACAAGCAACAATAATGCTTCGAAAGCTTATTATTTTGACTATGCTTCCAAAAGATGTGCAGCTTGCAATTCCAATTGTGGAACTTGCTAATATTCAGCCGATAACTGTTTATCTTGCTCGTACGGATATATTGAAGCACCCAAATGCAGACAATGCCCTTACATTGGATCAATTCCGACATATTTCAACCCAGATACGAATGGATGTGTTATTACTTGCCCAGATAACTACTGCACTGACAAATAAAATCTCGTTTGTGGAAAATGTGATTAAAAAATTAGAAAAATATTTGAAGATTTCAACTCAGCTGGAAATTCATATCGAGGAGACACTTGGATTGTGACTTCTAACACAAACAGCACAACATCCAGCAGCTATACTAATGCTGGTTAGACTCTCCCAAAGACTTTATCTTGCTATGTCAAAAATTACCAGTTAACTTTCTTCGGTGGAGCTGGTAGTTTAACGGGTACATCTGTACTTACAAAAGGAATAACTTAGATCCCATTGCACTATTCTATTTAAGTATCGTTCCTATTGCTGATAAGTAAACACAGCGAAGTTTCCCCTAGTAATCCAGCAGATATCTTAGCTAACTCTCTTTTGATTGTGCTAGATAAATCTTAAAATATTTCCGCTTTTTCTTCAGCTGGTTCTTCATTGACTTTACAATCCTTAACAATCGAACAGATCGAATTGAACTCTAGACTATGCTAATCCATGAACAACTCTTCAATATTCAACGTGTCTCTAACTGTCACTCACATGAAAGCAGCTTCTTCAATCTCAATTTAACTCACCAAATTAACTTCTCCTTCGAATTTCTTCTGGGGCATCCGATTATTCTAATTTTCAATCAAACAATGCCACTATTCCTGCTTGACATGCTCTGATGACTCCTAAACTTCATGCCTGTCATGCCCTTCAGATTTGATCTTCGTGAATGGACAGTGTCTTTGTTAAAATGATAATTAATTCATAAGTAAACTCAGTTCCTGTTGGTCAAATCCATGCTATGAATGCAAGACATGTGCATATCCCTGCAGTGTCTGTGACTCCAACGGAAAGTGTTTACAGTGTGTTTCTTCCTTTTTCTTGTTTAATGCCCTATGCTATTAGGATTGTTCAGTTATTCCAAACTCCAAAACTCCATTAGCAGGTGATAAATCAAAAGGACTTTGTGTTCCAATTGGCACTACAGAAACTCTTAAACTTCTCTCAAGTTCATCATCTCCTTCAACTGCATTCTACTATGCTAAATCATGGAGCACAACGAACATCCTTCCTCCTTTACTTTTGTAGTGCTCCAGTGATAATTTTATGGGTCCCCTAACGACTTCTGCTAGTATTTCCAAGAAAATTACTTTCCTTTAGCCGTTCTATTCGATTTCTGTTGCCGTCGATGTATTACTTCTAAATAACTTCCAACAGTATGCTTCTCTAGGTGTATCAGCTGATTAGACGGTGATTCTGAACTCAACTTCCACTAACTTAGCTTTAGCTGGGAATCAATAATTCCAAACAATTTCAACATGCCCAACAAATGCAACACTTCTAATAATCTCATCTCAGAACATACCATTCAGTTCAAATAACTTTAATCTCATCTTCTCGTCCAATAATCTCACTGCTCCTGCTGGATTTGCGATAAGAAACATCATCGTTACATCATGTAATACATATTTTTTTGAAATCTGACAAAACGATGGTTGTTCTTTAAATATTTTATCATAAATTGACTTTGATTTTTATTGAAAAACCTCTAAAGCTGTTTGCCCTGCTTACTGCCGTTCATGCAGCTCAAAGACCTAATGCACTTCATGCGTGGATAATGGAGTGCTAGATGTTCAAAGAAATATTTGCAAATGTCCAACTGGATTTATTTACGGAATGGACTGGGAATGCAGCTCTCAACCCTGTGGAAAATGCATTCCATGTGATAACTCCTGCTTGCGATGTTCAGGTCCAGGGCCATTTAAGTGCTCGACATGCATGGTAGGATTCAAGAGATTAGGTGTTCGATGTGTTAAAGATTGTCCAGATAATTTCTACGAAGATTCCTTAAGCAATACTTGTTAACCTTGCCATTCATCTTGCTATTCATGCATAGGGCCTAAGATTAACGAGTGCTTGTATTGCTTTGCACCCTTAGTCCTATCAAGAAATGCCTGCAAAGACACCTGTGACATTGACGGATAGACTTATGATTAATTCAATCGAATCTGTGAATTCTCGAATTTTCCTTCTCAAACCATAAATCTCTTGAATTCAACTGATTCTTTCATCTAAACTAACTTCAATCTCATAGTCATATCAGCTGACTACGTTAATACATTAATTCCTTAATTGAAATGTGGTAAGATTGATTAACTGCTATTTGCTGGAGTTCTAAAGTCATCCATTTCGTTGAATCTGATAAACATCTAAAGACATTCAAGTCTATCAATCACTTTCGACATCTAAGCGAATCTAACAACCAACATAACGTTGTCAACTTCCCTTTCATTTTTATCATCTGATTCTCGGAAACACCTAATTTCAGTGAATCCCTCTAATGTCATGGGAACTACTTCAAATTCGTGTGTATTTTAAACTGTCACCTTTGTTATCGACAGCTTTGCTCCTAATTTCTAAGCTTCTCTCCCACTTCAGATAATTTCTTCCTCCGCACTATTTGCTGTTAGGAACCTTCGCATTTGTACTTTCATCTGCCATCCTTCTTGTCTTACATGCACTGGGGCATCGATTTTCCAATGCAGTTCTTGCATCGATGGTGCAGTTTTGAATTCAGATGGAAAATGTGTCTGCACTCAACTTGATACATTCCTAATATTCATCCCAGGCTCTGAATCTCGGCCGATAAGATCCCAATGCTCAAAATGTGTATATCCTTGCACTTCCTGCTTTGCACACGATAACGTAACAATTTAATTTGAAAAAATAATAAAAATCAGTACAAAAATCTCATTTTGTTTTTCCTCATTAGTTCTCTTGTTTATCATGTGAGCAAGGGTATTATCTTAAAGATTATTCCTGCGTGAGTTCTTGCCCTCCTCTGAAATATCAGTAACTTGAAGATCAAGGGATTTGCTAAAAATGTACAGCACCTTGTGATGAGTGCACATCAGATGGAAGTTATTGCATTTCTTGCCTCAAGGGATATGTTCTCTCAGTCAGGAGAACATGCACACTTTCCTGTGATGCCATGCAATACTCCGATTCATCTGGAGTCTGCCAGCAATGCCATCCAAGCTGTCTCTCTTGTTAAGGTTCAAGTTTCTCAGATTGTATCGCTTGTGCTTCTGGTTATTTCAGGGATCCAGTGACGAACACTTGCTAGACTTGTCATAATCTCTGCGTAGAATGCTCCGATGCAACCAATTATTCTTGTTCTCTTTGCTAATTTGGAATTATCCATGTCTAAGGATCAATTTGCACTTCGGATTGCTCAGAAATTCCAGGGACCTATGCTGCAGATGGACAGTGTCTTCCATGCAATGCTTTATGCAAGAAATGTGATGGACCTGAATTCTTAAATTGCTTGCAATGCTAAGATGGTTTTGCTTTTGTGAATTCTCTCTGCGTTTCATGCGCAGAAACCTGCTCAGTTTGCTTTGGAAACACATCAGATACTTGCACTGCGTGCACAGAAGGGTATTATCTGCAAGGTACACAAAGATAAATAGATCTTCAGCATAAACCGATATTTTAGAATTTTTTTCTGTGATATTTAACATCATTTTGGTTTTTGTATTTCAAAGGCACATCCTGTGTGAAGCAATGCAGTGTTGGTTACTTTGGAATTGACAGAATATGCCAACAATGTGATTAATCTTGCAGTGTATGCTATGGTGGTTCATCTAATCAGTGTTTCTCCTGCAATTCAGGATTCTACTTCATCAACAACAGCTGCTAACCCTGTAACTCCCTTTGCTCTAGCTGTTTTGGTCCTTCTCCCAGTCAGTGTTTCTACTGCTCATCTGGTAATTTCCTCTTAGAAACCTAATGTTTCAGTGAATCTCCAGGTTGTCCAAATGGCTATTTCGGTGAAAAACAATCCAGAAAATGCCAGTAATGTGACTCAACTTGCCTTAAATGTGAAGGCGGTTCTTAGTTCCTGTGCACTGCTTGCGATATCGGAAGCTACTTGCTTCGGATCTCTTATGACATAAACAATAAATTATAACCTTCAAGCTGCGCAAAATGCCCTTCAACTTGTACATCTTGTTCCAATTCTTCAACTTGTTTTGCCTGCATCAACGGGTTCTACTTATCATCAGGGAAATGCGTAACTTCCTGTCCAAGTGGATCATATCCAAATATTTCTACAGGCACATGCTCATCCTGTCCGATTTAGTGCTCAACATGCGAAGGAACAAACTTAATTGGATCTAGTATCGTTTGTTCTTCATGCTAAGATGGGTTCTATCTCAGCAGCGACTATTAATGTCTGCGATGTTCCGATGGATGCATATTATGTAATTCCGCTAGTATGTGTCTAAAGTGCTTATCTGGCATGTAAAACTACAAAAATACCTGTGTGAAACAATGCCCTTTGTAATACTACCCTTCTTCGACTCAAACATGTGTCAGATGCATACAACCTTGCACAACATGTGCATCTCCATAGGTATGCTAGTCTTGCTAGAAAGGGTATTATTTATTATCCTCTAAATCAGATCAGTCAAATAGCATTTCGTCCATTTCTGGAATAGTCCTGAGTATTCCTGTTGTGGTTTCATGTTAGAAATGTCATTCTGTATGCGATGATTGCGTAGCTGGGACATCAGCTGATTGCATCTCCTGCAAGTTCCCTCTCTTCCTTCAAGATGGTAAAGATTTTAAATAAAGATTTTTCAATTTTCCTTCAACAAAGCAACTTAATTTTTGTCTAGGTTTATGCTAGCAATCATGTAATATTGGTTTCTACGGAGATGGTGGAGTCTGCTATCCTTGTCCTTCGACTTGTTCATCATGCATTTCATCTTCTGTTTGTTCAACTTGTGTGGAGAGATTCGTGAATGTTTTAGGTGAATGTCTCCCGTGTAACGAGAAATGTTCTAGCTGTTTTGGACTTTCTGATTAAGAATGTTCAGAATGTCTAGCTCCATATTCGCTGTTTTAATCATCTTGCGTGCTAGTCTGTCCAGCTTCATTCTTCAAGGATTTTTCTGTTTCGACTGGATTGCGCTGCAAACCTTGTGATATTTCTTGCTTGGACTGCAATGGACCAAAAGACAATCAATGCATTTCATGCAGAAAATCCTTATTTTTATCTTCATAAAACCAATGTCTGTATTGCTCCTCTGGGTGTCTCACATGCGAAAAACAAGAGGATTCATGCACATCATGCTCAGCAGGTATGCATTTATACTTTTCACCTAACAAACATAACTCATTTTTTTACTTCCAAAATTACCCAAAAAATAGGAAAATATCTTTTCAACTCTGCTTGTCCAACTGCATGTCCAGACCAATACTACGGCGATAATTCAACAAATACCTGCTAGTAATGTGTCTCTCCTTGCAAGACCTGCAATGGCAGCAGCAAAAACTAATGCAAAACCTGCGTTGATGAGTATTTTTATTCTAATGCGATTTGTGAGCCTTGCCATGAAGATTGCTCTTCCTGCTATGG
>Ga0302271_10003720_pt1 | contig 12681 bp, 5 predicted proteins | sample III_Bog_N1_1_FD_198767 | JGI IMG/M metagenome (GOLD analysis project Ga0302271, IMG submission 198767) | Peat permafrost microbial communities from Stordalen Mire near Abisko, Sweden - III_Bog_N1_1 | ecosystem: Environmental > Terrestrial > Soil > Wetlands > Peat | place: Sweden: Abisko... | reverse complement strand
GAAGGAGGATGATATCTCCTCCTCTGATTTCCACGATTTCTATGATGAATATGATAACAAGAGTGAGCAGCAGTTAATCGAAGAAGTCACCAAAGATCTCAAAGCATAAGAGGAAACTAAATGATATATCTCTTTCTTTGTTTTTTCATTGTCTCAGTTTTTACCTTATTTCTTTCACTCGCTCATATTCTTCGAGTTCCTTCTAAAATTGCATTTCAACCATACTTTTACTCTTTTATTATTCTTCATTTTTTATGAGTTAGAATTTATTATTTTATGAAGGATCTTTGCTAGAAATTAATGCTTTTTCTACATAAAATAATCTAGGCAAGTTTTTAATTCTTATGCAAGACATTTCAGCCCGAAATAACCAAAATCCCAAAAAAAAATCTTAATTTATTCCAAAAGAAATAAAAAAAACTACTGCAGTGGTCTAAACACTTCTATTTTTGAAGATAAAAAAATTTTTTCAATAGCATCTTCAAAAAAAGTTAAAGAAATCAAAAACCTAATTATTAATTATCAAGCTCAAACGAAGAGGTCTTTTTTATTCTTTGAGGTTTTAATTTGTTCTATTACAAAGATCATCTTCTTAACCACAGTTTTTACTTAGTCCCATTTTTTAGCATTTATGTTTATTTTTTCTTTATTTTCTTTATTTTTTTGATTTGTATTCAATTCCTTTCAGTTTATCATTATGTTTTTTATGAAGATTCTTTGCTTATGATTATTCTTTGATTTTCTTATGAATGAATAGGATATTACAATCAATTGAAATGATCTCTTTTTGTAATTTTGAACAATTCCACAGTGGTGGTTTCAATTATTTATCGCATGAAATAGTTCCTTTAATATTTTGTTAATAATCTGACAAAAAAACAAGAAGAAATAAGAAAAAATACTGAAGAAAATCAAACACATTTAAACGAAATGGCATAGGCTTGTGATAAATACACTAAGACATCTCTCATGGGTATGAGTTAATAGCTGTAAAACTCAATAAATTATCTTCCATAAATTGATATTTAGGTAACTGGTATGAAGAGAGACTAGCACCAAACCAACCGTTTCGTGATCAACTTCATACCAAAACTGTAAAATTTAAATGGATATATATTTTGTTTATTGACATTTTTATTCTCTTCAATGAAGGTGAGGGAAGAAGAAAAATCGATATCCTTTGCTTCAGATACCAATAAGCTGATTCCTCTTGGTCGAACCAACAGAAATCTTCCTTGGGACACTCGAAATATTATCGCAGATGATGGATTTGTAAGATAAACAGACAGACAACATAAATCACTTTAGCACTTAATCAATTTATTTCACAAAGCAGACAATATGAATCATTTACAGATAGAAATTAAATCCACTTTAGATCAGAATGAATCCAAAAATTAAACAGAAAATATATTGAAATTAGCAAACATTTAATGTTCTTTTTCATACTATTTAACTGTTTAAAAATAATCTTTATTTTTTCAGAAAGAGTTCCGATCTACTAATCGAACTGCTTACGACATGGTGAACTTAAACAACTACTACAACATGGGTGATTGCCGATAATTGACTAAGCACTATACAGGTGAAAAAACATACCCCGAAAACAACCCTACTTAGATCTAAACAATGGCAAGCAAGACTTATAACTAACTGAATCAACTTAATTCGCATCACATCCATAAAGAAAGAGAAGTCCCTAAGAATGTCTCCGACTTCGGTTCAACTTTTAAGAAATTTCCTGAATCACATGAAAAATTGTAAATCTTTTTAGGAAATTAAATCATATTTATGAATTATTTTTCTGAAAAGCTATGGAATGACTACATATTAGAATTCCTTCTCTCGTCCACTTTAAGATACTGCTTAGAATGTGCTAGGTATTGCTGAGAAGAAATTACAGCAGCAAGCAGGGACAGAAGAAAGACCATTAAACTTGCAAAGCACGAAAATGACTTCAGTACTTACAGGAGAGAAATACAAAAATGGTACACAAATGGATTTTATTAAAATCAATAATGTATTTCTCTTTTTCGGAATGAAACCTCCAATGCTCTTGGAGAATAAAATCAACATCGAGTTGCTAATTTTTATATTTTTACCAAGAAATCGATCCAAAGGATAATACAGCCATCCAGCGATCTTGGATGCCTTACAAAGATAAGGCTCTGGTTGCTGCGTAGGAGAATTTACAAAATAATCTAAACATGAACAAGACAACAGGATTTTAACCTTCGAATCCTTTGAGCACTTACAAGCTGAACATGATATAGACTCAGCAATTCGATAACTCTAATAGCTTGCCATTAGGAAGTAAACTTAAAGTTTAAAAACAATGAGAAAAAATAATAATTTTTTGATATTATTTCCCCAAATAATAGAAGGAGAATATGCAGATAGAACTAGAACTAATCAGCTAGGTGAATTTAGACATATTCGCACAGACATAACAAGCTTTAGGAATAAGCCTCTCACGAAAAAGTGACAAAAAGTTAAAATCAGTGAAAGTTAATTTTGTATTGTCTTATAAATTATATCTAGTGGAGTTTAAGTCTCTATCTTCTTTCTGCTTAAGAAATCGATATTATTTTCCTAGAGAATAGAAGTTTGAATAACTTGAGACAATATCATTTTCAACTTAAATTATGATTCTTCTAATTAACTACAAATATATTTACACAAATATTAAACATTTTTAAACTCAATTAATTGTTAGTTGGGGTGTATGCTAAAGTTGTTTATTATCCCATAGAATCATTAGTTTAGTGTTCAGTTCATATGAATATGAAGCTTTAAGTTGCAGCTGATACACTCCACTATTACTTCTGATTCTTTCTACAAACAGATTATCAAAATGAAGATATTAGATATCTTCTCATCAATTCAGAAAAAATTCAACAATATTCATACATTTTAAGAGATTGGTACATTGTTGATTTCTCCACATTACTCGCATTCGTATGAAGCTAGTTTTTGCTCTTTGTTTACATGTAATTCATCAAAGCATTGTCCTTTATTTGCCTTGGAATGTTTGTCTAAAAAACGATTGCATTGATGATTCAATATCCGTAAGAAAATCAGTAGAAAAAGATAAAGAAAGGTAAATTTTACTTGATAGTTCGAGATCATATTTTTATCTGAGTTCTGGGTCTGAAAGGGTCTTGTATGCTTCTATTAAGTTAGTTGCTATCTCCTGTTTGTCATCACTAAGAACAAAATAAGAGTAAGTTTCAATGAAAAAATGAGAGTAACTTATCATATATTTTTTAAAATAAGAATGGGCAAGAATTATTTATTGTTTTTACTGATCAGACTTGTCAGGATGTTCGACACGTATTTTACAGAAAAATGCCTTTTTTATTTCATCCTATTGAGCAGAAGGATCAACTCCAAGGAGATCATACAGATTAGACATCCTCTTAGTAAAGTGAATCAAAGTTATTAGTTTTGGGATTATTTTTCTGTTTTTGGGTTAAAAAAAATCAGATTTTTTGATCCTTCTTCATATTATTCTTCTCAGCTACCCAGTCGAGCAATTAAAATATGTAGAAGTTTGATGCAATTTTAAAGAAAATTTTAATATTTCTAAGGGTAAATAATCAAAACACATGAAGAAAAGACAACACTGTTTTATGTTCTTCTTGATAATTTGAAGAAAAAAATATTTGTGGAACTTTATTCTTTTTTTAAAAAAATTCAAGATTATTTTTTTTTTTGTGAAGAAAAAAAGAAAGTATTTTGTGGGAGTTTTGACAAAAAATCTTTTGTACTCCTAAATATTTCAGATTATTTTTAAGATTAATAAGCTAAAATTTTCTCAATGATTTAATTTTCTTTTGAAATTCACTTCTGTTTTGAATCAAAAAAACTAGAATATTTTGCTATTTTAGCACAGCATTTTCTCTTTGAAAACACATTGAAAACGGAAGAAAAAAGTACTTTTCCAAGCTAAGTTGATTTCCTCTAATAAGTATGATGAAAAAAAATTCACACAAATAAAACAAGTAAAATTATTATAATTTATCTTTTCATCACTGCTAATTCACAGCTGAAAAAATTGATTAAAGCTGAGCTTTAACTTCATTTTGTAGATCAGCTTCTGGCATATGTTCATACTTCGAGTAGAATTATGAAAACTAATCTTATCCAATATCACGCTCGTCCATCTTAAAATTCTAATCTGCATCCAGAGAAACTAAGCACAGTTTCAGCAGATAGAGCAGCATTTTTCTACTTTGATAACCTTAATTGTCAAACTCCTTGACGATACAATCGATGAACTCTAAAATAGTGTCTTTGAAAACTGAGATAAAGACCGCATTGAAAACATATTCTAAATTTAGAATACTATTCAACTAACTGTTGCTTTTTGGTTCATGATTGTTAGTTTCTCCTTCATTTTATGATTAATTCAGTGATCCAAGAAGTTCTACCATGTAAGGCTCAGCAAAAGAGACATCTTTGAGAACAAGGTTGAGAGTTTATTATCGATACCTAGCTTGGATGTAAATCACCCAATCTTCATTTGAGAACTCAGCCTAAGGAGATTTATCATCTTGTAGAAGCTACTCTAAGCGCTTAGCTCTAATTAAAAAGAATTTCAAAAATACAAAGCTGATGCGAAGAAACAGGTTTCTGGAGATTTAAAGTTCTTTTCGTCTGTATAAATCAAAAACGAGGCTAGTGAGGTAACCAAAAAGTGCATTGATGTTTCTATGGTAGGTCATTGCTGCATCGACTCTTCTTGACACAGCTTCAGAAGTCTTTTTCTCTTCTGCTTCCTCTACTTCCATTCCGGAAGCTTGAAAATCATGTAGAGACTGAAGAAAAAGAAAAAGGGAATTAAATGAATTTGATTTTCGAATAAAAAAAGAATTGAAATTAAATTGGAAGGAATTGTTTGTTGTGGCTGTATTGTGTTGTCTTTAACCTTTTAGACTTCAAATTAAGCTGATTTAGGGGAAGGGTTGATTGGCTGAGAAGACATTTCAGAACTCTTCTCAACACCTGCAATTTTGACTGAAGCAAAATAAAGTGAACAATTCTCTCCGGCCTTTGAGAAATTCGTAGCTGCCCCTTCTGGTTAAAGCAGCAATAGCTAATTCACTGCACTTTCGCAGACGACTGGATGCAGGAACATTTCTTCCCAAGATATTCTCAGAGTGTCTTCTATAGTGAGCATTTTTTGAAGCAAATCTTTTGTCAAAGCAGAACAAGAAATCTAGCTTGGAAATGATAATTATTAGTTTTAGATGTGCTGTAGAAGCTTGTATTCACACGTTCCGTTCCAAGGAGTCTCCCCGAATAGACACTCATACAAAACCATTCCTAATGACCATATGTCACATTTGCTAGAGAATGTGCCTCTTTCTAGAATTTAAGGAGACATATACAAAGGGGTTCCTATTTTATTTTAAATATTAATTAGTTAGCATGCCCAATTGGCATTTATTTGAACAAAATGAAAGGTTATTTCGTATTGTATTTTAATGCATTCTCTCATATTTTACCAAGATAAGTCATTTTCAAGACTGAATTGAGCTGAGTGCAGTCAAGTGTTCTAGCAAATCCGAAATCTGCTATCTTTGCTAGCCCGTTGCTGATCAAAATATTGGCTGGCTTGATATCTCTGTGGATTATTCCTAGTCTATGCAACTCTTTAAACCCTTAACATATTTATCTAAAATATACAATTGCTTCACTTTCCGCTAATCTGCCCCCTTTCTTTTGAACTATCTAGCGGAGATCTCCACCATTACATAACTCCAAAAACATATAAATGTTATTCGAAGTCTGCGTGATGCGGAATAACTTCACAATGTGCTAGTGCCGAACATTGAGGAGGATAGAAATCTCACGATTTAGATTTTTCACAAAACTTTGCTGATTCATAGCATTTGTTAAGTTCACGATTTTCACAGCAACTTCCTCTCGAGTATCTTTGTGTATTCCTTTTACAACTTGCCCGAACGCTCCTTTGCCCAGAATATCCGAAGTGCTGAAGATATAATTATCTACTTATTTGAATTTTTTATCTACAAGATTGCTCATTTCCTATGCTTTTTTGTTTGATTAATTTAATGAATTTCTTAGAAATTATAATTATCGAATCAAATTCATTAAAGAACCTGGAATCTGAAGCCTAAAACTGCTTATCTAAAGTTAAAATCTTTTATCGAACGAATTTTTTTTATTAAAAATATGAAAGGAAATAAAAGTCTTTTTTAGATCTCTCAAGACTTACATGCAATATTGATGTTTGCTAAAGAGTTTTTGGCTTGTATTTTACATAATTGTTGCATCGAGAAGGGTATTAATTGAAAAAGATTGAAAAATTGTTTAAATGTAAGAATAGCTACTTTTACAGGCTGATTAACTGATATCAGGGAGGAGATTGCCTCACTTTGAAGTGACTTTTTTTGGGAGAAAAAGAAAGAAAATGTTCAGTGTTTGTTTTTCAAATATTCATTTGTTTTGGGAGTATCCTATTATTGGGATCTCAAAGATTTTCAATGATCAAGTATTTCAGCTTTTCATTAAAAATAATGAATATTTCCAAATAAAACAAATCTAAGGATAAGAAATTATCCGTTCTGATCTTTTTCAATTGAGGGAGACACATTTTACTAATAAATAGCACTCAAAAAGATTCTATTGTGAAAAATATTGACTCAAGATTTTTAAAAATAAAGAAAAAAACAAGAAAAACATATTCAACCTAAAATGCATATTTTGTTAACTTGCCATACTCCTGAATATTTCTACGTCCAGAAATATCTTGAAATCATCGCAAACTCAACATATTCATCCAGTCAAGAGTTTATTAGCGATCTAACAGTTCTATACAATTACTAATATGCAAACCCACTTGAAGAACAGCAAAATTTGAATGGTTTAAAAACATTCTTCCAATCCTTTAAAGAAACTTAGCTGAAAATCATATTGACTTAACTTATCCCTTTCATAGCCAAGTTAGCGCTTCAAGAAAAATCCATCTGGCCAGAGCATGGTCCGCTTTATTTAGAACAGGATAAAGAACAAAAAGTTGATCTGACTAAGCACGAAGTCAGTGTGATTCTTGCAAACATGTTTTTGATGTCGACTCCTCGATAAAAACAACGATAAATGCAGCTTGTGAATGCGTGCGAGTAGATTTCAATGGATTTTTGGATTGCATTTGGAACTCAACCTGAAACTCAAGCAAAGTTGAATTGCATATTTTCATATTTTTAAAGAGTTTATGCAAAATAACATGATGAACAATGGAAGAATCTCAAAGTGAGCTTCCAACGAAATAAATTAGACTAAAAGATACTTGGAAACATCAAAGACGTAATTCTAGGAGAAATAGAAGTTCTACCGAATGCTAGCATAGAAAAAGGGATAGAATCTGCAGCAGGAGAAGTAATTCAAGTAGATTTTGCGAATAAGTCCATAGGAGGAGGAGTACTTTTGGATGGCAATGTTTAAGAGGAAATATTATTTTCTGTGTGTCCAGAGAAGCTAGTATCGATATTGATTTGTGCAATCATGAAGAATGATGAGTCTATTCTGATCTGTGGAGCTGAAAAATTTTGTAAATATTCAGGATATGGATGGACTTTTAAGTTTGAAGAAGATTTTCATGATCAAACACCGATTAACAAAGAAGCTAAACGGATTAGATCGAACACAGCTTGCATTGATGCAATATATTTCTAGGAAAGCTAATATTTTGAATAATTCTCTGAGAAAATTGTCAATCGAGAACTTAATAAAGCGATAATAGGATTTAAAGGACCAAGTGATGTTAAAGAAACAAGTAAATTACCTGTAATAACTGGAAATTGGGGATGTGGAGTGTTTAATGGAGATGTCCATGTGAAATTACTCATTCAATGGATTGCATGCTCGATCTTGGGAAGAAAAATGGTTTATTGTGGATTTGGAAACAAAAATATCCAAGAGTAATAAGTGCAATTCGTATGTTCTTTAAAAGGAAAGAGAGTCTAAGATGTTCTACAGATGATATATTAATTTCCAGTAAGAGGGACGAAGTGTTCTTCTTTATTTTCGTTCATAGCTAAAGAATTAGGGAAATGAATATGAAGATATGCGATTATTAACTAGCTCAAATAATGTTGAGTAATTTTCCTTTAATTATAATTGTGTAAATAAATAACAAATTGTAACTTGAAATTTGTCACAAATTTATTTATTACAAAAGTAAGATTTTCTGTAATGAAAACTCATAGAAGGTTTTTATGAGATATTCCACCCCAAAATTTTTTTTTGTAATTTTTCATTGAAATCGATTTGAAAAATTCAAAACACCCTTTTTAAGAATCTCTTTTACCTGAAAAACCTCAAATTCAATTTCGTTAGCTGATAAAAACTCCAATACCAAAGTTAATCTTATTTAATTACACAACCTGTGAGATTCGTTTGAGAGAAACACAGTGAAGGATTTCCTATTTCAAATATGTAACTGAGAATTGAAAAAAAAGAATTCATAAAAAATTAAAAGAAATCAAAAAAAAAGAAAGAATTAAAAAATTACAAACAAACTAAATAGAATTTGTGGTCAATGTTTCATGAGATTTAAATGGAGACTCGTAAATTCTAAGAACCTATTGTTGAAATGATTTCAATAAATACATAAAATCCATTCGAATTAATGAAGAAACTACAATAAATACCTAGTTTACTAATAGATTCAATCAATTTATTTAATAATTTGAAGTATATTGGTGAGAATGGTGCAAAGTCTTTAGGAGAAGAAATTTCAAAGTGCGTAATTCTCACTTCCTTAAATCTAGATCTCAGGGGTAATATTATTAATGAGAATGGTGCAAAATATCTAGGAGAAGGAATTTCAAAGTGTGTTATGATCATTTCTTTAGATCTAAATCTCAGGAGTAATAGTATTGGTAAGAATGGTGTAAAGTATTTAGGAGAAGAAATTTCAAAGTGTGTTACTCTCACTTCCTTAAATCTAGATCTCAGTGGTAATAGGATTAGTGACAATGGTGCAAAATATTTAGGAGAAGGAATTTCAAAGTGTGTTATTATCACTTCTTTAAATCTAAATATAGGGGAGAATAGTATTAGTGAGAATGGTGCATAAAATTTAGGAGAAGGAATTTCAAAGTGTGTTATGATCATTTCTTTAGATCTAAATCTTAGTAGTAATAGTATTGGTGACTATGGTACAAAGTATTTAGGGGAAGAAATATCAAAGTTTGTTACTCTCACTTCTTTAAATCTAAATCTCAGGAGTAATAATATTAATGACAATGGTGCAAAGTATTTAGGAGAAGAAATATCAAAGTGTATTGCTCTCACTTCTTTACATCTAGAGAAAGAGGAGAATCGTATTGGTGAGAATGGTGCAAAGTATTTAGGAGAAGGAATTTCAAAGTGTGTTACTCTCACTTCTTTAAATCTAAATCTCAGAGGTAATAGGATTGGTGGCAATGGTGCAAAGTATTTAGGAGAAGAAATTTCAAAGTGTTCTAGTATCACTTCTTTAAATCTAAATCTCATGGGTAATAGTATTGGTAAGAATGGTGTGAAGAGTTTAGGAGAAGGAATTGCATAGTGTGTTACTCTCACTTCTTTAAATCTAAATCTATGGGGTAATAGTATTGATGAGAATGGTGTAAAATAATTAGGAGAAGAAATTTCAAAGTGTGTTTCTCTCACTTCTTTCAACCTAGATCTCAGGATGAATGGTATTAGGGAGAATGGTGCAAAATATTTAGGAGAAGGAATTTCAAAGTGTGTTGCTCTCGTTTCTTTAAATCTAGATCTCTAAGGTAATAATATTGATGACAATGGTGCAAAATATTTAGGAGAAGGAATTTCAAAGTGTGTTATTATCACTTCTTTAAATCTAAATCTCAGTGGTAATAGTATTAGTGACAATGGTGCAAAATCTTTAGGAGAAGGAATTGCAAAGTGTGTTACTCTCGCTTCTTTAGATCTAAATCTATAGGGTAATATTATTGGTGACTATGGTGCAAAGTATTTAGGAGAAGTAATTTAAAAGTGTGTTGTTCTCACTTCTTTAAATCTAAATCTCAGGAGTGATAGGATTGGTGAGAATGGTGTAAAGTATTTAGGAGAAGGAATTTCAAAGTGTGTTACTCTGACTTCTTTGAATGTTATATTCTATGATAAAAGTATTGATGAAATAGGTAAGAGAATAATAAAATAATTAGTTATCAAAGCAAAAAGATTGATAAAATTTGAAATTTAGTTTTATTGACAATATTAAAGAGACAATTAAACAAGTATTTTCAATGTGTTTAACTCACTTCTATTAAACAAAATTAATAAAGATTATTCTTTATGTCGCACTCTTTTTCTACATTTCTCTCTATTAAAAAATATTATCTGAGGGTTTTTATATTTACCATATTGTGTAGCTAATGTGTAAATAAGTATTGATAAAATATTGTTCCGTTTCTTTTTTTTGTTAAGTCTAGCATTAATTTGAAATTCTTCAATAAAATTTACAAAACACTTTATTTTGCAAAACTCTGTTGGGATAGCATTGAATTAACTAAAATGAGAAAGATTATTTACTATTCAAATTTACGAGCTTAGAAATATCAAACATAAAAAAGAATCTAAAAGAATATATATGAATATGTTTTGTTTTCGATTATTCCACCTAACTAATTAATAATAAACTTGTCATAAAGCTAATTGAAGTATTATTATTCCTTTTTATCCTCGTTATTCAATCATCCCCTGAAGGTCTTTTCGAAATCTTGCAGAGTCTGCGGACAGATTGAAAGTGATTACCCAGATGAAAGACACTTTTAATCCACCACAACACCATTAGGATAAATACAAACAGTCTTGTCTCCTATTGATTTATGGCAGATCGCACATTTTTTATCTTCAGTTATTCTGACATTTGCTTTCTTTGTGTTGATTAAATTACATTTCACGTTCTGCAAGTCCATTTCACTCAACTATTTCCCAACACTGATCTGTCTTCTCATATGCAGCGATGAGGAAATACTCTATTGCAAGAAACTACACAAGCCATCTTCAGCTTTGCTGAGTGTAGCACTGTTCGCCTCCACACTGGAATATTCCACTAATTTCCAATTATCAGGTATTAGCTTCAAGACTTCTAATGCATCAAGCTACGAATGAGTTCCATATTTTTTCAAGAAAATACTGATTCTCGTCTCCAAATCAACACGAATATCCTCGAGTTGGCTTAAGTATTAAGTGGCTTCTTGATTTTTCTGATGCTAGCAGATTGAATTGTAGTATTGCATGTAGATAATGAACATCATAGTGAGAGTCTTTTCCCCATGCTGAAGGCAATATTCCTCTGCCATGCGGTACTCTTTTAAATCACTGATCATCAAATTAAGTGCTTCTCGATGTCTCTTGCTCTGCAGAACATGAACAGAAAAGAAAATATTTAGATCCCAAAAAGTTAAGGAATTATTTTTCCTCTAATAATAATGTGTGTCTTATCATATGGGGAGGCAAAACCAACAAGAAAAACTAGAAACAAGTATTAAAATCTTCCCAGGAGATAGTTGTTTACCTTTCCGTAGAAGTATATCTCTTCTCTGATGAGCCAGCTCTTGGACACTTTTTCCAGCAAAAAGGAGGCATCATAATTTGAACTGGGGGATTAGTAAAACGTCTCGAATTTCTTGTAGAGTTTCTGCCCAATATCGCTGAGCTTATCCATAGCCTCCTTTGGATCGACTCCTCGAGGCACGAATTTAAAGAGATTGTCGATATAAGTGCTAGCTAGTTTTGTGTGGAATCTGCTTTCACTGATTTTTTTGTCATTTACGATGATCTCCAAGTAACTTTCAATAAGTTTCTCTGTTAAACCTTAGTCGTTCTTTCCATAGACACCTTCACTAATGTAAGCCAGCATTTATTCTGGAGAAATGACACTCTCTCGGACTTTTTTGAAGAACTCCTTGCCATATTCGACACTCTTTTTTATAACCCACCCTAAGTATTCTGTGATCCGCTTACTATTAGGCAAAAGTTTAAATAAATTATCATATACATTCTCCCCAAACAAAACCTAAAATTACTTATCATCGATATATAAGAGTATTCTTATGGTTTCATTGCAGGCTTGATCATACTTCGTGGATAAATTCATTCCAATGTCTCTCCATTTATCGAGTGCTTCTTTGATTCGATCGAATTTCTCAAAGAAATAAGCAATTATCTAGGGATCTTTCTAGTCAATTTGAGCTTCCCGCAGCAGCTAGAAGATCTCTGAGAATTATGCCTTACAATTGATTGGTTTATTGCTCTTGAAAAGCTCAGAAAGTTAAGTATTTGCGTTACGACGGATAAACACTTTAATTAGTGCAAAATCAATCAACGCCATGATTTCTCCGAGGGTTATCTCTTTGGTCTACTTTGCAGGACTGTATTCAGACTAATTATAAGTCATCTTCTGGGAGTACTGCGATTTAAATGGGGAATTACTGTATTTGTTTCGCCTCTTCTCTAACACCTCCACGAGCATTTCGTATGCTTCTTTTTCTAACCCCTCAACGCGGGATTTTTCCTGTTTTTCAAAAGAATAATTGTTATTTCAGTGTCTTCACCCATTTTCAAGTTAGGAAAACCTCAAAATTTCTTAATGTTCTTGCTATTTTAGTTACTTGTACTCTCCCGAGGGTGACGGCGATG
>Ga0302271_10003719_pt1 | contig 12684 bp, 4 predicted proteins | sample III_Bog_N1_1_FD_198767 | JGI IMG/M metagenome (GOLD analysis project Ga0302271, IMG submission 198767) | Peat permafrost microbial communities from Stordalen Mire near Abisko, Sweden - III_Bog_N1_1 | ecosystem: Environmental > Terrestrial > Soil > Wetlands > Peat | place: Sweden: Abisko... | reverse complement strand
AAAAAACCCACCAATCAATAATCCAAACTCCTAAAATGGACTCTCTTATGCACTTACCTCATTTGTATGGTAGAGTCTCGCAGGGATAAAGCACACTGAATTGAGCTTTTGCTGAAAATTGACAGATTCAAATAAAACATATCAAAGATAAAAGCCAAAAATGTAAGTTTTGTCCTTTAAAATGTTTACGAGACCGTATTCTTGCAGATTGCGAGGTAATTCCTCAAGACGATGAGAGAGATTGCGTAGATCTTCAAGGTTCTTCTCCTGATGCTTAATCGCTTCCTCGTAGGGTGAAATCATATTGCTTATGTTATTTTGAATATTCAGGTTTTCTAATACAAATATTATATATCTGCTTCCAGCTATGTATCTAGTCGGATGTGCGAATTTAGTTAATTGATGTAATTCTGGCTTTTATAATCTGAGTTTGAGAGGGAGGGATATTCAGAAATCAATAATTTCTACTCAGAAAGGGATAGCTCGAGCAAGATACATATTTCTTATTAAATATTTTTCCCAGAATATCTTTTGTACTTTTCTTTGTTCATAAAGTAATATGAATTCTTAACTTGAAAAAATATATTATTTATTGAATAAAAAAAAGAAAGAAAAGCTAAAACATGAATAACACAGACATAAATTAAATATCAAATATGCTATTAGACCTTTAAATACTTCAGCCTAATTAGCTTTTTCTTGATTAGGGTGTTCTTTTTACCAGAGATGCACAATTACAAATAATATTTTAAAGAGAATAATATTTTTAAGTCGAAAAATCATAAGAATATAGTTTGAAATGTGGTATTATCTTAAAATATTAAATAAACTAACTTAACAAAACTAAGAGAATAATTCAATAAAAATGATTTGGGGATTGGTATTAAGAATCTCATTTACCTTTCAGAGCTTTTCTTACTATTTTATTTTGTTCTTATATCTCCTCAAAATCATTTTTTAATACATTTCTTCATGTCACCTACCATTTTACACAACTCTGCAATAACTAAGTCCTATTGATCTTAATTGATTCTTTGTCTCACCAGTTTCTTTATTTTTATTACTATTACTGTTCATTCTTGGTTCACTCTTAATCTAATATTAATCTAAGTTATATTTGTCATTATTAATTTGAGGATCTTACCCTTTAAAACTATTTTCAACAGCCCTCAGCATTCCAGAGACTTATAATACTTGTGAGACACTTTTCCCTTAAGCAAGTCGAGAATTCATTTATTTAAATTTTTGTTAACTTGATTTGTTCATATTACTATTTTACTCTTAACCACTAACTCTTGATCCAAATCTGCTTAGTGTTGGTGTGAAATAATAGTTATGTCCTTGCTAATGTTGCTGTTTAGAATTACTGTTAATTTCTGGCTCAGTGGTCATTTTCTTAGTCGGTGAGGAGACCAGTGTGTTCTTGGTAGGTGAAAGCGAAGGAGGGTGTATATTACCAAATGAAGTTCGTTTGTCGGCTTGAGCAAACTTAAGTGTGGACTTTTAAAGCTATTCCGTGAATGTTGATGCCTAGAGTTCAGTTGTTTTTAGTATTTTTCTGTGAGAAAAAGGATTCGTTGAGAAAATCTTAGATTCTTGAAGTATTTCTGGATTCTTCAATGTCCTTTCACTGATGATATTTCCTTAAGAGCTTGATCGATCTGACAAGGTAGTCATAAATTATTAGTTGATTTTGCGTCTAGCTTTGATTGGACTGCCATCGTCAGCATACCCTAGTTGAGGGAAAGCACTTGCTTTTTGAGGGAGTATCTCAAGCGCGTTGTTGGAAGAGAAAGGAAATTCATTTTTACATGGTGATGCACCCATTTTCTACATCAAAATGGTACGATTCTTATGTAAAGGAGCAATTGCATTCTAGTTGGATGAAAAACTTGCAGAATTTCCAACCATTTTCTCAATTTCAGTGCAGTTTCTTTAACTGTGGAGAAGAACCTAGGAATTTGATATTTGATTCCTGAGTTTTTCAACTTAATCATGTAACACACCCTTGTATTTTTACTGAAACATAGTAGGGACAGCAGGAGAAGCAGAATTAGTAGAAAACTACTGAGATGCTTTTCGTATTAATCTCGATGAGCTTAGAGTGTTCCTAGGAGTAAATCCATGAGGTATTTCATATTATGATTAGTGTTTTTGGGCATTTACTTATGGTTCTGTAGCTATTGACCATCCAGATAGTGGTGAAGCTTATCCTCGTTAACTAGATTTCCCACCAATAGGTGAACTTACAGTCTAACAATGAATAGGAGACGATATTTGATTAGCTTATCTTGGCGATTCATTATTTCTATGAGTAAAATACCCTGAATTAGCTGTATTTTGATTATTTTTATTCTCTGTTGTACTAAATTACTGTGATGATGGAGAATCAGAGGAATACTACTGCTCTTTCTGTTATCTCCCTAGAATTACCTTTTAATTATGCTGTCCTCCTTCTTAACTATGACTAGCGTAAATATGCTGATTTCCTAGTTGATCATTACATTGTTTCTCGAATTTATCTAATTTTGATATTTTCTTTTAAATTTGGAAGCAAATCAACGGAGAAAGCTACTCTTTCATTTGTCTTGATATTGATTTATAAGCACTTGCCTCCATGGAAGAGCAGAACTCAGAGGAAGCTGTATCTAACTATTTTTTATACTAACTAATGAGCACTTCTGGGCTTAATATCGTGCATGTTTTTTGAGCTTCTTTGGCGACTAAATATGCCTGCTAATGTTTGATGTAGTCAAATCTGCAGGATATTGGTAGGGTTAAGGGATCGATGACTATTAGTTTTTTAGGGCTTTTCTGTGGGTTATTAATCAAAGGAGATTCAAATGAAACTTAGGAATAATTCAATGATGCTGAGTCTTATCTTGTTAGGGTTTTTTTAAGTTTTTAGCTTGTGTTTTCTTTAGAATTTTTGGTATTTGCGTAAGAGGTATTTGCTAGATCCATAGAAGAAGAACGGCCATTTTGAAAGAAGCGAATTCTTGGAGGAGAAGGACTTTTATTATGTGGATAGTTAGATTGCAATTACTTTTGCTTATCTTCAGGATAGTCAACTTGTTCTTCACAGTTGATGTCTTTAATGAGGGGGCATTTCAAAGGAGTTTCTGGAATTTCCATATTTAAGAGTATTTCATTTAAAATATCTAACTAAATACAGAGAAGCTCACCGCCTTCGTTATTTTTGCATTTTAAGCCGTATGGACTTAGTTAATCAAAGTGATATTCAGCGCCTATCAGCTCACCTGAAGTACTAAACTCTTTAATTTTCTATGTAAAAAAATGGTTAATAGTTAGAACTAACAATTTATTTGGTTTCAATAATGAAATGAATTCAAATTGGTTCTTCGCTTTACTTTTAGAGGTCTCAGTGACCCTACGAAATTGAATTCATGCTGAAATTAATCGTTGTGGACTTCATTCTCCGATGATTTAATCTCTTTCTCTCGCTCATACAACTTTTTATTATTGATAATTACATTAAATCAAATAAATGAGTGTAAAAATTGGGATTTTAATATTCTCTCCCGCTTTGCGCCTTTTAATATCAACATGAAAGCTTTTATGCCTTCCCCTTTTGGAACTTATTTTATTTACATCAAATTTTCCTGATAAAAGAACATATGCGTGTGTAAGAGAGTTTCCTTAGCAGATGACCCAGTCATTGTATCCAAAATTGAGTGTTTTTGTAACACTTGAAATATATTACAAATCAGGTCCCCCAAGCTTCTTTAATTGCTCACTGAGACATAGCTACTAGATAAGTATAGCTTATTACTATCCAAGGACATTCAAAATTGTCTGTAATGGAATTTTCACGAATTAGCATTTACTTTCACATAGTAGCTGCTTCTCAATAGGGTCTACTTTGAGCATGCCAGCACCACCCATGCAACTGCCAATACCTACTGATTTCTTGGTGTGCCTTCCAACTAGGTCACCTTCAAGGAGAATCAGAAGATCATCCTAATCTGTCAAATATTTTTGAGGAGTTATTGGCTGCTTTGAACGCATAATTAAGGAAATAAATGCGATATTTCTCATTTAGAATGATGAATTTCTTGATATTTCATACCTTTTAGCTAAATGAGTGTCTTGAATGATTTCGTCTCCAAAGTGCAGTTTAATAGATTCAAATCAGAATCTTGAGTTTCCATTTTGATACCTTCTCGAGCTAGACATTGAACAGCTACTTGAGCTATAAGAAGATTATTGTTGCTGGAGGCGGTGCTATCCCCAAGATCTTCGTCTTTCCTCTCGCTCATCTTTTCAAATTTATATTTTTTGTTATTAATCAATTCATTTTGAAAAACAACAGCTTTTTTGAAATAACTTCATTTTTCAAATAAAATGATGTTAATTACTCTGCAAAGGGGTATCGGACACAGGAACGTGAAAATATCAAACAAGCAAGTGTTGAATTCCTAAGCTGAAAGATAGTTTTTAAAGAGTGTTACTCGAGAGAACCTTTCTCCAAAATTTTCTAGCTATTCTCTCTCTTTTATAACTTTAATTATCTTTCTCAATCGAAATTTCACTTCATTAAATAATCATTCTCTCCACAAATGAATTAAGCTGCAAATCTTTGATTTAGTGGATTCAGAAGAAGCAACCTTTGGTTGCACATTTTGTATTTTTATTCTTAAAATTATTTGAAACTTATTCGAGTAAGCCTCAAACATATTTCCAGTTTGTTTTCTCATACTTATCTCTTATTTTGTTCTACTTTGAAGTAAGATATCGAGTTGAAGAGATAGGTTTTCACAATGTTACAAATTAATTCACTTGGTTTTCGGTATTTTTGCAATAGTCTCTAATGAGGCATACATAAAATGAAAAAGAAAGCTACGAATTAATCTTATTAATTTTAACTTCCTTTGGGTAGGACGAATTAGAAAAGAAAAAGGATTAAAGATTAAAAAGATCAAAAAATTAAAAATGATCTCAAACAAGATAAATTATTACAAAGTAGTTTTACACTTTAGTTGATATTTGAAATTGAGAGAAACTATCCAATTACTTTTATTTTATTTTTTTGTTCAAATATTGCTAAATTACTTTTATATTAAGGTTAAAGTGGTGATTTGTGGATAATATTTGAAGAAATACATATTTATTTTGATCGCAAAATATATTGCATTTGGGAAGAGATATTGATATTTAATGTGAAGTGTTTGAGTTAAAAGAAAAAACAATAATTACTGATTAGAAAATTGATATAAAAAATCAAGAGAATTTTTTATTAAATCTAGCAGCTTTTACGAATCGTTCTTGACCACGGTTTTGATAAAGATCTTAGGCTTCGACTGCTTGAGAAATTTAGTGCATGTTTGCATTCCATTTAGTTTGCATTTTCATCTTGCCGAGCTGCTCGTAGACCACGGGTTTAGAGTTTGTTTGACATTCCATCAAATCTCTTTTAAGGATGTTCAGTTTTTCCCTGTTTGCTGGAAGAGCAGTCTCTAAATTTGAAATCATTCCTTGCAAGAGATTCTGGCCATTATCGTATTCTTTCTTTTCAGCAAATTTAATAGCTTATTCCATTGCTTCAGAAGCTTTGACTCTGAGATAATTGAACTCAACAGCATCGTTAACTTCAGAGTCCTCCGCCATTTATTCAGAATTAGTGAATAAAGTTAATATTAGTTTTGCCTCTTTGACAACTTTTGCTGAATTGGAGGTGTCCACTGAGATAGCGCTGACAGAAGCTCCGACCAGTTCTGAGTTTCTCTCGAAATCCTCAATTGCTTCTACGTTTTTTGCTGGAACAGTGAGCTCAAAAATATAATCTTTTGAGACTCCACTGAAAAGCTGGTTGACTTTGATTTAATAGGTTTTATTTTTATTAATCATCTTCCACATCTCTCCGTATGTTTTGCTAACTGTGGCATCAGAGAAGAACTTCTTGGAAGGGCCAGATTGGTTGATGTTGATGTCCAGAGTAATTTCTTGTGCAACGACTGAAAAGAGTCCTCCAAGAGCATCAACGAAAAACTCATCAACCTAGTCAATTTTCTCTACGTAGTAGAAACTTCCATCCTTCAAGGCACAGATTTTGTTCATCATTGGAGCATCGTGATCAGAGCCAAAACCAAAGGAGTGAATAGTGAAACATTCACTAGGAAGGTAAGCTTAAATGCTAGCTTTAACTGCACTCTCACCATTACCATCTTATCCATCTGATAGGAGAAATATTGAACTTACATGATTCTATGTTCTTCTTTCCTTAAGTACTCTGAGGGCAATCTCCATTCCGCTATTAATATCTGTTCCTCCAGTAGCTTTGATCGATGATATTGCATTGTTGATTTAACTTGAGTTAGTTTTATTATTTTTTTAGAGAGGACAAAGACGAAATCCTGCATGATTAAATGTGATTAGACATATCCTATCATTTTCACCAAGAAGCTCAAGTAGATATCTGAGAGCTTTCCTGACATTTTCTAGTTTATACCCATTCATCGATCCAGAATTATCAATGACGCAAATCAAATCAATATGTGCTCTATTTGCATCAAGTTCCGTCTTACCAGTCTTACTCTCTTCAGCTGATTCAGGTTCATCAGATTCTTTAGTCTTTAACGAAACCATGATAGGGATAGTTTGAGTTTTGGAACTATCAAACTTAAAATACCTGTGCATACTCTTGATTTCCACGTTGAGCCCCTTCTCAAGATCATAAGCTTTTTTTCTATCATTTTGTGCATTCTTCTTGAAATCCTACATCTCAACAGGTTCATCATCCTTGTAGTTAGTTAAACTATCTTATCCAGCATGGCTTCTAACTTTTTAAGGAATAATATTGTTGTTCTATACCTATGGTTAGTAAGAACTGGATGCACTACTATTATTGCCCATTTTGTATGTTTTTCTCTAATTGTTTGTTTGTATGTAATTTTTTTTATAATTCAAGGCTATCTTCTCAAAATCCCATCTAATCTTTTAAATCCAATCAAATCTGATGAATTCTTTCTTTTCCTGTCTCCCAGAATAATTATCCTTTCAAGCCTTGTAATCTCTCACTTCATCTTCTGATTATTATAAAATAATTCCTATCAGGTTGATTTCAATTTCTAGATCAGGGAAAAATAACTAATTGTATTAGTAATTAAGTTCAAGGTATTTCATCCTTTTTTATTAACTTTTCCTTTTCTAAATTATCTCAATACTGAAAACATATTGTTAATCACTCAAATATTACAAATTTAAATTGAAAGCTGGAGATGTACTAAGATGACTTGCATTTTTACAAACATAAACCAACAAAGATACCTTCATTAAAGTTCAGAAGATTTTGGCATTTAAATCATCTCCTTATCTGTTTTATTTATTAAATATGTGATCTTCTTTACTTAAAGTTTTACCTGTGTTAGAAGTCCAATAATAAAATATTGCTCACAAATAGAAATCTTCAAGATGTCTTTTAGGGTGAAATTCCAGGAGTGGACTGAGAACATTATAAAACGCTATTGTGTTTGCCATCTTACTCTCAAACTCGAATTGAAATTTGTTTGCGATTTTTTGAATCATTGAAAGGTAAATAAATTTAGATATTTTAACTGCACGCACACGTGGGTGACATATTAGGCCTGAAAGCAGTTTAATAAAGAACTTTTCCTTTTGTTGTTTTTCAAATTAGCTATAGAAAAATATGCTGATGCTATCAAGATCTCTGAGGCTATAAAGTGGGAGATAGAGATCTTCTGGCGTTATTTCATCTATTAATAATATCTTCTTTATTAAAATACTCAGACTTTATAAACTCGTTATCTTAGAAATCTTCGCTAGTAGCTCACTTATCTAGGATGCTTTTCCATTAAAATTGAATAAAGATAAATTGAGATGCAATATTTTGTTCATTGTTTAGGTTTCTGAAAAGATATCTATGAAACCTGATAGGGAAGGAAGATTTCATCTATCTATACAGTTAGCGTTTCAACCGATTTATTCGATTTGAAATTACTTAGTTTTTCTGGCAGAATTTTAAGATTGTTCCCTTCAAATTACAGATTTAAGTCTTTGAGCGACCCTGGAGAAGAAAGGAATTAAACTAATAAGTGTCCTAATTCCACAGTAGAAGATAATTGCAAAGATTAGAGCTTTTGAGAGTTCCCTAAAGCCTTCCCGATCTCTTCTGCTGCTGAAATTGACAGATAACTTTCGTAGATAACATTTGAAAAGTTGAGAAGGCAAGAACCTATTTTAGACCCATCTGTGACTAAATTATTGCTTAAATTTAAGCTGATAGATTAGAATTCGCTTGGAGAAATATTGTTCTAATAACCCGCTGAGATTCCATCTACTAGTTAATTTAAATCATGAGTATCTGTAAAGCTAATAATATCTAATTTAATTTCATTTAAATTTCTCATTTTTGAGAAGGACTCGCCTAGGATTACCAAAGGATGATACTTCGAAGCCCCTGAATTGTAAATTGTTAAATTCACACTCCTAATTGAATCTTGATTGTATCCGAAGATTCTTGAAATTGCTAAATATATTGCTTCGTTGCTAGCATGAGATATGAAACAGTTAAATTCGAAGAACTTCAAATTTCCTTTATCTTTGGTAGGGTCTATCAATGACAACTCAAGAGGTTGCAATTCAAATTCTTATATATCAGTATCAAATAACTAAAATGAAAGCTGTTCAAGATTCACAAGAGACCCTTTCACAGCTTAAAAGTTAGTCCCAAGGAGCGCTGTTTCTTAGGATCCTTCACTTTTGTTTTCAAAACAAAAACTAAGAGCCTTGAGATTCGCAGCTTTTTACAAATAATTGAAGAGATCATCCAAATATTTGCGATTGGAGGCATGAATTCTTCCTTCAAACTCCAATGTTACAGCTTCGATGCAATCATAAGAAAGTAGTGAGTAATCCTTCTAAATTGACTGTGTGCTCAAATTAAGTATTGCGAGGTCTATAGATTGATTAACCTTAATCATATCATTGGCAATTTTCCATTTGAGCTCGCATACATTTGTCTGGGAGTCCATGATGAAATAAGAAAGATCTTTTTCTCCCTGTTTAGCAAACACATCACTGTGATTATGGCTGCTTGTACAATTCTCAGGGCAACTTTCAAGCCTATATTAATACATGGAGTGTTTCTAATCTTTGCTAGGAAATTTGAGAATCAAGATATTTAATTCCTTTTATTGAAAAGTAATCAATGCGATTGTATTTGTACTTATATAATTAAACTCAATCTATGGGTTTATTTGAATTTTAATAGATGCAAGTGGATTTATTGTGATTTATTTTGAAAATAATAGTCAAAAGTGTAAATTATTTTATTGATTGTGTGAAGTGTCGACACATTAAATCTTATTAAGCAAAAAAAAAAGATTTCTTATTCATTAATAATAATATCAAGCCTCCTTGCTCGGTTTTTTTTCTTATTATCAACTCTTATTTCTTTAGTTTTTTTCTACTTTTTTTCTTTTAGTTATTCTACATTATGAGGGTCTCTACATCGATTTTAATCAACTGCATTGGAGACTTCTTGACCACATCACATACAAGCTTAGTATCCTTGTATTTTTAAACCAGAAACTATTTACCTACCCTAACAAGGATTAAATAAATGTTCTTGGTGTACTTCTAAGAATCCTTCTCAAAAAACTTTCTTCTCCTTCTTGGGGAAAATTAGGATATCGCATTCGATTTAACTTTTACATTTTTTATTGATGCAGATTCTACTCATAGGATAGGTGGATTTTGTAGGAAAATAAATGAAAATGCAATAGAATTATTTAATAAATAATGAAAACAAGAAAGAACAGATGTTTATTCTAAAACTGTAAAACTGAGGTAGTTCAAAGGTTATTGATTCTTAAGTATGCACATATTATCTATTCAATTTTGCAGGAGTGATTGGTTTTTAGTTATCCTTTCAAAAAATGGCAGTATTTAAAAAAATAAGTATTAAACCTCTATTAAGATTCTTCTTTACTACTCCTAAACATTATCTTCTTTTAGTTGATTCTGAATTTCACTCGCTATGTTCTCTTTCTAAACCTGCAGCAAAATAGCATTCATTAATTCAATAATAATAACAATAATAATATTTTCCAGCCAAATTATACCTATTTAATCTGCATTGGATCTTTAATAAAAATTAAAGAAACTACCCACCGACCCAGCCAAAGGATAATATTTTTTCTTAACAAAAAACATTGAAATTATGTCAAAATTCATTCAAAAATAAAAGTTCAATACAACATAATTTTAACTTTAAACACCTCAAAACACGATTCTCATTATTTTTTTCATTTGTGTTAGCAAGCCTTTTTAGTAATTGCCTTTTTTTTTTCAAGTGACCTAAATTATTTGAAATAAGCAGACAGCTTTTCATGCATTTCTTCTTCTTCAGTTGAATTGCATTCATTAAGCCACTCATCAGGGATTGTAAAATTTCCAGTCGATTAATAATTCTCCAGAATCTTCTTAAGCTCCTAGCAATAGTTACTCTCCATAATGTCACCTACAATTGTTTCGAAAGTGAAATTTGTTGGATCGTATTCCCTATTTTCAGTGCAGTTTTTCTGGTCCATGGGAGAATTCTGCTGTCGTCGCTGTTACTGCTTAGAGACTGGCTTCTTCTTCAAGAAAGAAAATTCCCTGGCGATATTAGCCATGATGCATCTGTTTCTTATGGGAGTGTTTTGAGTAACTATTATGGTGCCGGTTATTTTAGAAGGTTTGCCCATGTTTCACGCAAGAAGAATATTTAGAGTATTTCTCTAGTTTTTGTTTGATTGATAAGTAGGATTATCTTTATTTATTTATTGAAATTAATCTTGTGGGGTTCACTCTCTCCTTTTTGAAATACATCAAGTCAAATTCTAAAATAGGTTACTAATTATTTTTGAAAACCCTTTTGATCAATTAGGTATCATCTTTAGCAGTAATTATCAGAATTGTATTGATAGAAGGCCTTAATTATTTGAAAGAAGATGAATGAAATCAAAAAGGTTTTCCCCTTTCAAATTAATCTTGAAAATTTTACAAAAGTATTTCTCTCTCTCCCTTTTATGTAGAGGAAAAAGTCCATTTTTCTGCTAAACAAAGAAAATATTGCGCTGGAAGATAATCAGCCGCAAAAATATTTAAAAATTCTCCTTTAATGAAGAAAATTATTACTGAATTCTGAATTCAAGCTAGCCATTAAAAACAAGCAGAACATCATGATAAACAATATCTCTTATTCTAAAGTTTTACGACAGCCTCCCCTGTAAATTCTTAATATCACAATATTTAAAGTATTGAATCATTTGAAGAATTTATCTCTTCACATCTTAATTAATCATTTTGTTGTTATTCTTTCTTTTCAAAAGGTTTATTATCTAGAACAACAAAAAGCAAGAAATAATTTCTAGTTGAGAGAAAGATTCTCCTGTTCAAAAAGATGGACGATTCCAAAAATCCAAAGAACTAGCTTTCCCAAAAGCTGTGATCACTTCCCTCCCTCACAAGCCCTAAGATGTTAGGGAATTATGTCCAGGATGGAATTTAATTTTTGAAATTGATTAAATTATTGGTATCTTCATTTTACTCTCTCGTTGGTTCAAGTTGCTTATTATTTATTTTGTATTTTCTCAAGTTCTCATTAAAAAGTAAAAGTTGCTTTGGATAAAAGTCTAATAAAATCCAAGGAGGGGAGGGGATAAACAATAAATATTGTTTAAAGAGAAAGAGTAGTTATTAATCCAAATGAGCTGTATTTTAGGCTAGTAGTTAACTAAAAATTCCAAAAACACTATTTTTTTTAGTAAATAATAAAGGAAAACATTTAAATTTTCCCAAAAAAAGTTGTTATTGTATGTTTGAGGATTATTAATCAGTCGAAAATAAAGACTATTTAAGGAAAAACCGAAAGGAAAATGGGAAATCAAAAATATAAATTAATACACAAATTAGTCACAGCAAAATCGAAATATCTTCAAAAAATGCCTTTTTTGGATTTAGCAGCTTTTACGAATCTTTCTTGACCAGAATTTTGATAAAGGTCGCAGGCTTCCACTGCTTGGGAAATCTAATTCATGTTGGCATTCATTTTAGTTTACATTTTCATCTTGCCGAGCTGCTCGTAGACCATCGGTTTAGAGTTGGTTTGGCATTCCACCAAATCTCGTTTAATGATGTTCAGTTTTTCTCTGTTTGCTGGAAGAGCAGAATCCAAATTTTAAATCATTCCTTGCAAGAGATTCTGACCATTATCGTACTCTCTCTTTTCAGCTAGCTTCATGGCTTGCTGAATCGCTTCAGAAGCCTTAACCCTGAGATAATTAAACTCAACAGCATCGTTAACTTCAGAGTCTTCAGCTAGTTATTCAGCATTCGTGAATAAAGTTAAGGTAAGCTGGGCCTCTTTCACAACTTTTGTTGAATACTACACGTCGACTGGAATTGCTCCAATAGTCGCAGTGACAAGCTGGGAATTTCTTTCAAAATCCTCAATGGTTTCTACATTTTTTGCAGGAACTGTGAGCTCGAAAATATAGTCTTTTGAGACTCCACTGAAAAGTTGATTGACTTTGATTTAGTAGATTTGATTTTGTTTAACGACACTCCACATATCTCCATAAGTCTTGCTCACAACAGCGTCAGAGAAGAACTTCTTGGAAGGGCCAGATTGGTTGATGTTGATGTCCAGAGTAATTTCTT
>Ga0302271_10003716_pt1 | contig 12696 bp, 10 predicted proteins | sample III_Bog_N1_1_FD_198767 | JGI IMG/M metagenome (GOLD analysis project Ga0302271, IMG submission 198767) | Peat permafrost microbial communities from Stordalen Mire near Abisko, Sweden - III_Bog_N1_1 | ecosystem: Environmental > Terrestrial > Soil > Wetlands > Peat | place: Sweden: Abisko... | reverse complement strand
TCTTTTGAAATCAGCACCACTTTGCGATTAGGATTGGTGCGTGCTTGAATGTAACTGCAATTCAGGATTTGATGATCGGGTTTTTCTGCAGAAAATCCAAAGCGTAAATCGGTGTGAAAATTGTCATCTATTTGAACGGAGATACGCCCTACACCCTTGCCGTACTTGACTCCGTTGTCGAAGAGTTGTCCTTGGCTAAGTTCGTCTATGGCACGAACAAATTCGCGTGCATGGTAATTAATACTTTCGTTGCCTTTTTTGAATTTGTCGAGTTCTTCGAGTACTGTAATGGGAATAACGATATCGTTATCTTGAAATTTATGAATGCAGGTATTGTCGTGGAGAATGACGTTGGTGTCGAGCACAAATATTTTGCGATGAGACTTTGTATTTGGCATTATTTCTCCTGTATGTTAAAGCGCCTTGCGTGTCCAAAATTAAGATACGCATTTTCCAATTTTACGAGGAATTTATTTTGATTAGAAACTGCTGAGTTCTAAACGTGAACTTGCACAATCTGCCAGCCACCTTTTTGCACCACACGACCCGCCACTCCCGATACGGGTTCAACCTTGTGCGAAAGCCATTCATGCCATTGCACCTCGCGAGAGGGCTGCATTCCAATGGTACCAGGGTATGCAATCCTAAGCTCCAAGCGCTCTGCGCCAAGTTCGCGCCACAATAAAATTCCTTGACCTTCTGCGCAACACCCAAACTGCCCATGACGCAAGGCTGCAAAGCGTTTGCGCAGAGAAATCAATTGCTGCAACAAAGGAAAGCGCCAGCCTTTTTTCCGTTCAGCAAACTCATCCCAAGGAAAGCAACGTCGGTTATCGGGATCTTTGCCGCCTTCAAGCCCAAGCTCATCGCCCGCATAAATACTGGGAGCCCCAGGTAAAAATAAAAGCAAAGCCCATGCAATGGATTGCTGGTCTTCACAAGATTTACCAAGGGTTGCTAGGCGAATATTATCGTGCGATCCAAGCAGGCTTAGAGATGTTCCAAACTGATCTGCTGGGTAGGCTGCACATAATTTTTCGCATAATAGTTCTGCGAGCCTTGTCTGCATCTCTGCACTCAACTCGGTCTGTGCAGGTAGGGTAGATTCAGGCTCGCCTGTTGAAAGATTATCACGCTTAGACATCGCCTCGGGAAATTGAGTTTCCAAGATTGCGCGCCGAGCCGGGTAATTCATTACACCATCAAATTGGTCGCCAGCAAGCCAACGTGCTGGGTCTTCCCAAATCTCGCCCACAATGTATGCCTCTGGATTTGCTGCTTTGACACGCCTGCGGAACTCCTGCCAAAAACTGTCATCGTCAATTTCGTTGGGCACGTCGAGCCGCCAACCATCTGCACCGCGTTTGATCCAATGCTCACCCACCGACCACAAGAATTCTCGCACCTCTGCAGTGCCGGTATTGAACTTCGGCAGTGCAGGCAAATTCCACCAGCAGCGATAGTTGGGAGCGTTAGGCCCATAAGCATTGAGCGGGAATGAATCCACATGAAACCAATCGCGAAAAGGGGAATCGGCACCACATTCAAGCAGGCTATTGAATTGAAATAAGCCACGCGAACAATGATTAAAAACGCCATCGAGCACTAGGCGCATCTTACGCGCATGCACTGCTTTTACCAAATCATCGAAGTCTTGTTCGGTACCAAGAATAGGATCGATCGCAAAGTAATCATTGGTGTGGTAACGATGATTTGATGTCGACGAAAAAATAGGACACAAGTAAATGGCATTGCATCCAAGGTCAGCAATATGGTCTAAACCTTCAATAATTCCGCGTAAATTTCCACCCATGAAATTGTGCGCGGTGGGGGCAGAACCCCAAGGGGCATAAGCCCCCAAAGCCTTATAGCTACTGGCTTTGCGAAACCGATCTGGAAAGATCTGATAAAAGATGGCATCGTTGACCCAAGCAGGGGAAGAAAGCTTTGCGGAAGAATGCGTTGCTGACTTTGGCATGATTACAATGTATCACAAAATGCGCGAAATTTTTCTGCTTATCTTCCCATATCCATTGTCGCTAGCTTTTCTTGGGCATCGGCCATTTGCAAAGCGTCGATCATCTCTTGAATATCGCCGGCGATAAAAGCCTCAAGGCGATATAGCGTGAGCTCTATGCGATGGTCGGTGATGCGATTCTGCGGAAAGTTGTAGGTGCGAATTTTTGCAGAACGATCGCCACTGCCAACCAAGGATTTGCGCTCGGCGGATTCTTTTTGCTGCTTCGTTGAAATCGCAAGGTCAAGCAATTTGGCACGAAGTTGATCCATCGCTTTTGCACGATTCTTATGCTGTGAACGCTCGTCTTGGCAAGTCACCACAATGCCTGTAGGCAAATGGGTCATGCGCACTGCGGAGTCTGTTTTATTGATGTGCTGGCCACCAGCTCCACCGCTTCGGTAGGTATCGATTTTCAAATCCACATCGCGAATTTCCACATCGACTTCTTCAGCTTCGGGCATTACAGCAACAGTTGCTGCGGAGGTATGGACACGGCCTTGGTTTTCTGTTTCGGGCACGCGTTGCACACGGTGCACACCGCTCTCGAACTTGAGCGTTCCGTAAGCATTTTCGCCCAAAACTTCCATCACGATTTCTTTATAACCACCCACGGTGCCTTCACTCGCAGAGGTCACTTGCACACGCAAGCCAGCACGTTCGCAATAGCCGCGATACATGCGGAATAAATCGCCCGCAAACAAAGCAGATTCGTCACCACCTGTACCACCGCGAATTTCCACAATTGCATTGCGGTTGTCGTATGGCGACTTAGGTACCATCAAGATCTGTAATCGCTTTTCAAGGGCTTCAATTTCAGGACCCAAGTGCGCAAGTTCTTCCTTAGCAGCAGCGGTCATCTCGGCATCATCACCCGATTCAAGAACGGATTTCCATTCCGCAAAATCGCCGCGAATGGCGATGTAATGCAAAGCTGCATTACGTGCTTCGGCCATATTCTTGTAAGCCTTATGAATCTTTGAATATTGATCCTGGTTGGCCACAATTTCAGGGCGAGCAAGTTCGGATTCTAGCTCTTCGTATTTCTCGATTAATTTTTGCGCTTTTTCGATCATCGCCCGCAAATCTAGAAAGTGAAAAACCCAGCTCGGGTAAGCCGGGTTCCATAGGAAGATTTGATTGAGATTAGGGGCATCCGCTCTTGCCCGAAGGAATGCCATCTGGGTAGTTGTAGACCACCGAGTCGACTACGGAAGCGGCGCCCACAGTGGCGGTAACGATGATGGTGTAATTGCCCACGCAAGCATTGTCGCCGGGAACAAACTGGCCATCCAAGGATTTAGTACCACTCATCGGTATCGCAGTTTGGGATGCGCCTTGAATCAATACGTATTGGGAAAGAGCTTCGCCAAACGTTACTTCAGCAATGTTGACATCCGTAACCGTCGCACCACCAAACTCCACCTTTCCACTAATCGCGCTTGGATAACTCGTTACATTCAGCGTTCCCACCAAGTGGTATAAGCCACCGGTGAACGAGACATCGAATCCAGAAATGGCGCCGACATGTGCCGCAGAAGAAGAAACGATTGCGCTTGAGGAAGCTGCGCTAGAAGATGCTGCGCCAGAAGATTTAGCTCCCGACGACGCGGCTCCAGATGACGTAGCACCAGAAGAAACAGTGCCAGAAGATGTTGCACCCGATGAAATGGAAGGCGCTGTAGTTTTGGTACTGCTACCGCAACCCATGAGAAGGCTTGTTATTGTTAGTGAACCAAGAGCAAGCACGCCAAGAAAACGAACATGATTTTTCATACGAACCCCCAGAAAACAATGGAACTGATTTCTCTTAAAATATCCCAAAATGAGAGGAACCGTTAGGGGTATGCCAAGAATTTTGTGTCCAATGGAAATCGGCTGGCTAGAATTCGCCTTCAATATCCTTAACCTTGCCTGCAATATCGTCAGGCAGATGCGACCTTAAGTCCGGATGAGCTTCGATTAACCGAAGGATATCCAACAAATCTTTTTGTCGTTTGCTTGGGCGTCGTTGAGCATCCCGATAAGCAAGAACTTTGCCCATCAAAACGTCTTCTTTGCACGCGACCCGCATGAGAATTCCATGCACTTCCGTTGCAACACATCGACTAGGAAATTGCTGGTAGACCGCTTCCGTACTGATTTGAATCGATAGTTTTGAAGAGCCTTGCAGGTTGATTGACCATGGAAAATTTTTGGAAGTAAACCCTGCAAAAACCAAAGCCTGAATTGTTGTTTCGATTTGATCCGTTGTAATGACTAAATCGACATCTGCCGTTGCCATCGGTTCATCAGCCCAATGATTCACGGCAAGGTCATCGATCATGCACCAAGGGATTTGGCAGCTTTCCAATACATGTACAATGGTCTGCACATCGTGTACACCACCTAATGTTTGCCAATCGTAGAACTGCTTCTCGGTCATGAAAGAAAGGTACAATTTCCTCTGAGTTGCTTCGCGGTACAAAGTCCCTTGAATTTCTTGCTTAGCCTTTCCGTGCGCGCAGTAGATCGCGAATCTTGGCGGCATCTTCGAAGTCGAGGCGGGCAGCGGCTTCCATCATTTTTTCTTCGAGCTCATCGGTAGACAATTGGCTGAGAAGCGAGGATGGATCGGACTTTGCGGCGAGTTCAGGATCGAGCTTGCGCAACTCTTCAAGGCGTGCCTTAGCTTCGGGGGTCTGCTCTTCTTCAAGCATGCCAACCAAAGGATCAGCATCGCGCAAGTCTTCTTCAATGCGGCGCACCACAGACCGCGGCACAACGCCATGCTCTGCGTTAAATTCAATCTGTGTTTTGCGACGTCGTTCTGTTTCTGCCACAGCCTTGATGATGCTGTCGGTCATGCGATCGGCAAAGAGAATTACGTGGCCATTCAGGTTTCGGCTTGCGCGACCCATGGTCTGAATAAGCGATTTAAAATTGCGCAAAAATCCTTCTTTGTCGGCATCGAGAATCGCTACCAAAGAAACCTCGGGCAAGTCAAGCCCTTCGCGCAAAAGGTTAATGCCCACCAACACATCAAACTCGCCTTGCCTTAGCGCCTTAAGGGTTGCATGGCGCTCCATGGTGGTGAGTTCAGAGTGCAAATACTTGGCGCGAATGCCAAGTTCCTGAAAATATTCAGAGAGATCTTGCGACATTTTCTTTGTGAGGGTCGTGATCAACACACGCTCATTCCGAGCCACGGTCTCTTCAATGGCTGCCAGCAGACGATCCATTTGGCCTTGCACGGGATAAATTTCTACCACAGGATCGAGCAAACCAGTGGGTCGATTGATTTGTTCAATCACTGCGCCACCAGATTTTTCGAGCTCGTAATTCGATGGCGTCGCGGAAACAAAAATCACGCTCGGTGGAAGAATCGTCTCGAACTCAGAGAACTTCATAGGGCGGTTATCGATGGCACAAGGCAAGCGAAATCCGTAGTCGATCAGCGTTGTTTTGCGCGAGCGATCTCCTTCGTACATGCCACCAACCTGCGGCACACTTACATGAGATTCGTCGATGAACATCAGCCAGTCATCACCGAAATAATCAAGCAGGGTAAAGGGACGCGAGCCGGGTGCGCGATCTTCCACGATGCGAGAATAATTTTCGATTCCCGAACACATGCCTGTTTCCATGATCATTTCCATGTCGTAACGAGTGCGCGAACTAATGCGCTGCGATTCTAAAATTTTATTCTGCGCTTCAAACCACGCGACGCGCTCTTGCAACTCATTGCCAATATCATTCACAATGCGCAGGCGGCTATCGTCTTGTGTTACAAAATGCTTTGCAGGCGCTACCAGCAGTTGTTCCAAGGTCTCGATGGTTTCACCGGTGAGCAAATGGAAACGCGTTAAGCGTTCTACTTCGTCGCCAAATAATTCGATGCGAAGCCCTGAATCGTCATAGCTGGGGTGAATTTCAATCACATCGCCGCGCACGCGAAAGGTTCCTCGATCAAGTGAATAGTCGTTGCGGTCATATTGGATCTTGACCAGTGCACGTAAAATGTCGTCGCGTTCACGAGTCTCGCCCACGCTCACCTTGAGACTCATTTCGCGAAAGACCGCTGGCGAGCCAAGACCGTAAATACAAGACACCGAAGCTACAATGATCGTGTCGCGGCGAGTCAATAAATTCGCGGTAGCACGCAAACGCAGCTTTTCAATTTCGTCGTTGATGCTCGCATCTTTTTCGATAAACGTATCGGTCGTTACTACATAAGCTTCGGGCTGATAGTAGTCGTAATAGCTCACAAAATATTCCACCGCATTATCGGGGAAAAACGACTTGAACTCTTGGTACAACTGGGCTGCGAGGGTTTTGTTGTGAGTCAAAATCAGCGTGGGCTTGTTTGCCTTTTCGATCACATTCGCCATCGTGAATGTTTTACCAGAACCAGTCACACCCAAGAGCACTTGGAACTTTTCTTTGCGCGCAACGCCTTCGGCCAATTGGGCTATGGCTTGGGGCTGATCACCCGCAGGCGCATACTCGGCAGCAACACGAAATTCAGGCATATCTTCAAGATAGAAAAATAGTGCTCAGATAGGCAGTACCTTTAGTGGTGAAGATTTCTTTACGGCTCCCTTGGGCTGTTGAGGAGCCGTTTCATAATCTTCTACATTCGGATCATGACAAATATTCCTTTTGAAGTCATCGCATTTCTATTTGCATTCCCAATGCCTCTCCTACTCGTGCTTGCCAATTTTGGGTTCAATGGAAAGAACAAACATTATCGCATGATTAAGTGGAGCTTAGCCGGAGTGATCGGTTCTGCGTCTTTCGTTGTCGTAGCAGCAAAAACTCTCCAAGGCGTTTCTGACGCTATAGCAATGCTTGCACTAGGTGCGTTTACAGGGCTATTGATTGGACTTTGGATTGAATCGAAAGTTCGGGAAAAAAATTCGTGAGACAAGCGGAAAGCGCTTCACCTCGTCTTCCCAATCAACAATTCTTCTGAATTATTTGGCGGCCTTAGGCCATCGGTTCTATTTGCAAAGTAGCGTTCGGTAAGCTTTGCTGCAGATACATGCTGGACGTCGCGAAAGCCACTTTCACTAGCTAGTGCAAGTATTTCGAGTGGAGTAAAGAAGCTAATGAAAGGAGTGCCACTAGCCTTTGCGCCCGCTGCTGCACGCTCGATTCCAGGACGCACATCGGGGTCCGCGAGTTCAATCGGAAGCAAGAACGACATCGCAAAAGTTGAGCCCGGAGCAAGCGAGGCAACTTGGCGTAATGTTGCTTGAATCGCATCTCTCGTGAGATACATGCTGACACCAGTGGATACCACAACCGCTGGGCGAGTCGAATCAAAGCCAGCCTTTACCAATTGCGTCCACCATGCATCACCAGCTTCGAAGTCTACAGGCACGAACCGCAGGTACGACGGAATTCCAAAACCCAATTCAACAAGGCGCTTTTGCTTCCACACTTGTTGACTTGGTTGATCAATTTCAAACACGCGTATACGCGATGCGAGTTCTGGCTTGCGTTGAGCAAAGGTATCGAGGCCTGCTCCGAGAATGACATACTGAGTAACGCCAAGAGCTGCTTGTTCTGCAACGAGATCTTCAATGAAACGCGCACGCGCTAAAATGGATGCGCGAAAAGGCCGCGTGAATGGACTCATGTCGGGTCGGTTTTGCCAGCCTTCATCTGGTGCAGCAAGCTTTACGCCAATTGCATCTTCAAACACATGCGGAGTCGCGTCTGCTTCTAAGTGCAGCGCGCGCCACAAAGCAACACGCACGGCAGTATTGTCAGGAACCAGTTTGGGTGGAATATCCATGTTTTCTCCTGAATCGTTTGAGAAGAAGTACAATTGAAAATTGAGAGTTGAGAGATGTGGATGGGAAACTGAAATGAGTATATGCACCTCTTTCAATTTTCATTTTTCAATTCTCAATTACCTTCTCACGCTCAACTTGCCTTTTGTCTTCTCAGTATGTCTCGACGTTCCAGCGCCCTTCGGCTTTGAAGCGAGCTTTCATCTCGTCCCAATCGCGACCAACTTCGATTGCGTGTTCGCGGAATACTTCTTCGACGCTCTTTTCCATAGCCTTCATGCCACAGAGGTAAAAGGAAAAATTGCCATCGTCGATCATTTGAAAAAGTTCATCACGTTGTTCTGCGACATGGTGTTGCACATACACCTTAGACTTATCTTCGTTTTGCGAAAAAGCTTGAAACGCTTCAAAGGTATCGTTCGACATGTACTGCCCAATATCTGCATTTTGCTGATTCATGTAAGCAGATTCAAGTGCATTGCGTACGCCGTAAAACAAGCGCACTTTACCATGCCAGGTTTTCTTTTCACGGTAGATACGATGGATAAAAGCTCGGAAAGGCGCTATGCCTGTGCCCGCTGCAACCATGATCAAATTGACCGAATCGTCCTTGGGCAAAAAGAAGGTGCGGCCTGTTGGGCCAATAAGCGATGCTGAATCCCCTGGTAGCAAGTCGCAAAGATAATTGGATGAAACACCCTTCACTTCTTTCCCTTGCTCGTCTGTAAACGAAACGCGTTTTACACACAAAGTCACCGTTGTGCTGAGTCCATCGTCGCCCGTGCGTGAGCTTGCAATGGAATAAAGGCGCACACGGTGTGGGCGTCCATCTTCTTGGAAACCAGGAGGAATGATGCCGATGGACTGTCCCTCAATGTAGCGGATGCCGCTCTCGGAGATATCGAATACCACATTGCGGATATCAACACTTGCGCCTTCTTCGGTGAGGCGCTCATTGGAAACTACGATGGCGGTGAATGGCGCGTTCGGCTTGTAGCTGACTGCTGATTCAGGAATTTCGTATTTGATGAGCTTGATCGGTTGTAACGGCGAGAGGTTGTCCATTGTGTAAATGTATCAATCCAAAATGCGCTCTACAATATTTCTCTGCGTGAAACGCCTGTAATGACAGATAAAACAACGGTTTAAACGACATGAAAATCAAAATATTCCTACAATTAAGTGACCCTTGAACGAATCTAGGAGACTCCATGAAATTATTTCTACGCTCACTCTTTTATTCTGCTTCGCTCTTTGCTTCTTTGCAAGCGAGTTCCTTTACGCCTACTTTTTTGCCCATTTATAGGGCTAGCTCAGGGGCCTATATCGACGGACAACTGTTTGTGATCGGTTGGGGTGGACTTCATCGCGTAGATACCACAACATCGCCAGGGACTATTGTGCGTATTGACAGTGATATGTTACAGGGAGGATTTACTGGGGCCGTGGGCACTTGGCATGGACAGCCAGCCATCTTTTCGGATTTTTATGGGATAATGCTTTCGTCAGATCATGGAATCACTTGGACGCGCATGGCTTCGCAACAGCTCAACCCCAATGACTACATGGCCTTGCGGGTGGATGCCGTTCTCCTTGCGGATTCTGTGATCTCGATCCTCACCGAAGATTCGTTGTATCAATTACAAGGAAGCGCTTGGACAAAACATGCGGTACCGACACAATTGGATAATGCCAAGCTCTTTCGTTTCCATGATACTTTGGTCTATTCTGGATTAGATGAAAAGGCTTATGCAACCACCAACGCTGGTGCCTCTTGGCAAAAGTACCCCACAGCAGATAGCACCTACGACATGCTTACTTGTACCCAAGACACCTTCTTGGTGCAAGCGAAGAAAATACAAGTTCGGAATCACGGTTCTTGGCAAATTGCGAGCATGGGTGACTTCTCTACCGTGATGAGTGCGGTATGTGCAGAGGATAAAATTGTGCTCATGTTTAATATGGGAACATCGAATGGAAATGATTTACGCAAGGTGCAAAGTAGCGCAGATTCTGGACGCACCTGGATTGATAATTCCATTGGCACAAGTCCTTTTTTATATGGAGACCATTTATTGCAAATTGGCGCGACAGCCATTATGTGGAAAGGGCTTGAGGGAATATATCGCACCATAGATGGCACCACGTGGAACCTCTTTGCTCAAGGCTCGGGCAATGCCATTTTGCGCGAATCGGTACTCACCTCAGATGGTGTGCTTGCTCGGCGCTACTACGCTAACCCGTATTTGTATGTAAGCGAAGATAGTGCTAAATCATGGAAACGCATTCAGGTGGATACCACAAGAGGGTGGGCAGGGATTCAGGCGGTGGGTACGCAAATCCAAATGATCTTTGCCGATGGTCGTCTCACCTCAATAAATCCACATACCGGAGTCAGCACTACGGTGGCAAATCCTATATACACCAAGGCGTCGTTCTTTTATGGCGGGCATTACCTGAACTTGGTGGACGGGCAATATTTTGCCAACAGCCTAAATAATTTATTGCATTCTTCCGATAGCGGAAAAACGTGGAATGTTGTGTTCGATACCCTTGATGGCTCCAACTCTTTTTACCCGCAATTGCCTGCTCCATGGCTTTGCACCAGTACAAGAACCAGCAGTACTCTTTGCAGTGGGAATGCAGGAACAACCTGGAAAAATATCACCTCAAGCACCGCGTTTCCTCATAGCTATAGCTCTGTGTACGCAGTTTCCTTGCTAGGTGACTCCTTGCTTCTCAGCGCTGCACAAGATGAGAAATACAATTCGGACACCTTGTATCTTTCTCACGATACAGGCAGCAGTTGGATGCCAATCCATTGGACGCAGGCGGGCTATGAAATTCGCTCGGTATTTTCGCGAGGCGATGTGCGCGTCCTTACAGGGCAATATTATGATGCAGACAATGTGCAACATTCCGCAGTCTTTGTGCAGAAGAATGGTGGTACAATCGTGGGGCCAATCGCCATCGAATACATTCCAAACGACGTGCAGCGTTGGGGGGAAATATTATTCTTGCATAGTCCAACGGGAGGCTGCCTTGTGTTGCACTCGGATGGCACACCCGTGGGAACCTCAATACTCACACAGCAACCTCGCATGCAGCAAAGTCCACATGTCCGTATGGTTACGCCAGGAATCCATTTAGTCCAGGCGCAGCCAGGCTCAAGCATTTCTATAATCGACTTGCAGGGTCAACAATTACGGAGAATCATTGTGCCGTCTACCGGCCTTGCCACCATTGATCTGCGAGGCATGAGCGCAGGAATCTATTTGCTGCAAGGAAAATGAATGGCAAGTTTAAGGATAGGGAATCATCAAGGCTATTGAACGCACTGATGATTTGCGTTACATATGTATCCGCTATAACAATCAGCATCTGCATCACAAGAGGTGCCGCAAGTACCTGAACCATTACATGTATACCCAGACCCGCAAAAAGTGCCCACTGCGAGATCCGTGAACGAGCAAGTTCCATTGTTACATTCTGGGGATTGACATTGGTTTCCATTGCTAGGACAATCCATTGCAGTAAGGCATTGCAAACAAGATCCATTCCCATCACAAAAACCAGAGCCACCATTTACAGCACATATGGTACCAGAGGCATTGCTGAGGAGACTTGGTACGCCTCCGCTACAGATATCACTTGTGCACGAATTGCCATCGTCAGCGGGAATATCGGTGTTATCGGCAACGCTTATGATTTGCCCTGCTCCATCGCACACTTGCTTTTGACAGTCGCCTGCAGTTTGGGTTTGGGTTACTGTGTTTGCTGCGACAAAAGTCATTCCGCACACGCCAGAATTGCAAGTTCTTTTTTGGCATTCGTTATCTATACCTGGGCAATCCTCGGCAAGGTTGCATTGCACACAGTTGCCATTTCCATCGCAGACCTTGCCACCACTTTGTGTACATGCTGTTCCTAGCCGATATGCGGCAGTCGTCGGGATCCCATTATCGCAAATAGATTCGAGGCATTGATTCCCTGCGTCTGCGGGTGTGTTGGTGTTGAGTGCAGACCAATTGGTAACGGAGTTCGCGGGGTTACAGCCTTGGCAATTGCCGGGTATCTGCGGCGTATTGGCAGGGTAGAGTGTTCCGCTAATATAGCAGCCAGAGCTGCATGTACCCTCTTGTACACCATTGGTAGCAAAGGCGCTAGAGACAACTGCGCATAACATACATGCAAAAAACATCATGCTTTTCATAGGGATTCCCTTGCAATGCGAATCAGGAATGTCTTGTTATTTTGGCGCAGCAAGTGAGCACCCGCATGGAGCCCTAAGGCGCGAATCTCTGCATAAGAGTCGATGTTGCCCGTAAACTCAACGCCACCTTTGATGTTCAAAATTTGCACATGACCGCGAATGCTACGCACATCTGCGTAAGTCCAGTTGCGAATCCCCACCGTAGCAGCATCGACCAAGAAACTAAGTGTGACAGCGCTAGAGGCTTGGTAATTCTGGTTTCCCGCCTGGGTCACCGAGAGTTGGCATTCTCCCATAGCAAGTAGTTGTACATGCAATCCTGTTGTAGTGCAAATGTCGGGTGTGTTAGATGTAATCGAAACATTAAGTCCAGAAGTTGCGGAGCCTTGCACATTGAGCCCTTGTGCTGTAAGGGTTTGCGCGGCAATCGAATCCACCTGAATACTTTGCGATGCCTGCGTTATTGCGAGGTTTCCTGCTTCATACTGGATTGCATAATTGTCTGCTGCTGCGCCCGAGACTACAATTGGATAATGGCCCACGGGCGAAGTCTCGTTGGCGACCGTACTGAGTTGTGGCTGCATGGTAAAAATGGATTCATTATCCCCATTGGCAAAACCAGTTGTTGTACAAGTCAAGGTGGGGTTTTCGGTACCGTAAGTCTTGGTAAGAGAATCGGGGTGAAC
>Ga0302271_10003715_pt1 | contig 12698 bp, 5 predicted proteins | sample III_Bog_N1_1_FD_198767 | JGI IMG/M metagenome (GOLD analysis project Ga0302271, IMG submission 198767) | Peat permafrost microbial communities from Stordalen Mire near Abisko, Sweden - III_Bog_N1_1 | ecosystem: Environmental > Terrestrial > Soil > Wetlands > Peat | place: Sweden: Abisko... | reverse complement strand
TGGATTCTCAATGAATTACAATGGAATTAGAAGATTTATCAAATCAGATAAGTAGAAACCCAATCCTTTTAGCGAGATCAATATTACTTAGAAATAATTATCTCCCCACGAGGAATGCAGCTGATAAATCAAAATATACTAATTCCAATTAAATAAGCTCTGCGATACAAATGACATAACAATTGTACATTTCAAGTATCATAAATGTAATTCTTTCTTGAACTGAGATGAATACATATTTGATTATGTTTTTTGGATTAACAATGTATATTTTCAAGCAATAATAAGGGTGTTTTTGATGTTTTTTTCGAAAAGTATCTAAATAATAAAAATACTTTTACTTCTAAGGAAGATAGGTTGTGAATTGATTGTTTTTCTTAAGACGAAATTAAACACAAACATCTCTCTTAAATAATCCACTCACGCGCTCGCATTAATCCCCCAATTTCTTTTTTCAGAGAAGTGAATTCTAAAAATCATCAATAATTAAAGATATGAGGGATAAATATAATAAAAAGTAATAATATAACAAATACTTAGATTATCTTAGATTATTCAGTAACATTTCAATAGCTACTTAGAGCTATTCTCCAAAGAAAATTGCAGAATTAATTTAAAGAGATTCTTTTAATCTTCTTCGCTATTATCTTGATCAACTATTAGTTTGTAACTTGCTTCTTTGATCTATATTATAGTTTTAACGAGTCTTAGGGTTCATACAATGTCTCTCAGTTTCTCATAAATAAGTACCTGAGAGTAAATGTCCGAAGTTCGATTCTTTAGAAAGAATGCTCTTCTTGAAATATTGAATTCCAGATGGGGTGTTAGTGTAAAGAGATCTCATTTGATTATTGTAATTTCTGAGAACTTTATGCTTTTCTTTATTACTGAACATGAGTCTGTCCATTTGAGCTTAATCCGTGGTTTCTTTCTGACACTACTGAAAAGCAATCACAATAAAGAAAAGCAATTAATTGATTTTCTCCAGAATAAACATTTGAATTGCATATTTTTTGATAATAAAATGAATTACATCAATGTGAGAGTGTATCCTCTCCACCCTTTGTTTAATCTGTCGTTGAATGAGCTTTGTTTTGTTCCTTTCTTCTCTGAGAGTCGAATCAATGCTACATAGTAAGTGTTTCAATTTGTTTTCAGCTAAGTTTTAACTTTCGTAGTTATTAGGGATATCACAATCTGTTTTAATTCTTTTCCAATCATCATCATTATTGCAGTTGATTTCTTAAGTCTACATAGCTCCTTTGATAGCTGGTAATTTGATTCCAAACTCTTTTCGGGTGGTTATGATCTCACTCTTTGTCCTGTCAAGCTTCCTTTGGAATGTCTTGATCTTGCAGGAGTTGTCTTTTTCACCAGTGAGTTCTAGAAAAAAGGATAAAATGAATGGATGTTGTCAAAGAACAATTCGATTATGTTGAGAAGTGAATTCAAGTTTAGTTGAGGTAGTACCATTTGGAAGTGAGATTTATCGCATTGATTTAAAGTTCATTTTTGGTTTATTTTGATATTCTTAGTGTGGAAATAAGCTCCTTTTGTTTGTTTTTTGTTTTTGATTGATATTTCTAATCTTGTGGATTTATATTATTTGTCAGTCTTATTGTCTCTCTTTTGTTACGATTAAAAGCACTTCCAGCATAGAATCTTTATATTTTAGTTGATAATAATCCCTCAATTTTAGTATTTGTCATTTCCAGAGAGCTTAAAATTAGCTAATAATACTGGCTAAATCATTCTATTGATATAATTGATTACTTACATTAATTTATAAAAACTAGTTAGCTTCTTTTCTTTCTATTCTGCGAAAAGGAATTATTTTTTATTCCCTAATCCTAATGATGTCTGACGAATGCAAAAATAAATTCTCGCAAGATTTATTTGTTTTATTTATCTCCAAAATATATTTTTTTACTCCATGAAGATAAAATATTTATTGGCATAAAAAAATGAAGATGCTAAGATTAAAATTATCATAGAACTTATTCGGAGAAATTATTAATTATTACCATTTGTTTTCTTTTATTTCTTTTTGTTATTCTTTAAGAGGAAGTTTAATTTGAGAATACTTTAAAAGTATATGAGTTTACATTTATTATAGAGAGTATAAGAGTAATAAGAAATTGAAAAATAAAATCCATAGCTAGATCAACTGAACTAAGAAGGAGATATCTAAGGGAAGATAAACTCTCTGCGAATGTCATTCGGTTAAAGAGATGATGATTCACTAAATGAGGGGAGTAATTGTTATGGAACTAAATTGAATGAGAAGTTGAAATAATTTGGTATTCTTCCAAGTTATTATTCTAAAAATAGCTATTGCTATTGCTAAACATTCATGCCGAATGAGAATTAATTCTGTTAGCCATTTAAATTAATAGGATTCAATGAAGGAGCTTATAAAATAGGTGAATTTGTTGATTAGGAGAGTATTAGTTGAGGAAGTTATTACCTGAGTTAATAGCTGCCATTTAACTAGGAAGAGGAGTTAGATTAGTTAAAAAATAAGCCTAGATTATGCTTGCTGTTGATATTGGCTTTGTTGCATTAACTCACTGGAGACACTACTTCAGATTGCTTAGAATTACCTTAGGATGAGAGAAGATGATTGAGTGGATTCAGATTTTAAGAAGATTTTTCAATTTATTTGGTTGACAGGCTATGTTCTTCAAGAATATCACTTTGACTGCTAGAAGATAACCTTTTAAACTATGATGACTAAATTTGGATGGATATTCCTTTAGTCTCATGGTTTTAGTGCACATTGAGTTAATAATTCTTCTAGACTTCATTATTTTTTTTAAGTTTTTTCTGAGTTGTAGGGGCTTTTGAATCTTTAGATATTTCTGGTGAGCGATTAACAGATACCTTTTTTTAAGTTAATTTGAGCTGTTTCTTCGAGATTTATTGGAGGGCAAAGGTTTATTTACGAGCGGGTACTGATTCCATGTGAGATTCTTCTTCATTGCTAGATCTATTGAGGGTAATTTCAACAGAAGGAATTGAGAAAAAGGTTCTTGATTAATAGCTATGGTTATTGTTTTCCTCAAGTTTTGGCTGTTATTTCTATGAATAGCATTCAGTTTGCTTATTAAGCTACTTTTTAGTCATATTCAGCTTGAGGAACATCATTTCCATATCAAAGAATGCTTCTTTGTATGCTTGAATCCAAAAAGAAGCAGGTGAATCTTCAAAAGATATTAGCGAGAGTTCTTCATAAGATGAATCTCCTTTTTGATGTAATGTTGTATCTAAAGCAAGATAGCTAGAATAAATACTGCGCAAGAAGCACTTAACCTTTTATTAAATATTATAAAACATAATTAATCAACCGTTTAAATTTCAAAAAAAAGAATAATTAAGCAATAGAGGCAGATTCAATACTTCCCATTTCCCTCTCCCCTACGAATTCACGATGTCATTTTTCCCAATAGTTACCAGTAAAAAATAATTAGCTGGATATGATCGTAAGGAAATCAATAATCCCACCCCTCCAAAAATCAAAGGGAATTTTTTTTGGAAATGCATTTCGAAACATAAAAATAGAATGCATAAGTTGAAAATATTATGCAAAGAAGTTCTTAATCTGCAAAGAAAAGGAGATTTTAATGACTTTTTCTAAAAAAATATTTATTTTTATTGTAATTTGTTTGAAAGTGAAAATTTGCTCAAAATGGAAAGCAATTTAGGAAAAATACGATTATTTTATTTGCAGCTTAGATTGATAATACCAGTAATCTCATACTGAAAATAAACTGTAATAAAGTGGGGAAATTTTACAGTTATTTCGCAAAGAAATCAGGAAGATTTATTGAAACCTTCTTTTTTGCAGCAGAAAAAATGTAAAATTTGATAAAATATTAAGCATGGAAGTAATTTGAACAAAAATCAAAAAAGAAAGTTCCCACCCAAAAATTAAAGAGAAATGTAAGGTTTTAATTATTTTTGGGGGAAGGTAATCAAATAGATTACAAATATATCAATAGAAAGAGTTTGCTTGTGTTTGTGTGTGTATTTACCTTATCATTGAGCAGATTAGAGGGAGATTCTTTAACTTCAAGGATTATCTTTTTATGCTCGGATTTGGTAGTTGAGGAGAGGGTATTGAGAAAGTATCCTTGTATATTCAGGAGTAATTCCATGCGATACTAAAGAGAAAAATCAAATAAAGCGTTTAAATTGATGTTTCAAAGGGGAAAATCTCTCGATAAGCATATTAAGTTACTTGCTATGAACGTGTGTCTGTATTTGAAGAAGGGAGTAGTTTATTTGGAATGTGCAGTTTAACAGTTTTAGGGAAAGTAATGGATACAAAAAGAGGATGGCAAATCTGTTTTTGCGAGAATAAAAGAAAAATGAGCCATGAAAAAGTGATTTTAAATAATATTACCTTCTGTTTGATTGTACTTCCCTTAAAATAATCTGAAAATCCTTCTGTGGTATCAAGTGTTCTGAAGACATTCTAATCTTCATCTGATTCTGCTTATCCGACAACTCGCTTTAAGCAGATTGGCATAAAAGGGGAGAACACTGCTGATTTAGATGGCTAATGTTGAAAAGCACAGTGAAATATATTTTAAAACCAGCAGATTTAAAAATTATTTAATATTTTGTTACCTTGTCATTAAGGAAATTCTTCCAAGAAGTTATGAGAATAGGGAGAGACACATGGAAATCTAATAATTCGTCTTTGTCGTTCAAGATCGCAACAAAGAGTCTGACTAATGAACCCTAAAAAATGTATACCAAAAGTAGTTTATTCTTGTATTTGTTTGTTAGTAAATATGACTTACGCTTAGAATGTACGAGGTAGTTTAGAATTTCAGACAACTAAACTATAAAGAAGAAGCTTATATTACTTTAAAGTTATCTCCGTTGAGTTCTGTCTCGATTAATTTCCCTTGGACACAGTAGAATGCACTGGCATAACATTTAAAAGATTTAGAGTTGTTTTCTTGGTTTTTCTTGGATTATCGATTCATCACAGTGATATGGGGAATATTACGATTCCTGTACCAAGCAAAGGACTCACCTTGCAGTTTAAGCTTGCTGCTGCTTATCTGTACATTGAAGGAACTTTCATCATTTTTCTTTTAGTTGATACCTGGCATTTGAGTAAACGAAAACACCTTCTGAGGTTCTTAAAGTTACAACTATTACTCCGAATCTAAATCTTTGAAAGACTAATTGACAATATTCAGCCATTTTGCACAATGAGAGTGACTACGAGAGATGCTATTTTTATCCATGGTTAGTTCAGAAATGTTTGATGTTTCTATTGGATGAAAATGATTAGATTTTTTTCAACAGAAGTTCTTCTTTTTTGGTTCGTAGAAAAATACAAAGATGCAGATTGATTTGTGCTAGAGAGATAATGGTTCGTTTGTATTTTAATTTATGATTTATCAATAATAACTTCTTTGAGAAGCAAGTAGTTGACCCTTTCAAGAATATTTAAAAAGAGTTTAATTTAAAGACACCAAGAGAGATCTCTCCCTTGATTATGCTTTTTTCTGATTGATATTTCCTAGATTCCCCCCAATAATCGGAACCAAAAAAAACATAAGCAAATCAATTTTTTTCACCTTAATAATCAAGCGACTAATACCACTCAATTCTGGTATGCTTTCACCATTTCTTAAATTTCTGTTCTACTCTTTAAAGCAGTTTCCAAATTGATATTTGATGTTCGAAGATTATTCAAAACAGTGTTCTTTCTTCAAACTGCTATTGGAAATTTCCAGTAACTTGACTTGACTCTTCGAAAGCCAATGATTCACTGATATACCCGTTCTCACGCCCTTCCTTTGCTTATTGTTATAATATGTTTTAGTCTAGCAAAGTCATTGCTTTTTTTCCGACAAAATATTATTTTTCTTGGAACTCAAAATAGATATTTTCACTGATGGAACTAAGAACCATGGAATATAAAATTCTACATGAATTCAATAGGCCTTTTATTAATAATTCCAAGGTGTAATAATAAATATTACCAATGCAAAAGTAATGATTATTCTCGTCCTTTTGTTCTTGTTTAACTGAATAACTCCAGAATCTCATTTATTCGCAACAAACATAGAAACACACAGATAATTTACTTATCTTCGATTCAAAATCAGACATTTTCAAGAACCTCTTTCTAAATATTATGAACAAACTCCCACACACACACGCATTCTCTAATGATTTTTTCCCTTCAACGATTCTATGAAAAAAATACATTACACCTTCCTATCTTTTTTATCGGCTATTTTCACTAGCCGATTTTTGAGATACCTTGTATTTTTGTGAGTTTCTACAATCTTACCCAACATTTCCAGTAAGAATGCAAATTCTAAGCAGGTTTATCTAACGCGGACACTGGTAAAAGCTAATTTTGTTTAAACAAATGGCTTTAAAGTACTGAAATTTCCATAATTTGTGTTAAATTGAAAAGGCTGTTCAGTTTTTCGGTCGGTAAGCCAGAAAAATAGCTTACGGGATATGCAGCAGACTACTGGCTGAGTTTTCAGAATTTTACCTTCAGAGATGTGTTTTTGCTTTCTGATTATTTTGCAAATCTCCCTCCCCAAGCATGATAAACTGAATGGATTGATTATCTCTCCCCAGGGTAATTAAAATATGAAATATCAACAGACTATTCTGTTTCTTTAGTCACATGGGAGAAAAGTAAAATTAAGAGATGACTGATTATTTCAAAATAGTTTTGTCAACAAAGTAAAAAGATAAAAAGGGAGTTATTGTAATACAACAAAAAGACATTAAAAAAATAAAATAGTTTAAAAGTAAGAGAAAATTAATAAAAATGGGAAGGAACACTAGAGAGAACAATAATTCAAGATTAATTTCTTCTTTTTTGCTAAAAATCAACATCAATTTTTTTGTTATTCTTCTTTTAAAAAGTAAGAAACACATAGAAATGAGACAAAAAGCCATTATTTTTTATGGATATATTATTATTGATTTTTAGGACTTTTTTATTGGCCTTAGGAAAAGCATCTTGGAAGGAGAAGAGCAGTTGGGGGTAGGGGTGGTTATTCAACTAAACTACATCTTACCGGAAATTATTTCTGCTGGAAAGTGACTTTAACTTCTTAAATAGGATAAGCATAATTGATTTGCGGGGAAGTCTAAGATAATTTTTGAGAACGAAAATTCAAAAAAAATAAGCAAGATTATCCTGAATAAAGTTGATTGAATAATTGAATTGCTAAAGACTTGTTACATTTTATCATTCAAAATTCAAAGGTAAGAAAGAGTTAGATTCCAAATAGATCTAATTATTTGTTCGAGAATAGATTCAAGAATATTTTTGTACTGAATTATTTACAACTCTTGATAAAAATTAAACAACCATCATTACGCACATAATACAAGCTGGTTTATTTATTCGTTTGCTTAAAATTCAAAAGAAGAAAAAGACATTATCACAAATAAAGATTTAAATAATGTTTTTAGGTGCTCAAAGGCAGCAAATAAAATAACTTTCAATGGACATGCCTGAGAAATTTTCCTCCTTCTAGTTTTGTTATCTGATTTTGATTGAATATTTGATTGGTTTCGCAAATATTATATATAATAGGAAATCAAATTAAGCCTCCTTTTATTAATGATATCCTCTCCTTCTATCAAAAATTCATTTAAAAAATGAAGGCATCTGCAAAAAAAATAATACAAAGTTTACAAAACCAAATTTAAGAATAACTCCTGAATCTTTGAATTTTTAAATATCCCATTAAAATTAACTCATAATCTGGACTTATCTTTAATTATGTACAAATATCTCAGTTAAATCTAGTATTTTTTCAGTTAAATCTAGTATTTTTGTTAGATTTAGCAAATCATTAGCTAATTGTATTTCATTGTATTATCAACTTTGAGAAAAAAGGAAAAGAAAAGGAAATGGTTTTTAAATATTTTTTATTAGAATTTAGTTAGTTGTTTTTGGGCAAGGAAACAAACAGAATAAGAAAATACTAAAATTTGATTCATACTATTCAATAAGATAGTGAAACTCTTATTGGTGTTGTTTTAATTCTTTGACGTAATTTCAAATTCATAATTTTCGTTGAATATTGAATAGAAACAATGCTGAATTGGAAATTTATTTAGCTTAGTTTTTTAAATACCTTGAGTTTCGACATTGAACTCATTAGTATTTTAAATATGTAGTTGTTTTTGATCTCGTAGACAAGACATTTGTTTTTCTTAATAGGATCAGAATTTATCAGCCAAAATTCAATTTAAAAAAGAACAAAAAGATACACTTACTCATCATCATCCACACAGATGTATCATCAAGTCTGATATCTTTTCACTGGCTTTTAATGACAAATTTATAGCTATTGTTACTGAATTCCTTGGGTTATAATAGAATATCTAAGTAGATAGTGCTTGAGAGAATTCTAAATTTGTCAGAGGAAAAAGATAAAATGTTGAAAGAGGCATTTGTTAGAAACAAAAATAATTTAATTCTCACACAAAGAGGATACCTACAAAGTTGCTTAATAAAACGCATTTGTTTTAGGTAAGCAGAATATGAGAAAGAAATGGACTATTCATTTCAGAAGGTTATTACTACTTTAAACCATTGATATTGCTCGACAAGGATGATGAATACGCTATCATTTGCTTGTTTCTTTGTAATATGAAGTGATGTAGATCGAGAGCAAGTTACTTTTTTAATAGTTTTTGTTAAAAATATGGTTATGTCGAAGCTTTGGATGTTCAAAAATATCATGAATCATAAGATATGTGAGGTGACCTTCGTTCAGGAAGAAGTCACCATTGAGGTATCTGGTTAGTTCTCTGAGAGTAAGCGCGATAGAATAGGTATCAGTGAAAAAGAACATTGATTGAAAAAGTTATGTAATTCATTTGCATTTCAGAACATTGGGTTGCGCGAAGTGCTCCGGTGAGCTTTAAGTTTAAAATAAGAAATGTTCAAGCAAGACACTCGTTCCTTCTAAGCTGTTTAGGCAAGGAAAAAATTCACAAATGTAATTGCTGAGTGTTTTTCTAGAGAATGAAAAGATAAAAACAAAAACAATCGATGGATGCTATTAACATTTTTTAAGATAAATGATAGATGAGAGTTGGATTGCTCAGGAAATATGAAAACAAAAGGTCCAAACGATGCTATGATTCTGTTCACAATTTATGCCAATACAAATAAGTATTCCTTCAAGTTGAAAATGGAAAAGATATTTCAAAAAGAGAAACAAAAATCATTAATAATAAATAAACTATGAATATCAGTTTCTTCTTTATCATTGCCATTCAATTTATTATGCAAACTTTTCAATTTTGCAGCTTTTCTTTTATCCTTCAGTTAATCTAACATATCCTCAGCACCATCATTTCTATCATGATTATGAACTTTGTTTTATTCATTCATAAGAATCTTCTTATGTGGATCAAACATTGCTAGGAATCCTTGATGCTTTTGGTTTCACTGCTTTAACTCTTGGTTTTTTAGTTCGTTTATCCATGCGATTCAAAGATTACTAATAACAAATCAAATTTTTGTTTTGTTTTTTAAATTTCAAAAACGCTTTGTAAATCAGCAAATAATCTGCTGTTGGCTCCTCATGAAATATGGAAATAAATATAAAATGGCTAATTGCAATGCCATACGATTGTTAATAATAAGAATAATCTGGTAAAATTAAAGATGTAGGATTTATTTTATTTAGGATAAGCATAATGAAATTAAAGCAATCGCATGGAAAGCATAATAAATAATTATTCTTGATCTGGTAATGGTGAAATAATTACAACAAAAGAATAAACATCTAACAAATCCAGAGCAGCGTTGATAAATCACATTTTTTTGAGCAAAAAAAAAAGCAAGAACCCAATACTAAATCCCATCTTTATCATTCTCTGAGCCATTTTGATAGCACATACTACTTTTATGCCATTTCGTAAGTTTTCATTTTATTAATAATATCTTATCTCTTCTTTTATGCTTCTTGATTGGTTTTGAATTATTCCATAAAAGGGTCCTCACTACAGTGTAGCTACTTTTAAACCTTTGCTTTTTGATCTGCAAAAAGTGTCTTCAGATTGTCAGGGAGGAACGGAGAATCTTCATTCGAAAGCGACTGCAATTTATTCAAGTTAAAATATTTGTCAATTATATGCTTAAAACGATGTAGAGTTCCAGCTGTGAGGATCATCCCGAAAGTTGAGATTTTATTTGTCCAGCGGCTGTTTGGCGAGCGACGATACACCATGAGAATACTTTAGATTCTTCTTTCTTTGCTTTATTTAAGAAAAATAATTAATCAGATTGTTTTGTTTTTTTGCTTCTAAAATATTAAACTGCGAATTAATATTGATAACTTGTGTTAGCTTGATATTGTTCTATGATTTCCAATCGCAAATGCAAGAAATATTGGGCTTGACAAATGAAGATAATCAACAAAAAAAAACAAATAACAGAACAAACAAATCATATTTTAGAATCAGACATAAGATTTTAATCATTCGTTTCTAATGTTTCTAAGAAGTATTGGACACTAAGGATTGGGAAGGAATCTCAGCTATCAGAAAAATTACTTCCTTTCCCATTAAATATCTCGATTAAAACAGATACAAAAATTCGACAAACCTTGCTTTTAGTCATTTTCCTACAAGATGGCTACAACCTCTTCTAGGTTTAACTTAGACAGCCTAATTGCGTTCAGACGTCACATGCATTTACATCCAGAGACAAGTTTCAAAGAATTTGAGACTTAAAAATCCATCAAATCTTATCTCTTGAAGCTCGGTTTGCTAGAGTCATAAATCAAAATATGTGCTTCAACAGGATTAGTTGTAGAAATTCAAGGTATTTTAAATGAAAAAGAACATTTAGAAAGATTTAGATTTTCTCTTGTAACGTCTATGAAAATTGATAAATTGAAATGAAAAACACAAGGCACTGGTGAACCCTAAGGATACAAGAAAATAATAGCTTTTAGAGCTGATATCGATGCTTTACAAATGACTGAAGATAATCCTCATTTGGAGTATCAAAGTACAAACGGAGCAGCGCATATGTGTGGACATGATGGACATACAACTTGCCTTCTTGGTTTTACTGCTCTTTTTCTTGACAACCTCCATTTGATTCCGTCGAATAAGGTAGAGCTTAAATACTCAAAAGGGTTGGAAGAAAGTAGAGATGAGTTCTTAGCAGAGGGAATTATCAAAAAGAAGAGATTTTTAGAAGTTATTCTATCTGAATTTTGGATAATAATGATGTAATTCTTCTTTGAATTGATTATTTAGACTCTAAGGCTGCTATTCCAGCCCAGTGAAGAAGGTCCAGAGAGTGGAGCTTTGGCTATGATCAAGGATGGATGTCTGGAGAATGTAAATGAGGTAGGATCCTATTGTAAAAACAAAGATTTTAAACAAATAAATGATTGTAATTTCCCTTCATAAAATAAAGACTTTTTGAATTTGAACAAACAGGTTTATGGTTTTCACAATTGGCCAACTCATGGTGTCGGGCATCTTATGATTAAATCTGGCCCTGTCATGTCAGAAGTCACAATTATTAAACTGGAAATCATAGGAAAAGGTGGGCATGGAAGTGAGCCTCTAAAAGCTAACGATCCCGTTTAGGCAGCAGTTGATTTCCATATTAAACTGCGAGAAATCCAAAAGAAATTTCATGGAAGAAATTATGTTTGCACTATTCCAGTGCTGAAAGGTGGAGAGAGATTCAATGTCATAGCAGATAAAGTTATTCTAGAAGGGACACTGCGATCCTTAGAGGAAGGGCTGCAGGAAGAATTTGAAAACTATGTCAGAAAGGCACTCGAAGAATTAAAACATGAAAGAAATATTTAATATAATCTCGACTGGAAAATATATTTCCCAATCGTTGATAATACAGAACTTGAAGCAAGTCACGTCGAAAGAGTCGCAAAGGCGTTCTTTGGAGAAACTTATGTAGGCTATGGCTGCATGCCTGTAAAAGCTTCTGAGGATTTTGCGTTTTACATTCAAAAAACTCCTGGAGCATTTTTCTTCCTTGGTTCCGCACACAAGGAAAACGACACCATGCTGCATGATTGTCACTTTGATTTCAATGAAAATCTCATCCAACCAGCAGCTAACTTCTGGTTGGAGCTTGCGAAAGACAGATTGCTTGCTTGAATGAGTTTTAGAGAGAAGTTGAATCTTAAAAATATTATTGTATTTAATTTGCGTGTTTTAAAAGAAAAAACAGAGAGTATTTATCATTTTTCTATGAATTTCGTTGTCAAAATCATATCAACATAAGCTGAAAATACAATAATTTGTAAACAATTCATTAATATTGTGATACCTCCTTACTATGCCCTTCATCTCCCATGATTATCATCAATAAAGTTTAATCTTATCTTTAATCTTTCTCCATTTTGAATAGCAATAATGAAACTAATGAAGAAGAGCATGAATTATTTTTGAATTGAGATAAAATTTAAATATTATAATATCTTTTATCTTTTTTGATAGATACACTAAAATACTGCTCCCTGTTCTTTCCCCAATCACAGATTTAAATCCACATGAGATATTCAACTCCTTGCCCAGAAAGAACCTAGCGTCAGCTCTGAACCTAAATCCTTAATTATTGAAATCAAGCTAATTCTTATGCTGGGATAACACAATAGAGATCAAAGAAACAATTCTTCAATTTGTGG
>Ga0302271_10003714_pt1 | contig 12699 bp, 17 predicted proteins | sample III_Bog_N1_1_FD_198767 | JGI IMG/M metagenome (GOLD analysis project Ga0302271, IMG submission 198767) | Peat permafrost microbial communities from Stordalen Mire near Abisko, Sweden - III_Bog_N1_1 | ecosystem: Environmental > Terrestrial > Soil > Wetlands > Peat | place: Sweden: Abisko... | reverse complement strand
CTTTTAAAACTATCGCGAATTCACAACTTACCAGATGTATCCGAGAAATATGGTAAAATTCAGGTTGAAAATAAAAACAAAACGCCTGAAATTCATTGATTTCAAGCGTTTATGTAATTTCTCTTTTCATTTCAATTGCTTCATCAACCGGCAATTTTTTTTAGATTTCGATATGAGAATCTAAGAATGTCCACCAACGATTATACGCATAATTTTAAGATTGAGAACAATGAAACGCCAGGCCTGCCAAAGCAGGTTACGACGCCAAAAACGCGTTGCGCCAGTTGGTATTGGAGGGTAGGATTCATCGTAATATCCGCGAACTATATTTTTTGCCATTACATTATCTTTTATTAATTATTGTAAATCAATGCTTTATTCAGGTAAAAGCCACCAGAAGGGATACCCTTTTGCTTTATGAATAAACATGTAGTGAAGAAACAATTTGATCCAATGACCAGCCAGACCAGCTTCACCCATCGTGTAGTTAAGATCACGCCCCCATTCGGGAAACTTCTGCCAGTCGGGCACGATTGGAAAAACAGTCATTGTAGCGGCATTTCCTTTTAACAAACTAAAACCGGCTGAAACGACACATGCCGCCCCCATCTTTCCCATCGAAGCTCTGTGCTTAAATACAGTACGACCGGTGAGTATCTGATCTACTATATTCAGCGCCACAATTTTACCAATAACTCCCGAAGGCATACCAGTACGCGGTGGTGCTGGTGTAATAAGCGTACCGTTAGGGCTTTTTATAGGTTTTGAAATCTGATGAGGAGGAGCAAAAGCAATACCGGTAGCAAAAATATTTGCGAATGCGGGATTCTGGTAAACCGACGGCCAATCGTCAACAGACCAATCTTCGAATGCTTTTCCCGAATAATCGGCATCCACTTTCATAAAGCCACTTGGTGCAAAGAGCTTTGCGGTAATATCTTCACCCACTTTATCGAAGGCCTTTAATCCAACGCCGGCAAAAGCCGGAATGAGCATGGCAAAATCGAATGGCTGCGTATGCATCTGTCCGTCAAGGGTCTCGTAATGTGCAAGTCCTTCCTCTATTTTTGATACGCCGGCACGTTTTATCCAGCGAATGCCATATTCTGCAAAAATCGATTCACTGAAGACTTTTGTTGGAGTGACATAACCGCCCCTTTTAATAAACGCGCCACCCATACCAAAATCGCCCAACTCATATTCATTCGATATCCATGTAATCTCGGCCATGTGGAGCAATCCGCGCGATTTTATCTCATATGCAACATTGAGCGCATATTCAAAAGCTGCACCCTGGCAGGTAGCAGTAGGATGCCCGGTACCAATCAGAAAACGAAGTTTTTCTCCTTCCTCCATTCTTAACATGCAGGTCTGAAGAGCTCCCCAGGTAGCCACTGCATGATCACATGAGCAAACAGAATGGGTGAATTTATTGGGACCCAATCCTTCCGTAGCTTCAAAGTTTAGTTTTGGGCCTGTAGCATTTACGAGGTAATCGTAATCTATTTTGTCCGTTTCGCCTCGCCGGGCTTCACCCGTGTACTCGATGGAAATATAAGGTCTATCCATCGCCTGATCGCCTTCAGGAAAAACAGCAGTGGCTTTCGCTTGCCGGAAGTCAATTTTCCACCGATCGTAAACCGGCTGAAGTTTAAACCGCACTTGGTCGATGGTCATTTTCCCGACCCCAACCCAGATATTTGAAGGGATCCACTGGTAATATGCACCAGGACTTACAACAACAACTTCATGAACCCGCCCCAGTTTTTTCTTTAGAAAGGCAGCAGCAGTGTGCCCTGAGATACCTGCGCCCAAAACAACAATTTTTGCCATATAAATATATTTAAAATTGGTTTTTACCTTAATTTCTAAATGGATATATGTAGCTGGAGGAAAAAATACTGGTTTAGCGTATTTCAATACATAAGTAATCCGCCGACAAATCCACTCTAAAAGTAACAAAATCGCCAATAATTTACAATAAACATTTTTCTGAATCTCCGGATCATTTATCTTCAAATCTTCCTAATTGTGAAACCTTCAAATAATTTGTTTTATTGACTTATCTTTTCGGATAACACACTGTTTTGTAATACCTAATCGATTAGTATTTTGAAAAAATATTTGTATTTATTTGATTGAATTGTTTGCACTCCCCTCAAATTTCCACAAAATTATTTCGCTCCACGGAACGGTAAAGGGGTTCCGGCGCGCCGGAATCCTTCGGATGCGTTCAGTTTGCCGGAATAAATCTACCCTTCGGGCAGGGTGACAAACTGACATGCACCCCGTTGACCTTATCCGTGGCAGCTCAATGATCGGCACGCAAAAATTTAACCGGCGTGCCAGTTGCTAAAATAAGTCCTAAGGCCCTATGTTTGTAAAAGCATAAATTCCAGAGAATTTATTAGTTTAGAGTTGACGACAATAACAATAAAACTCTGAAATTTATGCAAATACAAAGTAATACATTAGATTTTGATGGTCAAAACATTTATGTTGGATTTGATGTCCATTTAAAAAGTTGGAAGGTAACCATTATGACGGATGAACTCATACACAAGACATTCTCGCAACCTCCTGAACCGCTGATTCTTCATCAATATTTGAAGAAAAACTTTCCTGGTGGAGTATATCATTCAGCCTATGAAGCTGGGTTCAGTGGCTACTGGATTCATAATAGTCTGGTTAACCTTGGGATTCATTCTATTGTGGTAAATCCGGCAGATATTCCTACAACCAACAAAGAAAAGGTACAAAAAGATGATAAGCGTGACAGTCGTAAAATAGCCAAGGCATTAAGAAGCGGAGATCTTGTTCCAATTTATGTGCATTCTGCAAAAACGCTGGAAGATCGATATCTTATACGCGCCAGAGGATTGTTGGTAAAAGACTTGACGAGAAATAAAAATAGAATCAAGTCGTTTTTATACTTTCATGGTATTAAATACCCTCCTTCCTTTGAAAACTCCAAAACTCATTGGTCAAAACGATTTGTTGATTGGCTTGAAGGAATAGAAATGAAGGAGGATAGTTCTAAATTGACCTTGTCAATTTTAGTATCCGAAGGTAAAAAATTACGGAGTACAATATTGAATGTCACAAGGAGTATAAAAGAATTGTCACAAACGGTAGCATATCAAGAACAAGAAAGGCTATTACGAAGTGTCCCTGGTATTGGTCTATTAACGGCAATGATTATATTAACTGAAATTGAGACAATTACACGCTTTGGCAACACTGATCATTTTCACAGTTTTGTTGGGATAGTGCAGTCAACAAGGTCGAGTGGAGAAGAGGAGAAGGTTGGAGAAATTACACCAAGGGGACACGGGACTCTGCGAAGTGCTATTATCGAAAGCTCATGGATAGCTGCAAGAATTGATCCTGCATTAACAAAAGCCTACCATGAATACTGTAAAAGAATGGAACCAAACAAGGCCATTGTTAGAATTGCAAAAAAATTACTTAATAGGATAAGTTTTGTTTTAAAAACAAAACAATCCTACAGATTATCAATGCTTAAATAACTTTCACTATAAGAATTTTTCAGTAGTGGGACTACTACTCATGCCCTGCAATTCAAAATTGAAATTGCTATCCCAAGGCTGCAGCCCATTAACTATAAAAAATGAAGTGGGACAATGCAGCCCAATTTTTTGTTGGGTCTGTTGATAGAAGGATGTTTTTATAGGAATTTTATTTGTGACAATACAATGTGGTTTTCTAAGCCATAGTGGGATTCTTGCATCCATATGAAAAAGAAGGGCATTTAAAGCCCTTCCCGGATGCAGTTCATCCATAAAGCTTATTGCTAGCAGGTTGCTCCCCAGCAGAGCCTGTTTCCTCTTAGGCTTTACAATTGTAAAGTTACAATTAAAACAAAAATTGTGAAAAAAAAGCTCTGGAAAATTTGGATTACAACATAGAAGGGCAGTGGTATAAAAACGATGTCACAATACTCAAATGATCCACGGCAGATTACTGCCAAATTCTCATCCAATTGCTCCAAATGCAATACCAAAATTAAGAAGGGAGCGACATTTATTACTAGCCATCGTCATGTGAAGTGTATTGCATACGTTGTGGTGATGCACCTTACCGTCAGTTTCTCTCAAGTACTGCTGATGAAAATGTCTATAATGGAACGGGTAATCCTTATGCTTGGTAAATTAAAAGAAGGGGAGGGGTTCCCTTTTTTAATTTTATACCAAAAATAGAAACAGATGTCGGATTTCAAAGATGAACTGAAAATGTTTTTGATTAAAACCAAGGGACTCAATTTAAAAAAGTAGGGGGCTAAATATTTAAATTTAGCCCCCTACTTAGCCCCCGTTAAAAATAATACTTGAATATCAATTGATTAATGCTTTAAATGAGCCACTAAAGGGACTCGAACCCTCGACCTGCTCATTACGAATGAGCTGCTCTACCAACTGAGCTAAAGTGGCTTTTATGGTCGGCAAATGTAGTAAAATTGAGTTGCAGACCAATGCGATACTAAGCTTTTTTTAATTTTCCCAATCCAGAATGATTTTTCCGCAATTTCCCTCTTCCATAATATCAAAAGCTTTCTGGAATTCGGTGTAATGAAACCTGTGTGTTATTACAGGTGAAATATCGAGTCCCGAAAGGAGCATTTTCTCCATCTTGTACCATGTTTCGTACATTTCACGACCGTATATTCCCTTCAATGTTAAACCCTTAAAGATTACTTTATCCCATTCTATCAGGGTTGTGTCGGGCAAAATACCGAGTAGCGAAATTTTGCCACCATTATACATGTGCTTAATCATTGAATCGAAGGCAACAGGTGAACCTGATACTTCGAGTCCGATGTCGAATCCTGCAACCATTCCCACCTGTTTCATCGCAGAGGCAATATCATCTTTCATTGGATCGACTACAAGAGTTGCTCCCATTTTGCGGGCAAGATCGCGACGATAAGGACTTACTTCCGAACCAACGACATTACGAGCGCCTACAAACTTGCAGATTGCAATCGCCATACAACCGATTGGTCCTCCAGCCCCGGTTACTAAAACATCTTCTCCGATTAACGGAAAGGAGAGGGCAGTATGGGTGGCATTTCCGAATGGATCCATGATTGAAACGATCTCATCGGGGATCCTTTTATCAATCAGCAGTACATTTTCTGCAGGAACACAAACATATTCTGCAAATCCTCCATCGCGGTTGACACCGATTCCAACTGTATGGTCGCAGATATGACGCCGACCTCGCCGGCAGTTGCGGCAGAAGCCACATGCGATGTGTCCTTCGACGGTTACGCGTTCACCAAGTTGGATTTTTGTAACTTCCTTACCAATTTCAACGACAGTGCCTACATATTCGTGTCCGATCGTCATCGGTGTTTTAATTGTCTTCTGTGCCCAAGCATCCCACTTATAAATGTGGAGGTCTGTTCCACAGATCGCAGATTTCGATATCTTAATAAGAACTTCATTGACACCTGGTTGTGGTACTGGAATATCTTCAAGCCAAAGTCCACGAGCCGGTTCCATTTTTCTGATCGCCTTCATTTTTAACGATTTAGTTTACTAATCACAAAGTAAGGTAAATTGTGTTTCATAATTCCTAATTTTAATCAGCAACAAACAATTTTCCACAAAAAAAAATGAGAGCTTTCATCCCAAATATTTGCAAAAAATTTCTTCGGATCGCAGATATCTATTAATCAATACGTTTGGTGAAAATCTTCCTCGTTTCTCTTAATATTTTACCCCTGCCAAAGACGAAAATAAAAATATGCTGTATAACATGTTTTTATTTTCATCATTCCAATCTTTTAAATATCAAGGGAATAATAGCGTCTCGGAGGCCAATTTTTTAACCTTTTGTTAATGTGCCCTAACATCCATTAACATTTTTTAATAAAAACATCTAATTTAGCACTCGCTTAAATGAAGAACATTTAGTGATTATCGGACTTTTACTAAGACTACATTTTGTTTCTAACTAGACAATCAAAAGAGCTGACCAATGGGGTCGGCTCTTTTGCATTTTGGCAAGAAGGCAATAAGAAGGAGACTGAAGACAGAATTTGGACTTGTCCGGAATGGGGATCAAGAAAAATGAAGGTTAATCTGGATATTGAAACTGATTCCGAATTGATCAGCACCTTTTGTCGGCAGATTACCCTTTTCTGTCGCCAAAATCTCCATAGTAAATAGCCCTATATTCAACTAATGTCAATTTACCTTAAGATAGTTGCAACTTTTAAGGTCATATGTGTTTGTAATCAAATAAAATGTTACTACTTTTGCGCCACTCATTTATAGAGTATAATTGTTTAATATAAATCTTACAAGTATGTTGAACCAGTACGAAACCGTTTTCATTGCTACTCCCGTTTTATCTGAGGCTCAGATAAAGGAAGCGGTAGGAAAGTTCAAGGATCTGATCATTGCAAGTGGCAGTGAACTAATCCATGAAGAACATTGGGGTCTAAAGAAATTGGCCTACCCCATTCAAAAGAAATCGACAGGATTTTATCATCTGTTCGAATTCAAGGCTGATCCGGCTTACATTGGCAAACTTGAAACAGAGTTCCGTCGTGACGAGCGTATCATCCGTTTCATTACCGTGAAACTGGATAAATTCGCCGCTGCTTACAGCGAGAAGAGACAAAAGAAGGTAAATGCAAAAACTCAAAAGGAGAACTAAGTCATGACCACAAATTCAAGTGAAATCAGATATCTCACACCACCATCGGTTGAGGTAAAAAAGAAAAAGTATTGCCGTTTCAAGAAAAACGGAATCCGGTATGTTGATTACAAGGATCCTGAGTTCCTGAAAAAATTTCTTAACGAACAGGGTAAAATCCTTCCACGCCGACTTACGGGTACTTCTTTGAAGTATCAGCGTAAAGTATCACAGGCTGTAAAACGCTCAAGAATGATTGCGTTGCTGCCTTATGTAACAGATTTGATGAAATAATAATTAGGAGAGACAAAAATGGATATCATTCTTCTTCAAGATGTAACAAATCTGGGTAGCAAAGACGACAATGTAGTTGTAAAAAGCGGGTATGGTCGTAATTACTTGATTCCCCAGAGAATGGCAATTTTGGCCACCCCTTCTGCAAAGAAGGTGCTTGCCGAGAACCAAAAACAACGTGCCCATAAAGAGGCCAAGTTGAAAGATCAGGCTCTTTTGTTAGCTGAAAAACTTAAAACAATCGTTATTACCATCGGTGCTAAAACAAGTACAACTGGTAAAATTTTCGGTTCAGTTAACAGTATTCAGGTAGCTGAAGCTCTAAAAGAAAAGGGTTTCGAAGTTGATCGTAAGCAAATCCTTATTAAGGAAGATGCGATCAAAGAGGTTGGTAAACATACCGCGAAGGTGAAATTTCACCGCGATGTGGTTGTTGATTTCGAATTCGAAGTTATCGCAGAATAAAGGAAGGTTTTTATAAATCACTTTTCGAAAATACAATTTCAAACAGAATAAAGGCTGTCTCTTCCAAGGGACAGCCTTTTATTAATTTTAAGAATTGCGGAAGTCCTAAAAGGTCAGGACTTTCCAGTCTTCTTTAAGGTAAACTGTCAAAACTGGTCCCATAGGTTTTACTTCTATTCCCAAAGCCGTAAGCTGATCTGCAACTCCGTACATATTTGCGCAGGCCACACAGGCTTCTACTTTTACTCCGTCGGCGATCATCTTTTTGATCCTTTCCTGCAAGATTTTATTTTCGGATAGTAGTTTAGCCGAGGGTCCCCAAACCACAAGAACAACTTCGTCGAACCATCCTTTGAGTTTGGCATTTTGTGTATACATAAAACAAACCTTTTCGGCTACTTCCGGATCGCTACTCGTCCAAACTACAGCAAGCCGTTGTTTCTCTGATTTTTTCATATTCTCATTTTTTTTATTACTCCCGATCAAAGTACTTGTACAAAGAATCAAGAGGAGTAATGGTAAGATTGCTTTCATTACAATAAATTATTAATTTCCTGAAAGTAAGTAAAAATCCGGATTTGGTGAGCATTTTATTCAATTGAATGAATCTTTTAATCCAGAAATAGCTTTTATTAATCGCTACTAATTTATATTTGTATAATTGTAAAAAAGGAACTTTGAAAAAGAAAACTCAGCAAGATATTATCGACCTTTATAAGAAAAGGTTCATGGAAGACGGTGTTACCGTTGAAGCATTGCCTCCTTCAGGATCGTACCGAGAATACATGCGACTGACCAGCCCGCATTTTAAAGCGATCGGTACCTGGAATGAAGACGAGAAAGAGAACGCCGCTTTTATTGAATTTTCGAAACATTTCAGAAATAACGGAATTAATGTTCCTGAGATCTATGATTATAGACCTTCCGAATGTATTTATTTACAGGAAGATCTGGGTAATGAAACACTTTACAGCTATTTAAGCGAAGTGCGGGAATTTGAAGGTTTTTCGGATAAAATTATTCGGATTTACCGTAAAGTGGTGCAGGAGCTGCCTAAAATACAGATTGTTGCAAGCAAGGATCTCGATTACGATTTCTGTTATCCGCGCAAAGCGTTCGATCGGCAGTCGATGATGTGGGATCTGAACTATTTCAAGTATTATTTTCTTAAGCTGGCTAAAATACCTTTTAATGAACAGCTTCTTGAAGATGATTTTACGACGTTTATAGATTACCTGTTGAAAGCAGAAAGCAATTTCTTCATGTTTCGTGATTTCCAGAGCCGGAATGTCATGTTGGTTGAAGGGGAACCTTGGTTTATCGATTATCAGGGCGGCAGGCAGGGTGCACTTCAATATGATCTTGCTTCATTGCTTTACGATTCGAAAGCCGATATTCCACAGAATGTACGTGAGGGGCTTATGGAAGATTACCTGAATGAATTGGAGAAGATCCATCCTGTCGATCGGACTGAATTTCGTCAATATTTTTACGGTTATGTGCTGATCAGGATGATGCAGGCAATGGGCGCTTATGGTTTCAGAGGCTTTTATGAAAAGAAGGAACACTTTCTGAAAAGTATCCCTTTTGCGCTTGATAATCTTGAAATAGTACTTCGTAAAGTTGATTTGCCGGTCGAACTTGGCGAATTAATTAAGGTATTGAATTCGCTTTCGGCATCCGAAATCTTAAAGAAAGTAGCTTCAAAACAGACGGAATTGACCATTGCCATCACAAGCTTTTCCTATAAAAAAGGATATCCAACTGACCTTTCGGGGAATGGCGGCGGCTTTGTTTTCGATTGTCGTTCGGTGCGAAATCCGGGCAGATACGATCAGTATAAATCACTGACGGGTAAAGATGATGCCGTCATCCAATTTTTTGAAGAAGATACTGAGATGGAGGATTTCCTGAAACCGGTATTTTCGATTGTGGAAAGGTCGGTCGAAAAGTATATTGAACGCGGATTTACACATCTTTCGGTTGGTTTTGGTTGCACAGGTGGTCAGCACCGGTCCGTTTATTCGGCGGAAAGGATGGGAACATACCTGAGGAACAAATACCCTGTGCGGGTTGTTATCAATCATCGTGAACAAGATAATTGATTCAAAATGACAAAAAAACGTTGTGAGAAAAAGGATTACGAGAAACCGGAAGAACCAAAATTCGAATGTAAAAAGTGCGGTCGTAAAGCCATGAAGGAGAAACAGGTATGCAAACCTAAGGAGATAGATTAATGAAGGCAATGATCTTTGCTGCCGGACTTGGCACGCGACTTTATCCTTTAACAATCGACAAACCCAAGGCGCTTGTTGAAATTGCGGGTAAGACGTTGCTTCAAATGGCAATTGAAAAAGTGAGTCTGGCTGGCTATCATGATTTGGTAATCAATATACATCATTTTGGCGATCAGATCATTGACTATTTAGAAAAGAATGACAATTTTGGTCTGAACATCATTATTTCGGATGAACGGGATCAATTATTAGATACGGGAGGTGGTATTTTAAAAGCAGCACCCTGGTTAAATGGCGATGAGCCATTTCTGGTTTATAATGTTGATGTGCTGAGTAATATTGATTTACAGCTTTTCAGAAAGTATCACCTTGAACAGGGTGGATTGGTTACACTTGCAGTTCGTGATCGTAGTACGGCGCGCTATCTCGCTTTTGATGATGCGATGCAGCTTTCGGGGTGGCGAAATATCAAAACCAATGATGAGATTGCATCACGTAGTATGCTTAATTGCAGATTATTGGCATTCAGTGGAATTCAGTTAATAGAACCGGCTATTTTTAAGTTGATTACCGAAACAGGCAGTTTTCCATTGATTCCGCTATATCTTCGGCTTGCTGCAGAGCATCGGATAATGGGTTATCGCGACCATTCAACCTTATGGATGGACCTCGGGAAACCTGATCAGATTAAGGAGGCAGAGAAATTTATTTTAAAATAGAATGCTTATTTGTTAATTCGACAATTTCTTTTTATCAAGATTTGTGTACTTTTAGTCAAAATTTACAGACTATGGCATCAACCAGACGTGATTTTTTGAAACTTTCAACCGGAACTGCAGTATTGGCAGTCATTGTGCCGGCTTCGTCGACACTTTTATCATTCACACAAAAACCAAAGAAAATGAGCGCAAACTCTTTAAATGTTGTGGCAATTGTCGAAACCTCTTCAGACAAGGTTGAAGAACTAAAGGCAGTATGTCTTGGATTAATCGAACCAACCAGAAAAGAGAATGGTTGCATCAGTTATGACCTTTTTCAGGACATTACCAATCCGGGCAAATTTACTTTTATCGAAAACTGGAAAAGCAAAGAACACCTCGATGTTCACCTTAAAACTCCACATTTAGTGGCAGCTGGCGCATCTTTCGGTAAACTTGCGACGAAAGAGGTAATTGTGTTAATGTTGAATAAATTGACTTAACCGATTACCATTTAATTGGTTCTTTCCCATAGGCGAAAAGGTATTCATTGGTTTTGCTGAACTGATGATTCCCGAAAAATCCCCTGTGGGCTGATAATGGAGAGGGGTGAACTGAGCTTAATACCAGGTGTTTGTTGGTGTTAATCAGTTCACCTTTTCGTTGGGCATATGCTCCCCAAAGCAGAAATACAAGATGTTCACCGGAGTCGGAAAGCATTCGAATCACATTGTCAGTGAATGTTTCCCACCCTTTTTTCTGATGCGAACCTGCCAGGTGTGCGCGAACAGTAAGTGTTGCGTTGAGTAAAAATACGCCTTGTTCCGCCCAGCGTTCAAGGTTTCCCGATTTGGGAATCGGAATATCCAGATCGTTTTTAATCTCTTTGAATATATTTTGAAGCGAAGGTGGTTGACTAACGCCATCTGGAACAGAAAAGCAGAGTCCGTGTGCCTGCCCCGGTTCGTGATAAGGATCCTGCCCAAGGATGACTACTTTTACCTTGTCGAATGGACATTTTTCGAATGCATTAAAAATCAGCTTTCCGGGAGGATATATCTTTTGTGTAGTATATTCGGCTTTTACAAAACTGGTTAAATCGGTGAAATACGGTTTTTCGAACTCATCCTTTAGATGCTCTTTCCAGCTTGATTCAATTTTAATGTCCATCCTTTTCTATTGTAATATTTCTAATCTGTTTCTCCTTCAAAATTAGGACACTTTTCGATGCCTCAAAACATGTTCCTGAAATATACCTGCCAACCAACCGTTTTTTTGCTTAGAATTGTGGAAAATTAGTAAAGATGGACATTCGTGACAGAGACTTTCAGGATGAATTTGTTTTTCAGGCTTCGCGAAGCGGAGGCCCGGGAGGCCAAAATGTAAACAAAGTGAGCACAAAAGTGGAACTGCGCTTTCACGTTGGCGAATCTGCTTTGCTGACTGATGACGAAAAGGCGATTATTTCCGGTAAGCTGATTAATAAAATTAATAATCTTGGAGAGTTAATCCTTGTTTCACAGAAGGAGCGTTCCCAACTCAAAAACAAAGAGAATGTAATTGAAAAGTTTTATTTGCTTGTTGAAAAGGCACTTACGCCACGTAAAACGCGACATCAAACAAAGCCAACCAAGGCATCTGTTGAAAGGCGGCTTGAGTCCAAACGGGTTCAGGCAAAGACTAAAATCAATCGGAAAGATGTTGATTTGTGACGATTCCTCGAATCCTATGTTTCGTTATTCTATGTTAAACTGATTTCTGCTACCATATTAATAATTTTTCAAATACAGAAGTCCGGGATCAGGTGTCCACATATGCGCATTTCTAAGCCCTTATGTTCGCGTGCCAAACACTACACTTAGGAACGTCAAACAGTACAGTTTCGACCGCCAAACACTACACGTAGGAATGCCCAAATACGGACTCAGAAAAGGAGATGTGTAATTATATAAAATTCAGATAATTAACAAATATAGGTAATCTTGTATGGCCTTTTAATTTAACGTCATTGAAAGGTTGCTACCGGGATACGTTTCGATTAAAAAAATTGGCCTTCCATCATATACATTTTGTTTTATCTGTATATAATTTCGTTCTCTAAAAGTTCGATGGAATCAAAGATCAGCGAAGCTAACAGCCAAATAATCATTTTCGGTTTGCGAAAAGTTTCTCTTTTAGCTATTTCAAATGCTTTATTTTTAATGATGCATTATCGTACTATTATTTTTGTATTTTCAGCTCCTGAAATTAAATGCTGACTGGCTGTGTAATCCTTCAAATTTTCGCTAAAATATCTGTAATTGAATTAAACAGGTAAAGAACAATTTATGAGGGTTCGA
>Ga0302271_10003713_pt1 | contig 12699 bp, 9 predicted proteins | sample III_Bog_N1_1_FD_198767 | JGI IMG/M metagenome (GOLD analysis project Ga0302271, IMG submission 198767) | Peat permafrost microbial communities from Stordalen Mire near Abisko, Sweden - III_Bog_N1_1 | ecosystem: Environmental > Terrestrial > Soil > Wetlands > Peat | place: Sweden: Abisko... | reverse complement strand
TTGAAATAGCAAACAATAATCAAAAAAGACAATTTTCTGTAAATCGATTGATTAATCTCTAGATTCTGATCATTATTTTCTCTCTCTCTCTCTCTCCCCTCTCGAATTGATTTGTATTTTTTTTAAATATTTTTTGATTCCTCTTTTCTTATCAATTTAATTCATATATGATTAACTCAGTTTTAGGAAATACAAAGGGGAAATATCAAAAGCTGATAAGAGCATCACTTTCAAAAAGTGAGAATAATAAATAATACACAAAAAAGAAATTAAAACTCTCTTACTCTCTCTCTCAATTTTTGAGTAACACATTGTTGGGGAATATTCTTCTACCTTAGTAAGGATGATATTCTTGCTAATTATTTTCACTTTCATTTGGTTATGGAGTTGACAGTCTAAGCTAATTATGACTCTTACTACTATTCTCATAAGGCTTTCCAACAGAATTTATTGTCTTTTATGTTGAAGACTAAATATTTTTATCATTCACTTGCAAATCTTTTTAAACGAATAATTTCCTAGCTGATCTTGAAGATTTCGATGAGATTGCTCGCATCAAACCTTATTAGGGTTGGAATAACCGAGACAATTAGATAAATGAATCTTTTGGCTTGCCTGTAGGTTATTATTATTTTACAACTTTGCTTTGTTTTTATGCAGCTGATACTTCAAATTCCGTTTATATTTAATCTATTTGTAATTTTGTTCTTGATCTAGGTTAGGGAGTTGTCCATCTGAATGATTTTAGGTGTACTGAGAGTGCTGAATTCTACAGAAAAGGCATAAATTATTACTATTAATATTAATTATCTAAATCAAAAAATGAAAGTGGTCTTTGTTGAATTGGTAAAACTGGTATTTAACCACTAGAAATAGGATTATGTTATGGATAACCTCCACCACCAAGCTGATGTTATGATATACTTGATGATAATTAGCATTATTATTCTTATTATTACTAGAGAGAATACGAAGGAGATTATCGTGTTGCTTACACACTCAAAGACCTCTTATTTCCTCCTTTTGTATACGATTACTAAATATAAACACAGGAATTCTCCGGTGTATCATTCCTTGAGGTTGGAATGTTATTACATTTTGAAATACAATCACTAAACTCCTATTTATCTTACAGACATTTCCAAGAGCCAATTCCATTTAGTATTTATTTTGTTATTGGACTAATATCTTTTCGATCTGAAGAATATTATTAGCCAAAATTATTGATTTTCGTATTCTTGCGAAAGCTAAAAGAATCTTATTAATTGCCAATATTGATGATCTTAATAGGGGAATTACTCCCAGATGATGACTACTAGATGAGACTTGGTTGTTCGGCAAAAAAAGATATTTAAGACATTGGTCTTTACTTTGTTTAGCGCTAGATTGGTTATTATTCATTGGAGTTTAATTTAGATGAAAGTAAATTAGTTATTCTTTCGTTATCTAAGATATTTTGAGCTTCTTTAGTAGATTTCTGTTGAGGAGGAGTATTAAAATCATTGATAGTTGATCTAGATATGATTTCATTTCTCTGGGTATTTTTAAAATGATCGAATTTCTTAATCAAAAGAATCATTTATTATTTTTATAGTTTTTAACTTGCCACAGGCATTATTTCTGCTTAATCTAAAGGAATATTTACTTATTATTAAGTCATTATCTTTTCTTTATCCTTAACATCCCCTTCAGCTTTTACAGGAACTAACTGCAATTCTATTTAATTTTAGTTAGTTGTTTAAAAAATTAACGTCTTTTCTCGTTTTTTAACTCCAAAACTGATGAATCTATTGCAGGAATCTTTCGATCTTGAATATGCCCTTTCAGCTTGGATTCCACACATAATCTTTCTCTTCTAATCAGGTAGAATATTCAATCCGTCGCTTTTCTGTATCTTCAACGCTTGTTGGTTTTCAGCTTAAACTTGAAACTAATGTTCCATAACAGCATCCTTTTCTTCAACATATCGTTATTCTTCTGCTGGATTGACCGTGAATATATTCTTCCCAGCAATATTTGTGACTTTATGCGATGTCAGCAGAATTTGGTTACTCCTACGAAGATTAATCTTAGATAATACTTCTGCTGTAAGTGATTTCTACGTCAACTTTTCAATTTATGCTTCTAAAACTTTAGTTATTTAGTTATTCTTCACAGCAGATTTAGCTAAATATGTCTACTTTAGTTTATTTTAACCTAACAAATATTATTTCAAATCTTCACCAATGCTATTATCAGTGAGAACACTTGCAGGGATAGCATATACTAAGCAAGAAGAAACAGTCAATGCAGTGAATATCCTTTTTCCAGGTTATTTTCCTGAAACGATTTCTTCAAATCCAAAGAATTAACCTTCACTTACGACTTTAACCATCTAATGATTATTTTTCATGGTTTACTTGAGCATATTTATGTTATCCTCAGAATCGTTAGCTTATTTCTCATCTTTGACATCTTCATTAGCTAAATCTTATGAAAGTTAAACAGATCCTTTCTTCACAAGAAAAACATAATCAAGAATGTCTTTCCCTTTCGCATATATTGTTGTTCCAAAAGAGTACTCTCTGAGATTAAAGAATGATGCAATCTTTACTAAGTTTTCATATTTTGTGTCATTTAGCAATGCAAGCAATGTTGTTAGGGGATAATTTACGCGTGAAAGCGCAGAAGAAAAAATGTTTGTAAAAATAACGAGATCCATGTACATCAATTCTATAGTATCCTACCTACAATCACTGTCAATGCTATCCTCACTAGGAATCACTGCAATATTCAATACCTCGCGGGACACAATATTAGCATCTGTAATCTATTGAAAACGCGTGAGCGATTTGACTTTGGTAAAATTACATACGCGTTGCTTTTGAGTAAAATATTTTTGTAATTGTTAAGTTTTGGCTGTTCTGCATGCTGCGAGAAGCTACTTTTGATCGATTGTAAGCAATTCATCGATCTAGCTTTTGAATTTCGCAATATTGCATTTAGTTTATTCTATTTTGAGATTTATCTCCTTCATAGTTTCAAGTTATTTATTTATCATCATAACTTTATAAGACCCTAGTTCTATTGGAGAGTTGAGTTAATTGCTTTCAAAAGGACTTGGAACAAATGAAGGTTCTTTAGTATTCAGGATTGCTAACTCTTTCTTTGAAGATTCTAAGAGTCCACTGAAATGTATTAAGTTATTTTCAAGTAACTCTAACTGCGAAGAGAGAGTTTTCTCTGATTAAACATCTTTTTAGATGTCTGATTTATCTCTTTCTTGAAAAACTAATGCTTGTCCACTTAAGATGAAGTAGAATCTATCAGCTCGATCACCAAAGTGAAGGAGAAAATGATCCTTCAACACGCGGTGAAATTTAAGATTTTTGGATGTTCTCGATAAAAGTTATGGAATGTCTAATAAAGAGGGATTAGTAGAGTTAGCCATGTTAAATTCACCTTTTTCCATGAGTTCTTGGATTTAATAATCCGATTCCTTCTTGAGCTACTTGAAGAGATCAGTTGAAATAAGGATATCATTAAGAAACATCTTTTCTGCATCAGTTCGCTAGGAATCTTCTTTGTTGAGTATGTCTTCACAACTCTAATCAACAAATCAATCCAATGTCATGGTTTAAAAATTAGATCTTCAACAAAAATGATTTACTTACATATTCTTTGAGTAGTTGGTTATTTTCATACTGCATTTTCAAATGGTTTGTAAGAAAAAATCTATTTGGAAGATTTAAGGGTAACAAAGTATTACAGATGATTTAATTTGCTAATATTGTTTGTGGGGGATAATATCCTTCAATAGTTAGTTCAGCATTAGAGTATATAGAAATCTAAATAATACTTTTAGGATATTCGTTATTTCAATCAATTACTCCAATTTAAGGACAAAAGGTTAAATTACTACGAAAAAAGGAAGAGGGGAATTAATTACGAGGAATAAAAAAAATATGAAGAATAGATGATGGATGTGCAGAAGATCTTTTTCTTTAAATTCTTCTAAACTGTACTGCTCAATAGATGAGATCTTCGAAAAGAGTCTAGAGAAGAGTAATCGGATCTGAAAAATCGGAGAAAGAACCAACTTTTAGGAACTTACGAACAACTTCACGGAGATCACGAACATTAGCAATAGATTTCATAAAATTAGCTAAATGTTTGAGTTCTGCATCGTTTTTGCTATCATAAAATGGAATTATTGGGATGCCATTATCTAATTAGAATCCGAAGGAATATGCTGCATTGTCCACAAGCACCATGTCACTGAGATTTCGATTCGAGATGACTCTTAAATCTTTGATGTACACTCCTTCATCAGTTGTGACACAATTCTCTCGGAATAATCGCCCACTAATGTACTGATTCTTCGGATCAAGATAATCCAGCACTACATTTGCATAGCAACTATGACTAGCTGTAAATATCACTAGTTCATAGTATTTACTCAGTTCTTGTAATATCTCTAAGCAATATGGTCGCACATTTATACCAGCCTAGCAAATATATTTTATTTTGAATCGATTTCAAATAAAAAGTTTTACTTCGATAATTTCTCCCGTTGGAAATTTAATTGGGAGCACGACATCAGAGGGGATATTTGAGTTCTCGTTACAATGGATAAGAGTCTCATCTAAATCGAATACTAAGGTCTTCTTGTCTTTCAAAATCAATTTGAAATATTAGAATTATCTAAAAATACGAATTGTAGAAGATATTAAATCAATTTTAAGCTTAGACATCTCCAATGGCATAACAATCTATTCACTTACTGTCTTTTCTCGTAGGAAGGAACACCTTTTTCTCGTTTATCACCTTTATTGTAGCAGGTTTGAGGACTTTAGCAAATCCAATAGCTTGCATGGTTTGAATCAAATGTTCTCGAGCAAGGGTTGCAAAAACACTCGTGTTGTGAGGCTCCATGTATGCTTTTATGATGGGGGAGATGTAGTAAATGTAAGGAGGAAGTGGAGGAGGAGATTTGTTCAGAAGATTGTTATTATTTGTAATGGATTTCGATATTATGTTGCTATTTTTGAGAGATTAAACTGATTGGGTAGTTTGTTGATTCTTTGAAAGGATAGTAGAGCTTTTCCCTTGAGTGTTGGAATTCTTAGCTGACGATGGGTAGTAAGGACCAGAGGATTAGATATTAGTTGATGAAATATCAATGGAATCAGAATCTTCTCGTCTTTTACCTGCGTAAGATGAATTATTGCTCTTATTTGCGCTATCTTAAGTACCCTTAGAAGAACTTGCTTGTTAGTTCTGCAAGTAACTCTTTGGAATATGAGGAGAAAGCTAAATGGATGGAGAATTCGGATCATAATGAACAGTAGCGCTGACTTTTTCTTCGAGTTAATGCTTTTTTGTATAATTCGTAGCTGTCTTTGGCGAAAGAGGAATTCCTGATCCTTTACTGACTTAAGTTACAAAGGAACTAAGAGGGTTGTTATCCGTAGAAGGTTCTTGTTATGCTGATGATTAAACCTGCTATTATGAAGATGGAGGAGTGATACTTTTACTGATACTAATATTCTGTTTGTTTTTGTTATTGTTGTTATTCGTCCATAATTCTGAATTGAGTTGTTGTGTTGCCTTTTAAGCAGTTGGGGTGGAACTAGAAGTAGAAGGTTTGTTGGCAGTACTATCTTTTGGGGATGTTCGAGTAGATATTTCTTGAGAAAGCTAGTTTGCAGTTGGACGAGAGGATGAGTAATCTGGTGTTTATTAAATGTAAGGATTAGCTTGGTTAACCTAGTTACTCTTATAAGGCTGGCTGCTGAGTGGTCGAGCATTGCTAGGAGATTAAGCAAACGTTGTACTTTGCTTGCTGGTAGTAGTTGCTGATGTATTTACTTTGCTTGCAGTTGTTGAAATTGATTCTTTCCTTTATTCGTCTCTTTCCTTCTAATACGTTGTGTCGATGTTCGTCTTGATGCTCATGATCTTTGACTCTAAGTAATTTAGTTTCTCTTAGAGCTTCTTGTACTCTTGGTATTCCTCGCTGTACACTCGAGGTTCATTGGATAGCTAATTAGATTTTCGCTCTCCTGGGGTGTTAGCAGATAATTTGATGCCAGTAGTTGAAGATGACGAAGATTATGGGAATATTGTTGATTGGGCTTCTTTTCTCTCAGCTACCTCGCTTCTAGGCTTGATGAACTGAGATTAGCTAGTGCCTAACTAAGGCTGTCTTGATCCTGTCACAGGAGAAGAAAGTGTACCCGTTCTGTTTCCAGTTCCTTCAAATGAATCTCCATTCTAGAAACCATAAACAATATTATCACTATTGATTTTGTTGAAAAATCGAAGTTATTTTATTACTTTTTGAGTCGATGAGTCATTGAGAGGTCTAGAGGAGGATGTCTTGTATTCAAATTGTTGAGATCTCTTCATTGTCGAAGAAGAATTCACTGGTGTTGCTGAAGATACTCTCTATAGATCTTGTTTCTTACTTAAATCAGATATTTCAGCTGAATCTGACTCTCCCTTTGACGAGTTCTTCTATCTATTCGCTCTGGGATCAGCTGAAGAAGGTTTCAATTTCGAATTTGCAGAGGAATTACTTGGAAATAGAGTGTAATTCTTGTCCGCTTGAGAACCTTAGTTTGATTAATTCATGGCGCTTGGTGAGTTAGCTTATTTTATTTTCTCAGCTTAACTCAGATAATTATATGGCTTAGTTTCAATAACTTCGCTTCTTTTCATCGCATGATTGGCTAGCTACGAATTACTTTGCACAATCCCACTGTGGTACATATGAGGATTACTCTTATTGCCTCCATTCTCATATTGCCGTTGATAAGACATAGGAGCTCCTTGTTGTTGTAAACTGTAATCTTGTTGGAAAAAAGCATTAGGTGATGCATAAGTGTTATTGCCATTGAGAGAACTATTCTCCTTTAGGTTTACAGAGCTAGCACTTCCCCTAAGCCAAAGAAATTAATATGAAAAATGTTATGGATGGGAACTTAAAAAATTGTTTTACGAAGAGTTGCGTGCAAATCTTGTGTCGATTTGATTATGAGTTGTGCTGGATCGAAGCTGCTGTCTTTCTGAAGATTAATTAATTGGGCTGTATCCTTCTTTTTAAGCAGGTCGAGATGATGTCTGCTATGAAAGTGGCTGCTACTGCTACATCGAACTACAAAAAAGACATAAATATTATGTTTGTGCACATAAACATTTTGTTTGTTTTAAAACGAGTTTTTAGAAAATAAACAATTGGATATTTTGTTCTTTTTGTTACGACTAGAAATTGGATACAAGCGAAGATGAGGAAGTAGCTGCTACTGCTGCTGCTGGTTAATTATTGTAGATTTTAGATAATGTATTTTGAAGGTTTTCTTTGTTTTTCAATTAATCTACAGAAGTGTGACGAGGCTCATAATCAAATTAAGATTTATTGCCACCAATTCCTGATTATACCTATTATTACTACTATTGTTGTTATTAGTAGTGCTAAAGTGACAGAGATTAACCTGTTTGACCTCCTCTCTTTAAGTACTATTGTTACTATTCGAATGATACCTATTATTACTATTATCGTTATTATTAAGGTGAGAGTTACTATTGTTACATCTCCTATTATGGTACCTATTGTTTGTTCTGTGCTGTGATGGAATATCCTCCTGAAAATAGCTATTGTGACTGTTGTTAACCCTCTTAATTGGTATTGCTTTGAAAGAAATTATTTCTAAATGGTTGTGCTCCTTGAAGTTGCTGCTGGGATTAGAATTATTAGTTTGCGAGCAATCCAGTTTATCCAGGTTGTTGAGGAGACTGCGGTCTGTTCTGTTGAGATAAGTAATCACGTTTTGTGCTTAAATTAGATGTGGAAGTGCTGTAGCTATTCAAACCAAGTTATGGGCTCTTTTGGGATCTTGAATTTACAATTTTTAAAAAGCAAAAAACATGACAAATTTGAATTACTTCCATAAATTAAAATCAAAATCTAGACACGAAAAATATGGCCTTTATCTTTAACACTTTTATCAATATGAACAAGAATTCGTGCTTTTGGAAGCTCTAAAATTATTTCTAACTGATAATTATTATTTACGATTAAGGATAAGGAGACTTAGATGAAGTATTCCCTGAGAGAAATGATTTCCCTTAATACTGTTCAGAAGGTTATTGTTATTGATTTTATGCTCCGAATTGACCATATCCATTTGCAGTAGTATTCGAACTGCCTCCATAACCTAAAAAGTAGTTGTAAAAATGTTATTCGGCAGATCTTTAAAAGAATTCTCTTTTCTAATATCATCTTTCTGATTCTTACCATATCCAGATTGAGGAGGGTAAGCTGCGCTTTAGTAACTTGGATACCCTTAACCTCCAGGACTAGTCATTCCACCAGGTGGGTGGTGTTCAAAATCATTTTTACTTGACCTTATTTACATCTCTCTCTCTACCTAAACTCCCTCTATCTCTTATATCTTTTTTTTTTCGAATGTTTATTGCAATTAACTTTCTTAATTAATCTTTGCTTATTACTAGTCAGTCTCTCTCCCGTTGATAGAAGTTTATCTGACTCTTTCCGTGTTCGATTATTACCCTATTTTAAATAATGTCAGTTCTCTCAATTCAAGATAGCAAGCCTCCACGAAGAAATGACAAATGAAGATAATAATCTCTATGCTTTTTCTAACGATGCTTCATTTTATTTGATTTGGATTGCACCTTCCCAGCACGATTTGAATTAATTAATTAGAATTGAATGTTTGAGTTGGTTTCTCCCATTTTATCATGCTTTTATCTCAGATATTCATTATGAAACATTATTATTTTTTTTCAGAAAATAAACTCTAATTTTTTCAAACCCATTTTATTACAGACATACAACACAAATAATGATCCCTTTTCTCCACTAAAGCAGTGATTATTTAGTCATTCATCATATGTGAAATTAGTTTTCTTTGAATCCTTCTAGCTAAGTTTGATTGTGCTTTTCAGAGGAAAATAATTATTTTAAGCGAATTGCTTTCTGCGTTTTTGAACATCTTCTAAAATTGCATATCTATCAGCTTGGAGGAGCATTGTTATGCAGCATATCTTCAAAAAGCAAAAAAGAGATAAAGATAGCAAATGTTATGTAGTATATAGAATAAAACAAGTGAAAGATAGCAACGTAAAACAAAAAAGAAAATGTCTGAAAACTGGCTAGTTTGAAATTTCATTGTATTTTCTACAGCAATAAATAACTACTTTAAAAAGTACCTTTAATTCGCTAATCGAACTGAGTATCTTCTAGATCATTGATTTGAATTGAAGGGAAGTATTTTTTAGGGTCGAAGTATCCTTTGGAGATAAGGAAATTTTATCTTAGAACAACTTCTCTGATTTTATTTTCATCGTAGTAAAGTATATCATCGTAGAGGTCGAATTCAGAAGTACCTTTGTTTACTTTCAAAAATTCTTTCATTGTTTCGTTGTCGATTAAGTTCGCTTCTTGGCTCTATGGCGGTTTGTAGTTCATTATTTTGTAGATCTAAGAGAGCGCATTTGGATTGTTTCTATCTGACAGTCATCAATTTGTTAGTTAAAGCTATTGAACTAATCTTACATTTTTCAAGGAGCTATGAAAAATCATCCAAGGTTGCTTGCTACTGTGGAGTAGTCTTGGTAGTAGATTGGATTGTTTGCATTTTAACTTTCCCGTAGAGATTTGATTGCTTTTACAATTTTGAAAATTTTGTATTGAGTTTTTTTCTTCTTGTTTAAATGGTCTAATTCAAGGGATCTAGCTTTGGAAAAATTACTTATTGATTTGTGTTTTTTTCCCATAATCTCAAAGATAATATGATGGCTTAAATAGTTATTCTATTCTGAAATATAAAATGTCTAGAAATAATGCAAAAATTAAATGATTTTTTAAGAAAACACAACTCAAATTGAGATGAAACTACTATCTAATTGTTTATTTTCAACTCTCAGACATTTGCTTTTTATGCCTTCCTAGCTGAGCAGCACTTGGATCCTTTGGAACATTTGCAGTTGGATCCTCTAGCTTCTACTCTCTTTTTAATGTCTTCAAAATTAACTTTACCTTCTATGATATCTGAACCAGAAGGCATAACATTCTATTTCATGGCTTCTCCAATAACCATTGCAGACATATCCTTGTTCATAGAAGAGTATGCAACAATCCTATTGTTTTTGATGTACCAAGCTGCAAATTCAAACTTATTTAAATCTCCTTCGACGTGGACATTATCGTAAGAGGAAGTATACCCAGTGTAATGGAGAGAATTATTCCAGAAACGAGTCCAGAAGAAAGGAATTTCAGAAACGGGAGTCTTTTCCCCAAGCATGTTCAAAGCAGCAATATAACCTTGATAAATGGATGAATTCAGATGCTCAACTCTAGCTCTTTGGCCAGTGTAGTGATAAGGATAACTAGCTGTTTCACCTGAAGCAAAGATGTCGGGATTGCTAGTTTAGAGGAATACATCAGTTTTTAATCCTCCAAATGAATCTTTTTCAAGTTTATCACCTACAAATGATGTATTTGGCGTAACACCTGTTCCTAACAAAATTGCATCAGCTTCAAGAACAGTGCCATTAGAAAGAATCACTTGCTTAGCGACTCCATTAGATGATTTTATTTCCTTGATACTGACGTTCATGTTAAATTTTATACCATTATCAGTGTGAAGCTTCTAGACAACAGTTCCTACTGCTTCCCCTAGGACTCTCTCATAAGGGACCTTAGCATTATCAATGACTGTGACTTCAATCTTATCCTTCAGAAAATCTTTCACACTCGAAGCTGTCTCAAGTCCAACAAACGATGCCCCAATAATTACAAGTTTCTTTGCATCTAAAAGAGTAGTTTTGAGATCTTGCATGTCATTGTAATTTCTAAGAGTGTAAACGTTCTTGGAGTTAGCACCTTCAATTGGAATTCTCTTAGCTGAGCTGCCAGTTGCAATCAGAAGTTTATCGTAGGGGACAATTTCATTTGTACTTGTTTTTACGGACTTGCTTTATGGGTCTATTTCATGGACTTCAGTTGAATTTATCACTTCAATCCCATAACTTTCAAGGAACTACTTGTTTCTAAAGATAAGTTGATTAATATCAGCAAAGAATACAGCCTTTGAGAGGATAGTTCTGTCATATGGGAGTTGCTATTCCTTAGAAATTATCTTGATTCTACCAGTGTAGCCAGCTTGACGAAGGGACTCAGCTGCAGAGATACCTGATGGGCCACCGCCAATTATTACGAAAGTACGAGTATCAGAAGGATTTGGCTTAACCATCTATGCAACTAATGGCTTATTCAGGCGATTCTTACTGACTTTTATATGCAGCTACCCATCCTTCTCAGTTACTTCGAATCTTTCTAAGCCATTTAACATAGGTCCCCCTTCAGCTTGACCATCTATGACACTAAAGGTTGCACTGTGGTATGGACAAAATATCTTATCGTAAAACAGCGTACCTTTTCCAAGAGGAGCACCATAATGAGGGCATTTATTGGAAACACAGTAATATTTACCATCTACTTTAGCAACTAAAACAGAGTCATCCTCACTTGAACCAACTTGAACTTCGATCTTCTAGCCGTTCTAAAGATTAGCAGGGATAGTTTTTTCATAGAATTCATCAGAAGACAAAGACTTTGTGCTGCTATATCCTGCAATACCAACTCCGAGAAGGGTAAATAAACCAACTTTAGTACTGAAATTCCAAGTACTTGGCTTTAAATTCTTTCCAGCAAATGAGCTGAACTAAAAATCACACAAATAGTTTATTCTTGCTATTTTTCTGGCAGTCCTTGCAAACATTCTTGATAATTGAAGCAATCACAGTTTGATTTTTTTCTTCGAATGAAATGAATTTATTTTTTATTAATGATTATTAGATAAAATATGGATTTTCTAAACCTGTTTTCATCTCTCACACTAAAATAAATTTCTTGATGTTATTCGGGTGAAAAGAAAAAAAAATAGAAATAAGAAAAATGTCAATACAATGAATGAATTATTTGCTGATACTGAAGCATCTTTTCTTTTTATTTTTCAAAACAATTAAAAAATTGTTTCAGAGAATATCCTGTTTTGTAAAAAAGTTATTAGTTTCTTTCTTTCGAGACTTTTTACAATTAGGATTAGCATAAGTTTGAGAGAAACCCAAAATATCAGCTACCATGACGATTTTGAAAAGAAATTGAACCATCCTCTATTAAACTACAATAATGTGAGCTTATTACAATAAAAAATGATAATAGAAATTCCTTTTTACTTTTTAGGATTAGAGATTGAATTTGAATTGATCAAGTAAATGTAAAAGATGGATTAAATAAAGTGAACAATAAATCGAGAATGATATGAAACCGTTGAGGGATTCTTTTTTGCTCATTTTCCTTTTTTCAAGAGTGAACAATTATCAATTCTCTTTTTGTTTAAAAGGTTCAATAAATTGTTAAATTATAGCATCAACAATTGCAAAATAATTTTGTGTTTAGAGAAGAAAAGAAATGATTGTTTTCGTTTGATTATTTAAGGGGGGTTTGTTGTTGTTGTTGTTGTTTGGATCTAGTCAGAAGCACTCACACCCTCCGACCACTGGAGACTTCTCGCATTAAGCAATAGGTCAACGCAGCGATGGATGATCATCGTGAGACGCAAAAATGCCTACTCTTCCGAAGAAGAATAAAGCACTAATGGTCTCTGTATCCCATTTACGGATGAGAGT
>Ga0302271_10003711_pt1 | contig 12702 bp, 8 predicted proteins | sample III_Bog_N1_1_FD_198767 | JGI IMG/M metagenome (GOLD analysis project Ga0302271, IMG submission 198767) | Peat permafrost microbial communities from Stordalen Mire near Abisko, Sweden - III_Bog_N1_1 | ecosystem: Environmental > Terrestrial > Soil > Wetlands > Peat | place: Sweden: Abisko... | reverse complement strand
TCAAAATCTATCTCTAAATTCAAATATGATAATGTTTGATTATTTGACTTTTAACATATTTTTCTATTTTATTATTTTTCAAATGAAACTTAGATAGAATTTAGAGTGATAGCAAAAATTGGCAAATAGAATCATTAAAAAATCATCTAAACTCACAACGTTGTAGTATTCTTATCATTTAATCCTTTAAAGGAAGTATAAATAGAAGATTTTTTTTGAATATTCTTTTATTTTTACTGTAAAATACATAAAACATATTCAAAGTTTCCTGAAAAAAGGTTCCATACTTATTGATGATTCTCCATCAATCAGAGAGTAAAGTCTATCTTTTCAAGACTAAATCATTTATTTCGAAAATCATTGTTTTTTTTGGGATATTTTCATCCAAAAAAAGTTGTGAACTAAAAGATATTTTCTGGCAGAACAAAAAAGTAATTAATAACAAAACAAAAACGAAAATCAAATATTTGATCCTGATTCAGGATTACATAAAATATCTGCAAGTTACGTTTAATTATTTATGATAAGAAATCATTTGAAAAATCAAAAAATAAATAATTTTAGATTCTTCCAGCTTATAAAAAAGGATGTGGTAGTGATTGGATTACTATGAAAAATATCCAAAATAATTTTGTACATCATTTTTGTCAAATCGAGGATATTCAAATGTTTCAGAGTTTTTCGCTACAAAAGAATAGTATATAGTGTATGCAGACACTAATTCTGGTTCTTTGACATAATTTACATGCCTTCTTTCATTTTATTTTCAAAAGAAAACAATAGATCATATTTCAAAAGTATTCGCAACAGCAACATAAATTATTATTCAGGTTTATCTAATTATTTATTTATTGCCCTCTTTTCTTTCAAAGCTCCAGTCACAGGCCTTAACCTTATTTTTTCTCTCGCTTCTTTTCTATTTTCTGAAATGCCTCCAATGGTAAGTAGTAACAGACACTGCTGGGATCTTGATTCACTTAGATATTTTTAATTGAATATCTATTTGCTGCTCTTATATTGTTTTCAATTTCCTGAATATCAACAAATTTGCAGAACTCAGTTTTGTCGAACTTCCTGTAATGTGGTTTAATCGATGGAGTAAACACCTTCAAATTTGTTTCTCCTTCAATTGCCCGCTTGATTGACTCAAAGTTTTTGTTTTTAACTGTTTTTATTTCAATCCGCTTGTCGAGCTCACTCAGAGGAAGCAGAATATCCTAATCATCGAAGATTTCAATTAATGCAACCTCAGTGAGCCTCATGTAGTCGTTGTATTGTATATCTAGCACATCAATAAAAAAATATTAAGAAAAGAAAATAATTTCAGATATGCAAGAGATTTAGAGGTAATTGAAAAAAACAAACTTGGGAAAAAGTCTTTTTATTTAAAAAATCCAATAGTATTGTGTGTTATAAGATATTTACTATGATTATTAAATAAAATAGACTCGATATTATGAGAAACTGCAAAGGATTTGATGATATCTGAGCAGGTTGGTAAAAGTTTAGATAATTCTTCTTCAGTAAATTTAACATTGCATTTAGCAATAGCAGCATATTTTTTGATGCGACTCTGAAATTAAGCATCAAGTAATTGATTGAGAGTATCCGTATTCTAAGTTATGTATGCATTGGAGTCAGGAGGATTGCCGTATTCACTGTTATTTTTGAAAAGATAATAGATTTTTTAATTGCTATTCTTGTTGGAAAAATAATAATATTTAAAAAAAAAGAAGTTCAATCAACCTGAAGAGACTGCTATTGAATTTAGAATACAATCTGCTGGGTTCTTTGATCGCCTCCTTCAGCTTGGAAAGGCAAGCATTTAACTCTTGTCGTTCTAGCCAGCTTCTTACCTTTTTAAACAATTTGGAAAATTATCAGCAAAAAACTAATAATGAAAAATAAATATTTGTTAAATTTAGGGTATTTTCAGGATACTTTCTTTATTTCTTACAAGGATTCCGACATCATCCACTTCCATGAAATTTACAAACTTTTATGCTAATCCTTTTCCTTTAATCTACCAAGCAATAAAACTGTTGATTTCAGGTTATCTTCCAATTTTTCTTGTAATTCCGTAAAAGAGTAAGTCAGTTAGCATTGAGATTACGATTCTCACAATAGCCATAACAATTACTAGGAAACACAGCACAGGGTGAATTATCATAGCCGCTATTAGGCTTAAGGCAATTTCTACTACTCCAACAACAACTCCCATAAGAGCATTATACAATGGGAGACATGTAGATGTTTAATAACTGAGTTATAATGGGCTGAAGTTATCCCAGCCATATCCAGTAGGAGAATCATAATCCCAAATTAAAAGTTGAAACACAAAATTCAGAGCAAGAATAAATGGTATCCACAGCCATGAAGTAATTGCTAGAATTGAGCTGATAATACAGTTTACAATGATGATTAGTGGCATAATGATTAATACCATAGACCCCACAATCATACCACGAAAAATATAGCATTCGATGAGATTAAAAATTCGCGTGAATATTTTACCGAAGATACTCCTGTCAGGTTAGTTTTCGAATTTGGATCGACTTAGTTGAATTCCTTTACCGATGGTAACAAGAACTTTCAAGTAAGGAATAGTTCTCCCAGTGACTATTTTTTCTCCGTTCTAGGTGTTTAGGGTCTAAGGAATATGATAAATATTAAGAAGTAGAAGAAAAAAATGAAAACAATGGAGAAAAGGATTTGATTTATGCTAAATAAAAAATGTAAATATCATAAAAAATAATTATTTTACATATTTATTTGTGAAAGTTTCATAATAAAACAGCGCTTTCAATCCAAACTATCCATCAATGAAGTTACCAGTTAACTTGCTAAAAGCATTCACAGACCAAACCTTCCATCTCACAAACATTAACACTACTCTCCATCCGAAAAAATCGCTTGGTATCTTGTATGTCTTAATTCTGATTTCAGAATACTAACACGATCCATCAGAAGCAACATTTTTTTCTACTTTGCGTTCCCCAATAACATCCTAAAATAGAGTGAAGACTCTGCAAGGAGTTCTACCGCATTTCCTTTGAATCCTGCTGAAATTCTTTTTGAGTAAGGTCTTTGAATTCTTCTGGAATTCTGCAAATCGCTCGAAGAGAATTTTGTGTGTGTTTAATTTTTAGAATTCCAACTGTTGAATTACATCAGAATTAGAAGCTGAAACGAGCTCTTATATGACTGGCTTCATTGCTTGTTAAGTTTTTTATTTCAACCACTTTCGGATGGCTGATTTTATTTCATGTTATTTCTTAATCTCAGCGATGATTTCTTGTTTTCTAGAATATATTTTCATGTTTAGTGTTTGATAACATATCACAGTGATTTAAGTAGCTTTAATTAAATCTCTTAAGTGAGTTGATACTGCAATGTCTTCAGGTTGTTTTTTCTCGTTCATCATTCCAAACAACAGTTTTTACTTTTCCTGCAATATCTGTAGCAAAGCGGAATCTTCATCAATTTCTTGTTTTTAGAATTCTTGGAGCTTGGTATTTTCTAATTTCTTGGCTTTTTCTTCAAATTCTTGTTTGAAACATTCATATATTTCAATAGCTTGTTCTGCTTTTCTATTTCTCTTTTCTTCATCCTTTTCATTCTCTTTTACTTTATCAATAAAATCCACAAACTTAAAAAAATCCTTTTAGATCTCATCAAAGTATGCAACTAGTGTCTATTCATTATGCTCCTTAATCAGTTCTTTCATGACCTCCTCATCATCTAAGCACTAAACTTTAGACATACCAAATGTCAAGTTTGCAATCTTCCCAAGAATCGAGAAAATTGAACGCAAGCCACTCAGGAAATTCGGGTTGAAGATTTTCTTATAGATATAAAAATTCATGCTGTGTTTTTAAGATAATCTGCAAGGGATTTAGATAATCTAGTGCCAAGAATAACCCAAGGTTCTAAAGAAATGTTTGGTTATGTTCTCTCTTCCCTTAACAATCAGTGGATTCATCTTCCATGTAGTACCTAAATCTTTATCCGTAGTTTTAATCACAAACTCGCCGTTCTAAATAAAAATAACATATTTAAGATAAAAGAACGAAAAATAAAATAAAAGCATATGCTTTGTACTCTTTTAATCGATTGTAATTATTCCTCAGATAGCTTCACAAGTTTATTTTTTCCTAAAATTTTCTCTTCCACTGGACGAAACACAATTCTGGTTGTATTTGCTTTGAAAATCGTTTTTGGAAATTTAAAATCCCAAGTAGGTGTTGGTTTCCATACAAACAGCTTCTGTCTTAGTGTTGAATCAACCTTGTCTCTTAATTTCTCGATGATTTTGTTCTTTTTATGATTAACCTTTTCTTATGTAGCTTGGTCTTCTTGCTTCCGCTGAAATAGCTGATCTATGTTGATTTCTTCGTGATCTGGAAGATGAAAGGAAGAAATGTCAAAAGTACTATTCATTTCATCTATTGGGGCCTCTTTCCTAGGAAATTCATGATAAAACAAATGCTCTGAGCTGCTGGCAACGGCTTAGACTTCAGCTGTTGATGAACTCATGTAGTTCTAGTTGTTAATGTGTAAACAGATCTTTTATTTGTGAATTGTTCAATGATTTCCAACTATTTACTATCTTTCTATATTTATTAATTCTTAAAATATTCATTCTTCTTATTTCTTTTTCAATTACATTAACCATTCAATTCGTTTGTACTTTTGTTTCTGATCAAAAGACTCAAATACCTTGTGTCTCCTTGCTTTGTTCAACTGCGAATCGAGATAAATACCCCCAAGAAAGTATCACTATTGTTACATCAATAATCTTATCTAATTTGGCATAATTAGCCCATGAATAATTTAGAAAATGGTACGAAGAATGGACAGCGCAAAGAAAAGAATTAAAGGAATTACACGAATCCCTGATTAACAATGAGAAACGCAGAAAAGAATACTAATGGAAATCTAAGAGAATAAATACTCAGACCGGATCCAGCCCATGAAAATATGACAAATAGAAGATGAGAATTAAATAATTTCCCTTTCGATTAAGCTGGTTAATTTTTGACTTTTAAGCGAAAATCAAAATAGATTTTTATTATAATTTTATTATTGTTTTATATTTTGTTGGGGAAAATAGCCTATTTTTGATTTGCAAGCACAGTTTCATGAAAATGATACTCAGAAAAAATAAATGGATACTTGCAACTACTCTTTTGTTTTCATTCATTTTCTTCGTCTCCATAATATTAACAAAATCAACGAGCAAGCTAACTACCACGCAAACCATTTTTCTCTGCTTTTTTGAAGTCTCCAAATGGTAAAAAGAAGCATTTCCTGCTGGGATTTTCAGAAATAAGAATTATCGGGACTTCATATTTATTTGCTTATCTGGTGTGCTTTTCGACTTCTTGTTCATCGATAAATGTGCAAATCTAAGTTTTCTTGAACTTTCTGTATCTTGGGGCGATCGTGGAAGTGAGAACCTTAAGATCAGCTTCACCTTCAATTGCTCGTTTAATTTCATTGTACCTGGTTTTCTTAGTGGAGATGATCTCAATGCGCTTGTCAAGCTCACTCGTCGGAAATAAGATATTTTCATCTCTGAATAGGTCAACTAAAGCTTTTTCAGTTAGTTTCAAGAAATCTCCTTCGTCAATGCCTTGTTCAAAATAATCAAATTTAAATTATTCTGAAATGTATCAAACCATTTTCTTTCTAGAAGTAGTGTTTAAGAGTATTTATTCTTTCTTCTTTTTGTTCCTTACATTTCGTTTTGAATATCGAAGATCTTAGATTATGAGAAATAACAAAGGATTGAATGATGGCTTAGCAGGCCGGCATGAGTTTTGCCATTTCTTCATCAGTGAATTTGACATTGCACTAAGGTAACGCTGGAAGTTTATCTTTGCGAATCTGATATTGCTAATCCAGCAATTAATTGAGGTTTTCGATGTTTTAACTGAGATACTGGTTGTGTCCTCTTGACTGTGCGTATTGGCTGTATTAATAAGAGAGAGAGAGAGAATATTAAAATCAAGGAAGTATTTTGAAATAAAAATCTCAACCTGAAGAGGCCTTCAACATATTCAGAGTACAATACTCTAGGTTCATTGATGCGCTCCTTTAGTTTCGCAATCCATACATCTAACTCTTCCTTTTCAAGCCAGCTCCTTATCTTCAAATTAATTTGATCAAAGTTAAAGATTAAACAGATATTTTCTTAAGAAAGTTATTTATTTTTTTTATTTTTTTTTTCTTACCAAAAACTTAACATCATCAATCTCCATCGAGTCCACGTATTACTGCGTTACTCCAGTACCTCTAACCTTCCAAGCTACGCAAGAGTTTATTTCAGGTTATCTCCCAATGTATCCTGTGATAGCGCACATGAGAATATCCGATAACGTAGAAAGTGTAATTCTTCCAAATGCCATAAAGACTCCCAGGACGCACAACAAAGGATGGATAGCAAATACACAAACTAAACTCAGAACTATAGCAAGTGCTCCAACCACAGCTTTAAGCACAGCGACGATCAAAGGGAAGTATTCAAATGTCCAATATGCATACTCCAATTCCTCATATAACTGCAAGCCATTTCGATAAGGTGAATCATAATCATAAATCAGTATGTTAAAGACCCAGCAGATTGCTAGGACAAAAGGTATCCACAGCCAAGATGTAACTGCGAAAACTGCACTGAGAATGCAGTTACTTATTACTAATATCGGCATACCAATTAAAACAATCAAAGTAGCAACTATTCCACGAAACAAGTAGCATTCGATGAGATTACAGATCCTAGCGAACTTTTTTCCAAAAATCCCTCTGTCTGGAAGAGCTTCAAATTCATTTCGACTGCGAGTTATCCCTCTACAGATATTCCTCAGGACTTACAAGTAAGGGTTTACTGGGTTATTTGGAATTCTCTGCCCAGTTTAGGAGTCTATGTACTAAAGTTAAAAAAAAATTTGAAACATCTTGTTTATTTTCTGGTTTTAATCTAAAAATCATATTTGTTTTACGTAGCTTGAGAAAAATGGCCTTGAATAGCAGAGCGATTTCAGCCCAAATTCTCCATCGATCAAATTGGAAATCAGCACTCGAAAGACATTGATCGACCAAACCTTCCACCTCACGAGTTGCAGCACAAATCTCCACCCAAAAAAATCTGTTCGTGTCTCATAAGTTTTTGTTGATTCTTCAGAATAATACAACTATCCATTAGAGTTAGTAATGCTAAGGATTCTGCGCTCCCCTAGGATATCTTGAACAGTGGAGAATACTCTGCAAGCGGAGGTAGTTTTCTGCTGAATTCTGCTACGATTTTTAGAGAGAATTTACTTCTAATTTGATTAAAATTCATTGTATCTTTACAATAGAAAGATTTAATCTTTAAGACCAAGTTTGTTAAATTCTTCGATGACCTCAGAGTTGCAGCTGTTAACAAGATCTTGCGTTATTGGTTTCATCTGCTCTTCGATCTTCTTTTTTTACCAAGCATGGACTAACGATCTTACAGGATAATTCTTTTAAACTTCCTTTTCAATTTCTGAAAATCTAACTGCAATTTTACCTTGAAGCCTTTCATAGAATAGCTCAGTGATCTACACAGTTTTTATCAGTGCTATCAAATGGTTCCTCGCTTCAACATTTTCAGGCTGACTTTTCTCTGCCATCATAAAAAACAGCAGTTTTTGTTTCTCATTTAGAATCTAAATCAATGCCTCATCTTGATCTCCATCTCCCTTTTCCAACTAATTTAATTTCTCTGACTCTAATTTTGACATTTTTGTCCTAAATTCTTCATTGAATTTACTCAAATCATCTTTAGTTTTTCTTCTTTATTCTCTGATCTACTCAGAATTAGCTTCCGAATAAGACTGATCAATATAATCTACGAATCTAAAAAAGGAACTAGCAATCTCTTGGAAATGTGTTTAAACTGTTTCTTCATTGTGTTCCTTAAACAGTTCTATCAAGATTTGCTCGTCAGTATACCGCTGAACTTTTGGTGTTCCTAGAGTTAGATTTGCAACTTTTCCTACTAGCGATACAACTGAACGTAGGCCATTTATCAAGTTTGGAAAGATGATTTAATAAAACCACCCTTATGTTTTGCTGTATTTTGGTGTGAGCCTTTTAGGAATCTCAAGAATTTGACTCCAAGAAAATGCCAAAGTATGAAGGAAAGTCTCATGTATTTTCTCTCTACCTTTGATAATCCATGGGTTCATTTTCCAAGTTGTACCTAAATCATTTCCTGAATCGTTCTTGACAATAAACTCTCCTTTCTTTGTAAAGAAAAGTAAAATTCAAATAAAATGAAAAATATTAAATAAATTGTTAAAGAAAAGTAACTCTGAAATTCAAATAAAAAATCCATAAAGATGATACCTCCTTGATAGTCAACAATTGATTCTCTGACAATCTAGAAAGTGGATACGATCCGATTTCTTGTATTTACTAGAAAAAAGTCACAGGAGCTTCCTCTCCAGTGAAGACTGTCTCTGGTAGTTTAAAATCCCAGAAAGACACATCCTCCCACTAAAAAAGTTTCTTCTTTAGTACTGCATCAATGTCTATCTTAAGCTTCTCGATGTCTTCATCAATTTTCTTCTCAGGCAAGGCATTTTCTTCACCATAGTTATTATTGATTTTCACTGACTTTCTGTTGAACAATTTATCTATGTTGATCGATTAGTGATTTGGAAGAACCGACTCTTTCTAGAATAGAGGATCGATTTTATCTACAACAATCTCTTTTAAATCATAACCATCTTGCCCTTGATTGTCACCTAAGAGGTTTCCAGTGCTGTTCACATCATCATCACTGTTATTCATTTTTTGAAGGTGATTGAGGATTCTATTTTCAGCAGCAAAATCAATTGAGTATTTCTAATTATCCACAAGATTGTTGGTACTTTTTTGATTTAATCAATTCTTAATTTATTATTTCCCAAAGATTTCTTAGATAGTTTGTCAAACCTGCTAATAAACAGCTAACTAAGTGACACAATACAATATAATTTGGTTTACATAATATTGTAAGATAAAAGTCAAGGGGAAATGCCATAACAAAAGGAGCTTCCTAACAAACTTAATAAAACCGTTACTCAATTGAATTCTAATCTTCTTTCTCCTCTTTTATGCAAGCAAATCCCTCATATCTTGGTGAGCGATTTATTTTTTTTATTATTCAAAATAATCACTTTTTCTTTCAACATTACAAAACTTTATTTGTAAGCTCTAAGTATCTATCTCTCTCTCTTTTTCTTTCTATAGAAAGATTTAAGATACGAATATGAGGAGTCATAATATAAAAAAGAGACATTTTGAATTTAAATCTAATAAAATACAATAAATATCCTTTTATAGAACATTTGATTTTGAGATTAGTGAGGATTAAATCAATCAGGAAGAATGTGGTTGCAGGACAGTTGAGAATCTAGTTCAATCGACGATGAAAAACTAATTAAGATTGTTTCAAAAATTGAGGTTGGGGAATAAAGTTTAGATTTCTAAGCTAAGGGATCCAAACAAACCTATGAAATTTTAGATTATTTGTGCTTTTTAACATAACATAAGCAAACATAGATGGCATAATTTAACTGAACTCTTTTTTACAGGACTGTTTATATTATATTTATTAGAAAACTATTTGGCTTTGAATATTAGTTTCCTAGGAAAAAACAAATTAAAATTGAAAAGATAGTAACAATAAGATAACTTGATTTTAAGACAAAAACTTTTAATAATTTGAGTGTTTGCTTTTCTCTACTTTGTAAGCTCCTAATGAAATCAATTCCTCCCAGAGCAAATTAATCAAAGTAGAACTTGATGCTTAAATCTAAAACACTTATCTTTTATTTAAACTCAAAGTGAAATTTTTTTTATGGATTTTTATTTGCTTGTAGTTAGTTCTCCTTTCATTTTGGGATCATCTATTTAAAAACAAAATTACCCAACTAAGAATATCAAACAGTGAATACGTTTCTCTCTTACATTTTTAAAAAAGGAGGAGAGTCTTCTATTCGTTCTGTTTAGAAATCTTCCATAAATCTTCTAACCTGCTGGAAAAGCTAGCAAAGAAGTGTTCAAGAGAATTCTGAGTCCAATCAATGGAAGATAATACTTCTACGAAGGATAAAGTTAAAAATTTAAGATGCGGAGAAATCGACAAAATGAAAAAGGAGAAACAATAGAACCTCAGTTTCTTCTCTAATATTTAGAAACTAAAATTAGTTTACTTAAGAATGTGCTCTCAACTAATGATATCCTTTGAGCGTGGCTATGTGATATCCCTTTTATTAGTTTTTCTAAACTTTCTCCAAGAAGCTGCTCTTGTAGCAAAAACAGGCGAAAATACTTCAATTCAAGTGGACACTTATTTCTCTCCTATAATCAATGCCTTAAACTACTTTCTCCTGAGATTCAATGATCCTGAGAATTAATTGAACTCTCATGTGTCTCCTACTCTATTACTGGGCTTTTCCCTACTTTATAATGGAATTATTATATTCTCTGCATTGTTTCTTGGTATCTTTCCCAAAAAGATGTTATTTCTGTTCACCACTCTGTCAGCTATGATAAAATTCTATAATTATTCAACCTATCTTCCCTTTCTTGTGAATAGCATTACTTATGTTAGTACAGGCACCAATGGATAGCCACTGATGCAGTCTGTTGGTTATGTGAATATCGTTCTCACTTTAATAATAAGTAAGGATTCTAATATGAAATTGCTAATATTTATTCATATTTTAACAGCTCCTTTTTTTGGATTTTCCTCTTAGGTATAACAATAAATCACTTAGATTTCGATTACAGCTTTACAGTCGACGACTATCTATCAAAAAGGATAGGTACTCTTCCTCTCTTCAAGTATTTTTTTCTTCCTGTGGTAATTCTTATTGGTAGCTATCAAGGATAGAATCTTCTCTGTGTTCTGATGGCTATTTATGCAGGAATTTAATATTTCTCTTATTTATATCAGCCCCACTTCACGAATTAAAAACTCTCTTTAGCTTACCAAGCCTTGAACAGTGTTTTCTTGGTCTATTCCGTTGTAATTTTCATGCATTAATTATTTAATGTTGAAAATATTTTTATCATAATGATAATCTCGATTCCTCTGTGCTTCATAATGGCCAGTGTCTTACAAAAGAACAAACTGAATACCTTAGTTAGAGAATCCCTTGGGAAGTCTAACCTGAATCACTTATCGAAAATCGAATTGGATGTTTTCCTGAGGCAAATTACCAAAAACCTTGAGTTTTATTATGAAGACTACTTCTCAAAAGGTTAAGGATTCTTTTTTGAAACCATTTTCGCAGGCCACCGTCTTAATTGCTCGGGCTCAAAGGATTAATTTTGCTTCTGTACATACTTCAAAAGAGTAAAAAAACAAATACTTGATTGCTATTTTAGATGAAGGCCACTGTTAGAATTTATTTTTTAGCCAGATGAAAACCATAATACTAAGGTGAATTACTTTTTCTAATAGACCAGCATTTGTTTTTTAATCAGAAATCTGATGCGTTTAATTTCGTTGAGATGATGGGAGAAGAGTACCGTAGGGACTATGTAGTTTTCTATTTAGTGTACATCTTAGAACTCTATCTCAAAGATCTCGAAATAAAGAAAAAAGAAACCCACCAAGTTATGTTCCTTTACTTGAGCTTCTTGATGGAGATCCACAAAGTTTCCACGAAGTCTTTCATCGAATTCAGTGAATTTGAGAAAAAACAACAATATTTTGACAGAAATAACTTGAATATCATTATTTATTATTCTAAAATACTAGACATTCGTAGCAACAAAACCTTCAAGCATTTCTTCTTCAAGCCAAAAATATAAAACCAACGAATCCAAATGATATTAATGATTGAATTCGACGAACTGCTGGAGTCATTCAGGAAGATTCTAAGAAGCCATCTCTATCAAATGGGTGTTTTCTTTGATTTCCTGTGCAGTAATTATATTGATCTTGCTTAACTTGAGTCCCGCAGTCTCAAGCTTTTGATGTAAAATAAGAAAATACTCAAATTGTAAACTAGGCTCTTTGACTTGAACCCCTACGACGCCTAGCTGATATTTCTTTCAGGGGTGTATTCTAGCGTGTTGGATTTCGATAATCGGAAAATAACTGATTTTGTGAAGAACTCAAAACAGTTACCTAGTTAATAGCTGCTTGATTCCGAAAAATAACTGAAGATTCCTTTTGTGAAGAATTCCTGTGTGATTTATGCCTCCTTTACCACAACAAATAGCAGTAATAATGTGCATATTACTAAGGTCTCTAGATCTTTCGAGAACATCTATGGCATTGAAAGTTAAATGATTCTTGGGTAGGCAATAAACTCATTGATTCCGCTGGCTTTTCACACAGCTCACGATGATTTCCTCCGAAATTTTAAGAACAAAGGTGAAATGAATGGCATTACAAATGGTAAGAGGCTGACTACATTTAGTTGTTATTTTAGTAACACAAATAATATTATTTTTTTAAACTAAGGATCTCGCATGGTATTCGGTTTAAACGGTAAAGGATTCATTATTCCACTGGTGATCAGGCTTAAGTTGGAAAATAGATTCGGAGAAGTAGGAGTCTGCTCTCATTTAACTAGAGTGAACTAAGACAAATACTACCTTCTTTTTAACGATGAAGGGTATATCCTTGACATTTCAGAAAATCTCTACAATTCTGCCTTTCAAAAAACATGT